>Ga0068714_10002868_pt1 | contig 21293 bp, 12 predicted proteins | sample MTBNYHSulfiMetaG_FD_62988 | JGI IMG/M metagenome (GOLD analysis project Ga0068714, IMG submission 62988) | Enrichment culture microbial communities from rom New York Harbor, USA that are MTBE-degrading - MTBE-NYH (New York Harbor Sulfidogenic)... | ecosystem: Environmental > Aquatic > Marine >... | reverse complement strand
GGAAGGTCCAAAAAGCTCGCAGGCGTAGTGGAGCTACGTCGAGAACTTTTTGGGCCTGACCACGCCGCAGACGGAAAACAAAGCCGGCCGCAGCAGAAAGCTTTTTGGAAACAGCCCCTAGGCCGCCCCGGCCCGGCCGCCAAAGCCCTCCCCAGCCCTGAGAACCCCTTCAGTTATCCGAGAGACAGGCCTCCTTCAGCCTTTCGATGATCATGGCCCTGACCTGGGCCTGGACCTCCTCGGATTGGGGCTGGAAGGCGAAACCGCGGCGCTGCTTCTTGTTGCCGTTGTGCTCCTTCCTGGTCCAGATCGGCCTGGCCGAAAGGAACCCGCAGCCCGTCTGGTCGGGCCAGTCCAGAAAGACCTGCTGCTCCCCCTGGATCTCCACCTCGCCCTCGGTCTCCACGGAGAAGCCGCCCACGCTGATGTCGGTCAGGCTCCCGTTGACCTCGTCCTGGCTGGAGGCCAGGGGCTTGAGCCTGACCCCCAGCCTGATGGGGAACCGGGGGTGGCGCCTCTCTCCCCGGCCGGCCACCTCCAGCCTGTCGCCGCCCCGTTTGGAGGCCAGGGCCAAGGCCTCCTCCACCCGGGCGATCATCTCGGCCGCGGAGGTGGAGCCCCGGCCGTGGGTGGCCAGCCCCACCTCCACCCGGGGCCGCAAGGCCCCGGACCCCGCCTCTTGCTGGACCATCTCCCGGCAGGCCTTGAGACAGCGGCCGGCCACCAGCCTGGCCTGGTCCTCCGACTGGCCCAGGCAGATCATCCCGAACTCGTTCCGCCCGGAGATCAGGACCGGATCCGACATCCTCGAGCTCCGCCTCAAGGCCAGGCCCAGCTGGGAAAGGAGCCGGTCGGCCTCCAGGTCCCCGCTCTGCTCCCTGAACCTTTCCAGTCCTCCCAGCCGGACCTTGATCAGGGACAGGGAGACCCGGCCGGTCTCCGACCTGGCCAGGAGCACCCCCAGCACGGCCGAGAAAAGAAGCCGGTCCAGGGCGGCCTGCTCCACGGCGCTCCACTCCTCGGCCGCCCGCTGGTCCCCGGCCGAGCTTCGATCCTCCCGGCCCAGCCCGGTGGAGACCTCCTCGAAAAGGGCGGCCAGCTCCTCTTTGGTTAAAACAGGATCCATACCCCGTCCCTCCTCTCCGCGACCGGTGTCCTAAACCGCGCCCGGCAGAGAATAATGACCCCTGTTATTCTGGCACATTAGGGCCGGATTTGAAACCCCAGCCGCTTACGGCAAATGGCAGGTGTGGCAGTTTAGTACCGCCTGGGCGGTTGGCGGAGGTGGGGGAATGGGCCCAGGTGGTAGGTTATAGTGATTGTTGCGTCCCGCCGGTCCTCGCAGTGACAGGTTAGGTTGGTTTAATAAAGAATTGCGTGAGGTTCCCGATTTGTTTTGAGCGCCGGTGAAGAGTTGTGATTGTGAACGCGGAGTCTGGTTGGTCCGGAATGATGCGTCGGGTAAGGGCACGGCGGCGGCTGTCCCTACGGCCCTTCATAAGCGCCCCTCTGTCATTGCGAACCGTCCACAGGACGGTGTGGCAATCTCGCCCCGCCCTGGCGGGTGGAGATGGGGGGACGTTTCGGTTCGCCGGCTTGGCTCGCCCCTGTTAGCTGTAACCGGTTGTTATATAGCTTAATTTTTTCCCTGGAGCGGCCGGCGATCCATCAACAGGAGAATAAATAAATGTCTTGACATCACTTAAATACATAGAGTATTTAAGTGAGAGTCGGCAACCACCCTGAAAGGGGTGGCCTGAACGAAGAGCCTCCAAGGGTCTGATCACCAAAGCATGGGCTGATCGCTTACCTGATCGTGGTTTTGCAGCCACCTGGCTCACCCGGTGATCCGCTCTTCATCCAGGCCAAGGGGGCTGACGAATAAAGCCCGGAAACGACGACCCCGGTATCTTCGCTCCAAGGACAGGAACAGGTTCAGGACCCTGATGGCCCCCCTCCCCCAGACAAAGCCAGGGAAGTCAGCCCCTGAGTACCTGGGCCGGGTCGACCCGGCCAGGAGGAATATTTGACCCTATTTAGTGAATTGGGCTTCAAGCCAGAGGCTTAAGCCCCGGGCCCTGGGGAGGTTTTGAAGCCGGCCCTGGAAACAGGCTGGACCCAAGGCAAGACCGGGCCTATCGACCCGAAAGCAAGTCAAGGACATGGTGCCATGCGAAATCTGACCGGCCTGATCAATCGCGGGGTTATCGCGCTGCTTACCTTTTGCGCCCTTTTCCATCTGTATACGGCCGTCTTTGGGGTCTTCACCACCCTGCTTCAACGTTCCATGCACCTGCTGCTTCTAGTGCCGGTGGGTTTTCTGTTCTACCCCGCCACGGCCCGCTCACCCAAAAACCGGCCCTCGGCCTTTGACTGGCTGTGGGCCGGACTGGCTGCCGCGGGCGAGCTGTTCGTGGTTATCGACCATGCCCGCATCTACGCCCGCATGGAGCACCTGACCAAGCTTTTGAACTCCGAGCTGATCTTCGGCAGCATTGCGGTCATCGTGATCATCGAGGCCACCCGCCGCTGCGTAAGCCGGATACTGGCCCTCATAACCACCTTCAGTCTCCTCTATATGCTCATCGGCCACTGGCCGATATTCGGCTTTTTCCAGCACCCGGAGATACCCTTCCAAAGGGTCATCGAGCAGCTTTACCTCTTGGGAGAGCAAGGCATCCACGGGGTGGTGGTGGGTGTCTCCGCGACCTATGTTTTTCTGTTCGTGCTCTTCGGGGCCTTCTTGATCCACACCGATGTGGGCAACTTTATCATTGACCTGGCTTCGACCATGTTCGGCCGCTCCAAGGGCGGCCCGGCCAAGGTGGCCGTGGCCAGCAGCTGCCTCTTCGGCAGCATCAGCGGCTCGGGCCCGGCCAACGTGTACGCCACCGGCAGCTTCACCATTCCCCTCATGAAAAAAATGGGCTACCAGCCCCATTTCGCCGCGGCGGTGGAATCGGCCGCCTCCACCGGGGGACAATACATGCCCCCGGTTATGGGGGCGGTAGGCTTCATCATCGCCGAGGTGACCGGCACGCCATACTATGAAGTCTGCCGTCAAGCCGTGGTCAGCGCCCTTTTGTACTACTTCGCCATCTTTTGCATGGTCCAGTTCGAGGCCAACAGGCTCGGTCTTCAGGGCATCCCCAAGGAAGACCTTAAATCCTGGCGTTACCTGTCCCGAAACTTCTATCTCATCAGCCCCATCCTGATGATCCTGGGCATGATCATCCTCAAATACACCCCCTTCATGGCGGCCTTCACCGGGATCTGCCTGACCTTTCTACTCAGCTTCGTTTCCAAGGAGACCTGGCTCACCCCCAGGAGGCTGATAATGGTCCTGGCCGAAGGCAGCCGCAACGCCATCATGATTGCGGTTGCCTGCTCCTCGGTGGGCATCGTGGCGGCCGCGGTGATCTACACCGGGGTGGGCCTGCAGCTCACCTCCATGGTCATGACCATCGCTCAGCATAGCCTCTACCTGGCCCCCCTCCTGACCATGGTCATCTGTATCGCCTTGGGGATGGGGGTTCCCTGCGTCCCGGCCTACGTGGTCACCGGGGTCATTACCCTGCCCATAATGACCAAGCTGGGCTTCACCGGCCTGGGTCCGCACCTTTTCATCCTCTATTACGCGGTCATCGCCAGCGTGACCCCGCCGGTGGCGGTGAGCGCCTACGCCGCGGCCAGCATCGCCGGCTCCAACCCCATGTCCACCGCCTTCATGGCGGCCAGGGTGGCTTTTGTGGGCTTCCTGGTTCCCTTCATGTTCCTGTTCAACGACTCCCTGCTTCTCCTGGGTGGTCTGGGCGGGATCCTGATCGCCATCGCCCTGGCCTGCCTGGGGGTGGTTCTGGGGGCCATGGGTCTGATCGGATACTACCGGAACAAGCTCAAGCCGCTGGTGCGGACCCTTTGTTTGGCGGGTTGTGCCGTCTGTATCTATCTGATTGTGTCGTAGAAGCAGCCATTCGAACCTTCTTTAAGAGGAATCCCGCATGGAAAAGCCATTGTCAGTGGTGGAATGTCAAACCTACCTGGTCGACATACCTCTGGTGCGCGCCCACGTGATGTCTTTTGGGACGGCCGGCGCGGTCAACTATGTGCTGGTGCGGATCAAAACCGAGGAGGGACTGGAAGGCTGGGGAGAGGCCGCCACCTTTCAGGGTCCCACCTGGTCGGAGGAATCGGCCGAAAGCATCAAGGCCACCATAGATAACTACTTCGCCCCCCGGCTGCAGGGAGTCAGCCTCCTGGACTACCAGGTGGCCCTGAACCGGGCGCTAGCGCCGTACCAGGGAAACAACTTTGCCAAGGCCGCGGTGGAGATGGCGGTCCTGGATCTGGTGGGCCGATACTATGGCCAGCCGGTCTGCGTCCTGTTGGGCGGCAGGCACCGGGAAAGCGTCCGGCTGAGCTGGTCCCTGGCCTCCGGCAAGGCGGCCGACGACCTGGCCGAAGCAAAGGAAAAATACCAGGAAGGCTACCGGATCTTCAAACTCAAGTTCGGGGCCGATTCGCTCAAAAACGACCTGGCCCGGCTTGAAGCGGTCAGAGGCGGCTTGGGGGCTGAGGTCAGCCTGAGGGTGGACGTCAACCAGGGCTGGGACTTCACCACGGCCCGCCAGGCCCTCCAGCCGCTCAAGGACCTGGGCATCGATTTCCTGGAGCAGCCCCTGCCCAAAGGGAACCTGCGGGGCCTGGCCGCCATCCGGAAGATGAGCGCCTTTCCCCTCATGGCCGATGAAAGCATCACCGGGGGGCACGCCGCCCTGGAGATAATCCGGCAGGAGGCGGCGGACATCTTCGCCTACAAGCTGACCAAGCTGGGTGGTCTGATGAACTCCCTCAACATCTACCACTTGGCCCGGATGGCCGGCCTGGGCGCTTACGTCGGCTGCATGATCGAAACCAGTCTTGGCACCGCGGCCTATCTGCAGTTTGCCGCGGCGGTTCCGGAGTTGACCTGGGGCTGCGAGCTGTGGGGCCCCCTCATGCTCCAGGGCGACGTGGTTCAGGAGCCGGTCCGCCTGGAAAACGGCCTGGTCCATCTGCCTCAAGGGCCTGGGCTGGGCGTGGAGGTGGACCGGGAAAAAGTTGAGCGAACGAGCCGGTAAGGCGGGGGTTATGAGCTCGTTCAACCAAAAAACAAGGAGGAGGGTATGGAGAAAGGTGAGCGAATGAGCCGGTAAAAGGGATTTAGGAACTCATCTCAAGGAAGAAAAGGAGTGCGATGATGAGAAAGGCATTGATAGCCATTATAGTTGTTTTGAGCCTCATGGCCCTGCCCTGCGGATCCGCCATGGCCAAGGAGACCCTGAAGGCGGCCGGCGGCCAGATCGGCGGCGGCTGGTACACCATCGTCTCAGGCCTGGCCGAGATAATCAACTCGGAGCTGAAGGACAAGGTCAGCCTGGTGGTGGTGCCCGGGTCCGGCGTTTCCAACGTGGCCACCTGCTCCCTGGGCGATACCCCCATCACCATGAGCTTCCCTCCCTTTATCATGGCCGCCCGCCAGGGAGTGGACCCCTATGACACCAAGTACCCCAACACCATGGTCATCGCCACCAACTTCGGCTCCTCCGCCCAGCACCTGGTGACCACCAGAGACGACCTGGTCACCTATGCCGATATCGCCACCAAAAAGCTGCCCATCAAGATCGCCTTGAACAAGCCGGGGGCCACCGACGAATTCATCTGGCGCAAGGTAATGGACTTCTATGGCTTGGATTATAATAAGATCAAGGCCAACGGCGGCAAGATCTTCTTCGTGGGCCATGGTGAAGCGGTTCAGTTGTTCAAGGACGGCCATGCGGATACCCATTTCTCGTACATCTCCGTGCCCGCGGCCGGCATTACCGAAATGGCCATCTCCCGTCATCTGGTGTACGTGGAGCTGCCCAAGGACGCCCGGGACGCCCTGCAAAAAACCTGGTCACTGGTCCCCTACACCATCCCGGCCGGGACCTACAAAGGTCAAACCAAGGCCCTGGACACCCTGGCCATGTCCAATACCTTGATGGTCAACGCCAAGGTCAGCGATGATCTGGTCTACGCCATTACCAAGACCCTTTGTGAGCATGCCAGCGATGTTCAGAAGGTCCATAAGACGGCCGTAGACTGGACCCCCGAGGTGGCCGCCGCCGGGGTGGAGGCTCTGCTGCATCCCGGGGCCAGGAAGTACTACCAGGAGAAGGGGTACCTTAAGTAGCCGGGAATCATCTTAAAAAAATGCCTCCCCAGGGACCTGGGGAGGCATTTCCCGGAGGCCGGAAGCTGTACTTAGGGTATTTATGTTTATCGGCATTTGAATGCTTAGTTTTTGATGATGAGAAGAAGCAAATAATCTAAGCGATAGGAGTCGGCGGTGTCGGCCAAGGGTTCAAAGGTATTCAGCCAAATAAAAAAAAGAATAATCGAGGGTTATTACCGGCAGGGCTCGACCTTGGTGGAAAAGGATATTTGCCAGGAGTTCGGGATCAGCCGAACCCCCTACCGCGAGACCCTCATCCTGCTGGAACGGGAGGGGCTGGTGGAGATACATCCCAAGAAAGGGGTGGTCGTGACCAGCTTCGGCCTGAATGACTTGAGGGATACCTTTGAGATGCGCTCGGTTCTGGAGAAGGCCGCAGGTGAGCTGGCCATGCAAAGGATCAAGCCTCATCATCTGGAAGAGCTGGGCAAGATAATCGATAAGATAAAAAAGCTGCCCCATGATGATTATGACGGCTACAAAAGGCTGGATATCCAGTTCCACGATACCTTCCAGAAGGTCCACGGCAACCAGCTCCTGAACGAGTACCTTTCCAAGGTCCAGGATAAATGCATCTGGCTCTGGAACTCCATCGATGAGAACGACGATACGATCAGGGAGCTCAGGCGTGACTCGGTGTTGTCCTTGGAAAAGGTCTACGACGCCCTGGTCTCCGGCGATAAGCAAGGGGTGGTGGACGGCCTCAACCACCATTTCAACTCGTACCTGCAGACCGTGATCTCCCATTTGATCGGAGGCTTCGGCCTGGCCTCGTTCTTGAAGGAAAAGTCCGACTGACCGGCAGGTACTCTGAACCCGTTGGTCTTAAGAATAAATTATCCCTAAGAAGTGGTTTCAAAATTTTCAATCGGGTTCGAGGTCAAGGAAGGCGAAGAAGCGCAACCGGAGGAATATATGGAAATATTTCGAGGATTGCGCTTCAAGCCTGACGCCGAGATCGGGCCCGAGGGGAGGTTTTGAAACCACTTCTTTTGAGGGGGACCAAAAGAGATGTCCATAAAAGGCGCCCAAGCTCTGGTCCAGATGCTCAAGGAGTACCAGGTCGAGGTGATCTTCGGGGTCCCGGGAGACACCAGCCTTCCCCTTTACCGGGCCCTCGGCGAGGCCGGCTCGGACATAAAACACGTCCTGGCCAGGGACGAACGGTCGGCCTCGTTCATGGCCGACGCCTATGCCCGTCTGGCTCACAAGCCCGGCCTTTGCGAGTGCCCCAGCGGAGCCGGTCCGCTCTATGCCGCGCCGGGGATCGCCGAGGCCAATGCCTCCTCCATCCCGGTGATCCTGATTACCTCGGATATCCCGCTTTCCGGCGAAGGCAAACAGACCATCACCGAGCTGGACACCCAGGGTTTGTTCAGATCCATTACCAAGTGGTCCAGCCTGATCAAGCAACCCGGCAAGGTTCCCGAAGCCTTCCGCCGGGCCATGCGCATCGCCACCACCGGCCGTCCCGGCGCAGTGCACCTGGCCTTTCCCACGGAAGTTATGGACGGCGACCTGGAGGTCAGCGGTCAGGTTTACGCCGAGAAAGAGTGTCTCAGCTATCCAGCTTACCGCACCCGGGGAGCCAGGACAGAGCTGGAAAAGCTGACCGAGTTGATCTCCCAGGCCAAGAGGCCGGTCATCATTGCCGGCGGTGGGGCAAACCACTCCCAGGCCGGCCAAGCCCTTGTAGCCCTGGCCGAATGGCTCAGCATCCCGGTGGTGACCACCATCAGCGGCCAGGGGATCATCAATGACAACCACCGGTTAGCTATGGGGGTTATCGGAGACAACGGCTATCATCCCCACGCCCATCAGGCGGTGGAAAAGGGTGATGTGCTTTTGTACGTGGGCTGCAAGATGGGGTCTGTCTCCACCATTAACTGGACCATGCCCAGTCCGATGGAAGGCCGCAAGATAATCCAGGTGGACCTGAACCCGGAGATGCTGGGCAACAACTTCCATAACACCCTGAGCGTGGCCGGAGACGCCCGGCTGATCCTCGAGGACGTCCTGCTCCTGGTCAGGGAGCAGAAGCCCCGCCAGGATGAATCCGCCTGGGCCCGCCAGCTCAATGAGGAGCGGGCCCGGTTCTGGCAAGCGGCCCAAGCGGAGTTCGCCCGGCAAGGCGAGCCTCTTAAGGCGCCGCCCATAATCGCCGAGCTGAATAAATACCTTGAGGACCCGACCATTGTGATCTCGGATGCCGGCACCCCCACCCCCTACACCAGCCGCTACTTGCGCCTGGGTGGGGGCGGCTCCCGCTTCCTGATCCCCAGGTCCTATGGCGGTCTGGGGTACGCCATTCCGGCCCTGGTGGGAGCTCACTTTGCCAGGCCGGAGGCCAGGCTGGTGGGGCTCTTTGGTGACGGCAGCCTGGGCATGTCAGCCGGGGAGATGGAAACCCTGGCCCGCCTGAACATACCGGCGGTGTTGATTCACTTCAACAACAGCTCCTTCGGCTGGATCAAATGCCTCCAGATGCTCCACAGCCACGGGAATTACTTTTCGGTGGACTTCACCCGGGGGGATCCCACCTTGATCGCCCAAGGCTGCGGTTTAAAGGCCAGGCATATCAAAACCCCGGCAGAGCTGGCCGAGGGAATGGCCATGGCCTTTGCCAGCCAGGAACCGGTCTTCCTGGACCTGGTCACCGAACCGGAGGTGGACTGCCTACCCCCGGTTTACACCTGGCAGCAGGCCGCGGCAAAAGTCCAGGGTAAGAAGTAATTAATTTTAAAATAAGTGAGTTATCGAATCTGCCTGGTTGCCGGCAGGGTTAACAAAATACGCGGGCAGGTATGAATCCCAGCCGCCAACATCCGGATGTGATCGTGATCGGCGGGGGGGTGATCGGCTCTTCCATTGCCTATCACCTGGCCCGGCAAAAGGTCTCGGTGCTGCTGCTTGAAATGGGCGGGCTGGCCTCGGGCAGCTCAGGGGCCTGCGACGGTTTTGTGACCCTCCAGTCCAAAAAGCCGGGCATCCACCTTGAGCTGGCTTTTGCCAGCCTGGAGCTCTACCCGGCCCTGGCCGCGGAGCTGCCCCTGGATATCGAGTTCGAGCAAAACGGCTGCCTGGTGGTCATCGAGGGCCAGCGTGAGCTTGAGGTCATGCGGGATTTTGCCCGGCGCCGGAGCCGGAACGGGATCGAGGTGCGGCTTCTGGATGGCCAGCAGGCCCGGGAGCTGGAGCCGGTGCTGGCTGATGACATCTGCGGCGCCACCTTCAATGAGAAGGAAGGTCAGGTCAATCCGATAAAACTGACCCTAGGCCTGGCCAGAGGCGCGGAACAGCTTGGCGCCTGTATAAAGACCGGTCAAGAGGTAGTCGGCCTCTTGGGCAAATCAGGCAAGGTCTTGGGGGTCAAGACAAAAACCGCTGAGTACAGGGCGGCGAAGGTGGTTAACGCCGGTGGAGTGCTGGCTCCCAGCATTGGACGGATGTCCTGGCTGGAGCTGCCCATCAAACCCCGGCGGGGCCAGCTCCTGGTCACCGAGGCGGTGGAGCCCCAACTGACCCGGGCCTTGCTCTCATCGCGGTATATCGCGGCCAAGTTCGATCCGGAGATCGCGGCCCAAAGCGGCGGCGGCTGCGCCATTGAGCAGACCGCCAGCGGTAACTTCCTGCTGGGATCAACCCGCGAGTTTGTAGGGTATGACCGCGGAACCAGTCTCCAAGGGTTGAAAACCATTGCCGACCGGACCAGCCAGATTATTCCCAGGCTCAAGGAATTCAAAGTGATCCGGTCATTTGCCGGCTTGCGGCCTTATACCCCGGACGGCCTGCCCATTCTGGGTCCGGTCCCGGGCCTGGAGGGGCTGTATATCTCCGCCGGTCACGAGGGCGACGGTATTGCCCTGGCCCCCATCACCGGACGCCTCATGGCCCAGCTTATTACCCAGAGCGAGCTCGATTTCCCCCTGGACGCATTCAATATTGAGCGTTTTGCCGCCGGGGACAGCGGCCGGGAATCATGAGCCGGGGAAAACGCATCAAGGGGATCCGGCGCGATTCAAAGGTGACCATCATGGTCAATGGACAGCCGGTCCAGGCCTATGAGGGCGAGACCCTGCATGCTGTCCTGATAATCCTGGGAATCTGGGCCCTCAAGGCCAGCCGGATCAACCATGATCCTCGTGGGGTGTTGTGCGGAATGGGCGTTTGCCACGAATGTCTGGTCACCATCAATGGAAAATCCGGTCAGCGATCCTGTATGACCCTGGTGGAGGACGGCATGGAGGTCCGGACCTATGGGTCATGAGGACCCCAGGCGCCAGGTGGTCATCATCGGGGCGGGCCTGGCCGGGTTGAGCGCCGCCCAGGTTCTGGCCGGAGGCGGAGCCTCGGTGCTCTTACTGGATGAAGGTCTTCGGCCCGGCGGTCAATACCTCAAGCGCCCCTCCCCACCCTTGGGTGACAATCCCTCCCTGCCGCAGGAAGCCAGACGTAAAAAGGGCCTGGAAATTATCAAGGCCGTCAAGTCTCTTGGGCTCGAGTGCCGGCCTTGCACCCAGGTGTTAGGAGTGGAGCCTGACGGCCGGGCCGGATGGATGGTCTGGGGAGAGACTGCCTCAGGTGTTTTAGCCGCCTGGCGGTCGGATTTCATTATTATCGCCAGTGGGGCCAGGGAGAAGTTCATCCCCTTTAAGGGTTGGACCCTGCCCGGGATCATCTCCACCGGGGCGGTGCAGTTGCTCCTCAAGGGCTCCGGGGTGGTCCCCGCCGCCGAGGTTGTTGTGGCCGGCAGCGGGCCTTTACCTTTGGCCGTGGCCGGGGAGCTGATCAAGGCTGGGTCCAGGGTCCCGGCGCTGCTGGATTACGGAAGCTTGGCCCAAAAGCTGGCCGTGGTGAAGCTGGGCTCCCTGGCTTGGGGCAAGATTTGGGAAGGTATCAGGCATCAAGCCCGCCTCATGGCCTCTGGAGGAAAGCTGCGAAACCGCACCGCCGTGCTTGAAGGCCGTGGCCACGGCCGGCTGGAAGAGATCGTAACGGTCCAACTGGATCGCCGGGGCAAACCCATGTCCGGAAGCCAATCCGTGCTGGCCGCAGACTGCCTGGCCATAGGGCATGGGTTCGCCCCTAATATTGAGCTGGCCCAGCAAGCAGGCTGTGAGCTGGAGCATGACCCGCTCAAGGGCGGATGGGTGGTCCGGGTGGATGGGGACCTCCAGACCTCCCTTCCCGCCTGCTATGCGGCGGGCGAGGTCAGCGGTATCGCTGGTGCCGAAAAATCCTATATCGAAGGACGCATGGCCGGCCTCCTCATTGCCTGCAAGTTGGACCTCATATCAGGCAATCGAGTTGATTCTGAGATCGCGGATCTGGTCAAGCGGCGGAATCAGCAGTTGCAATTGGGAGCCTTTATCAACCGGTTATGCCACCCGCCGGCCGGGCTGGGGGACCTGATCGAGGATGAGACCATTATCTGCCGTTGCGAGGACGTGACTGCGGGGGAGATCCGGGCTCAAATCGGGTCAGGGGCGACCCGCCTCACGGATATCAAACTGGCCACCCGCACAGGTATGGGCCTGTGCCAAGGCCGGACCTGTGGTCCCATGCTGGAGGCGATAATCCAGACCTGGCCTGATGCGGCCGGGCCGGAACCCCCACCTCCCTTGCCCGCCCGCATGCCGGTGAAGCCCTTCAATTTATCTGCGCTCGTGGAGATGGACCTGGAAAAGGAAAGCGAGTATCGGGGCTGACCCACCTGAACCTCCCCTTTGGCGGAAATTGAAACGTCAGGCCACCCTTACTGACTCCGGCTGGCTGAATATCTATCGAGGCATTATTGTTATAGTGATTTTCAGAAATCCTTGCCGGTTCCAGAGCCGCTCCCGCTGGTCGCTCCAGGGCTTACCGCTTTCCAAACGGAACGTATTTATGACAACCGCTCTATTTCATTTTTAAGGACCAGGCCCCAGGTAAATGCTTCATTGACGGCTGGGGCGGGCCGGGCCCAAAGTCCTGGTCCCCGGCCCCGATTGTGGTAGATTAGGGTCATGAGCCAGGGGGCAGAGTCAACGATCCTCCGCCGCTCCGTCGGCTGGGTTCTTTTGGGGGCCTGGCTGGCGGTTTTCCTCGCCCTGGGGCTGGCCGGCTGCGCCCCGACCTACGTGGGGATGAGCCTCACCGGCTACCAGGACCAGACCCGGTCCCTGCCCGGGGCCGGGGCCTCGATCCACGTCCGGCCCAACCAGGACCCGGCCAACCCCCTCCTGGACCAGGAGGTGGGCCGTAAGATCACCGCCTGGCTGAGCGGCAAGGGCTACCCGGTCGCGGTCCTGGAAGAAGCGGACCTGGTCCTGACCTACGCCTACGGCCTGGATCACGGGGAGACCGCGGTCCGCACCTCCTCCCGGCCTCAGGTCTACACCGACGTGGCCATCGTGGCCGGCTCCGGGTTCCACTCCCACGGCGGGGTTGGGATAGGGTTCTCCTTTGGCCCGGGCTACACCGGCTACTACGGCCAGCCCTTGATCCGCCACTGGCTGGAGATCAGGGTCCTGGACGGCCCGGCCTTCCGGTCCGGCGGCCAGGCCCCGGTGGTCTGGGCCGGAGACGCGGAGACCTTCGGCGAGGATCGGAACCTGAGAGGGGTCCTGGATTACCTGATCGTGGGCACCCTCAGGTCGCTCTGGCAGGACACGGGCCAGGCCGTCCGGGTGGTGGTGCCCAGGAACGACCCCGCCCTGGAGGAGATCCGCGGGCCGGCCAAGTAGCACCGGCTCGTCGGCAGGGCCCCTGGCGGCCGTCCGGAACAGACCCCGGAACCCCGGGGGAGGTTCCACCGCCGGGTCTCCCGCCCGCCCTTCTTTCTTGGCCATCAAGTTGTTCGGGCCCCGAAAAGAGCACGCTCTGAGCCCCGGCCGGGTGCGGCCGGCCCGGGATGTCCGTCAAAAGTACCATCCGACCGTCTCCCGGGCTGAGCTCCAAGGCCGAGCCCAGACTTGGATCTTCAGCTTCCGAGGAGGGGTTGGTATGATCAGGGCAAGGCCTTGCGCCGGTTTTCGGCCGGGCCAAGGCTGCTCCGGGAACGGGCCGCCGACCGGACCCGACCCGGAGGTTCCATTGTCGGACAAGCCGCAAGGGGGAGAAACAAGTGAGAACAATCCGAACCGTTCTGGTCCTGGGTTTAGCCCTCCTGGCCCTGGTTCCGGCCCGGGCCTTTGGCCAGGCAACCTTCACCATCCAGGAGATAACCCCGGACCAGGTCTCCTGGCGGGTCTCCCTTTTCTTCAGCCACCCCGTGGCCTTGGCCGACCTTAAACCAAACTTAAGTATTTTTCCGCAAATTCCCATCGATTGGGAAAAATCAAAGCTCGTCACCCCCCAGGTCCTGTCTCTGGCCGGAGATTTCAAGCCGGGTCAGCGCCACCTGGTCTCCCTGCCCCAGGGACTGAAGAGCAACGGCCTGGCCTATCGGCCGACCAAGGACTCCTTTGTCATGCCCGACCTCAAGCCCCGGCTGGAGTTTCTGGACCAGGGCTCGGTCATCGAGCGGGACAGCCGGCAGATGCTCCACCTGCGGCTGGTCAACCTGGACCGACTCCGGATGGAGAGCCTGAGGGTCCCGCCCCTTCTCCTGCCCCTGGCCCTGGCCGCCGCCGGCCGGCCGGCCGGGGAGGACTTCCTCAGGCTGACCGCGGTCATGGAGGAGGCCCTGGCCGAGCTGGCGACCCTCCGCCCAAGGGGGCTGGACCGCTTTGTGACCGATCCTCATTATCTGAGCCAGCTTTTCTCGGCCGGGAGCGAGAAAAACCAGGTCCGGGCCTTCTCCGTCCCTTTGAGCTTCCGCCCCCAAAAGGAGAAAGGGTCCCTGGAGCTGATCCGGGTCTTTTCCCAGGAGGCCGGCCCCCAGGGGCCCGGGACCGGGCCGCGTCTTTTCCGGGTCACCGACCTGAGCCTGACCTACAAGCTCTCCAGGGGCGAGCTCCTGGTCTGGGCCACCTCCCTCAAGTCCGGCCTGCCCCTGGAGGGGGTCTCGATCCTGGCCTTCACCAAGGAGATGGAGGCCTTTGTCCTGGGCCGGACCGACCCCTTCGGCCTCCTCAGCTTCCAGCCCCGGGAACTGGAAGGCCTCTCCCTCCGCACCCGGGGGGGGTTCAAAGCCGTAACCGGCCGGCCGGAGCTTAACTCCATCACCCTGCTGGCCGCGGCCGGGGAGGACGACGCCAGCTTCATCGCCCTGAGGCCCCGGGGCAACCTCAAGCCCGAGGGGGTGGTCCAGGCCCCCAGGGGGAGCGAGGCCGACCGCCCCTTAAGGGGCCACATCTTCACCGAACGGGGGGTTTACCGGCCCGGGGAGACGGTCCATTACAAGGCCACGGTCCGCCGCTACGAGGAGGGGAGGATCATCTCCCCGGCCGGCCGGAGCTGCACCATCCTGGTCCTCAACTCCCTGGGCGAGGAGGTCCTTAAATACGAGCCCAAGCTTTCCGAGTTCGGGACCGCGGCCGGGGAGCTGGAGCTCAAGCCCTACTTCCCCCTGGGGACCTACACCCTGACCCTGGTCTACGGTCCGGCCGAGCAGGACCGGCTCTCCGGCACCTTCCAGGTCCAGGAGTTCAGGCCGCCGCGCCACTACGCGGAGGTGACCTTCGACTACCAGGAGCGCCGGGACGAGTCCATGGTCAACCGGCCCCGGATGGAGCACCTGGTCAGGATCAACCTGGCCGGCCTCTACTTTGCCGGGGGACCGGTCAAGCACGGCCGGGTCCGCTACCGGATCTCCCCGGCCCGGACCTCCTTCTCCGCCCCGGGCTTTGACGGCTACACCTTCGGTTATCAGGGCGGGGAGGAGGGCCTCCTCCTGGAGAGCGGCGAGGCGGTCCTGGACGAGCACGGCCGGCTGAGCCTGGAGTTTCCCCTGGAGGAGGGCTTTCTCACCGGCCGCCAGGGCCTCCAGGTGACGGCCTCGGTCATCGACTTTGACGGCCGGACCTCCAGCGCCAGCGGAACCTTCCAGCTGGATCCGGATTACCTGGTGGGTCTCGGCCCCCGGCCGGACCGGATCAGGGCCGGGGTCACCCAGAAGGTGGACCTGGTGGTCCTGGACTCGGCCGGGCGGCGTTTAAGGCGGGGCGCGGTGGAGGCCCGGGTGATGCAGGAGAGCGGAGCCTATATCCGCAAGCGCAACCAGGCCGGAGACGTCTACTGGGAGTACCAGCCCACCTGGCGGAACCTCTGGTCCCAGGAGCTGACCCTCTCCGGCGGCAGGGCCGAGTTCAGCTTCGACTTCACCTGGGGCGGGGCCTACCTGGTCGAGGCCACCTTCCGCGACGACCAGGGCCGGGCCTTCACCTCGGCGGCCATGCTGGAGGTGGAGGGGGACATCCACTGGGAGGCCTACTGGAACCGGGAGAAACCCTTTGAGAGCCTGGCCCTGGTGGCCGACCGGGAGATCTACGCCCCCGGCCAGACGGCCAGGATCTTCTTCCAACCCCTGAAGAACGTGAGCCGGTACCTGGTCACCCTGGAGCAGGACCGGATCCTGGAGCACCGGGTGGTGGAGGCCCGGGCCGGGGCCCAGTCCCTGGAGATCCCCATCAAGGCCGGCCACGCCCCCAACCTCTTTGTCTCCGTCCTGGGGGTGACCCCCAGGGGCCGGTTCCCCGGCCTGGCCACCAGCTACGATCTGGAGGCCCCCTCCTTCATCTTCGGGACGGTCAATCTCCCGGTCCGGCAGGAGACGGGCCGGCTGGAGGTGGAGCTCGGGCCCCAGGCGGCGGAGCTCAAGGCCGAGCCCGGGTCCAAGGTGGACCTGGAGGTCCTGGTTAAGGACCAGGACGGGGCCGGAGCCAGGGCCGAGGTGGCCCTGGCCGTGGTGGACGAGGCGGTCCTGAGCCTGACCGCCTTCCAGACCCCGGACCTGGAGGGGCTCAACCGGTTCGACCTGCCTCTGGCCGTGTTCACCGGCGAGCTGCGGAGGCTGCTCCTCCACCAGACCCCCTTCAGCCAGGTCCTCAACCGCTCCCTGACCGGCGGCGACGGGATGGCCGAGGCCGGGGAGGGGGAGGCCGACCTCCGCCAGGACTTCAACCCGGTGGCCTTTTTCGACCCAGCCATCCGGACCGACGGCCAGGGCCGGGCCAGGGTCTCCTTTACCCTACCCGACAGCCTGACCCGCTACCGGGTCTATGCCGTGGCCTGCGACCAGGGACCGGCCTACGGCCGGGCCGAGAGGAGCCTGACCGCGGCCCTGGAGTTCTACCTGGAGCCGGGGCTGCCCCGGTTCCTGACCAGGGGAGACTCCTTCTCCTTTGGCCTCAAGGCCTTTAACAACACCGGCCAGGCGGGGCAGGTCGATCTCCGCCTCCAGGCCAGCCAGGGGTTGTCCCTGACCGGCCCGCCGGAGCCCCTGGCCGTCCCGGCCAAGGACAGCGCCCTGATCCCCCTCTCCGGCCGGGCCCTGGAGGCCGGACCGGCCTGGATCAGGTTGGGCGGCCGGTTGGGAGGGCTCAAGGACGAGGTCAAGATCGAGCTTCCGGTCAGATCCGAGTTTCTCCGGACCAGGGAGGCATTCTTCGGCCGTTTCCAGGGGAAAAAGGAGATCGACCTGGGCCCGGCCCTGGAGCTGAGGCCGGCCGACCTGGAGAAGATCAAGGCCGGGGAGGTGGAGTGCCTCCTGACCGTCTCCGGCTCGCCCTTCCTGAACCTCGGTCCGGCCCTGGACTACCTCCTCCGCTACCCCTACGGCTGCCTGGAGCAGACCTCCTCGGCGGTGATGCCCCTGGCCTCCCTAAGGGGGCTGATCAAGGAGGGGCTCTTCCCCGGCCGCGACCCGGCCGCGACGGACAAGTTCCTGGCCGAGGGGGTGGCCCGGCTGCTGGCCATGCAGACCTTTTCCGGGGGGTTCGGCTACTGGCCGGGGCACTCCTTTCCCCACCCCTGGGGCACGGTATACGCCGTGGCCGCCTTGAGCGCGGCCCAGGAGAGCGGGTTCCCCGTTCCGGAGAGGATGCTTGAAAAGGCCCTCAAGTACCTCAAGGGAACCTTGAAGCAGGGCCCCCGCTCCGAGACCTACCGGGCCTTTGTGGCCTATCTCCTGGGGATCAACAAGACCCTGGACCGGGCCACCCTGACCCTCTTGAGCCGGGAGTTCGACCAGCAGCCCCGGGAGGCCAGGCTCCTCCTCCTCCTGGCCGGGGTCCGCTCCGGGCTGACCCGGGTGGAGGAGGCCGCCCCCCTGGCCAGGCGGACCCTGACCGCCAGCCCGGCGGCCGACCAGGCCGACGAGTTCCAGGCCCGCTTTCGGGAGCCGGCCCTGGCTCTGCTGGCCGCCTCGGCGATCCTGCCCGGCGACCCCCTGACCGACCTGGCCGCGGCCCGGTTGACGGCCGGGATGGGCCCCCAGGGGATCTGGTCCTCCACCTCGGACACCGGCTGGTCCCTCCTGGCCCTGGGCCGCCACTTCCAGGGACAGAAGTTTCCCAGCGGACCAGTCCGATTGAAGATCAACCAGCCCGGCCGGCCTTCCCAGGAGCTCAGCCTGGAGCCCCGGGGGTTCGCCAGGCTTAGCCTGGACCCCGGGGCCTTTCTCCGCCGGCCGGTGGTGGAGCTGGAGTCCGATGTCCCGGAGACCCTCCTCTACCAGCTCCTGGTCGCCAGGCCGAGGCCGGACCAGGCCCAAGCCGGGGCCGAGAACGGCTTCCTGGTTTCCAAGAGGATCGACAACGTCGACGGCACGGGGACGGTCAAGGTGGGGGACCTGGTGGAGGTCAGGGTCAGGATCGAGGCCAGGGGCCGGCCCGGCCGCTACGTCATCCTCGACGACCCCCTCCCGGCCGGGCTGGTGGCCATCAACACCGCCCTGGCCACCGAGGAGGAGGCGGGCGGCTCCAGCCTGGCCCCCTCCGACCGGTTCCGCTTCTCCCAGTGGAACCAGGCCGGGTTCTACAACTTCCAGCCCCACTTCTTCCAGATCAAGGACGATCGGGTTGTGGCCTTCCGGAACCAGGTCTGGCCCGGGGTCTACGAGTTCTCCTACGTGGCCCGGGCCGTCTGCGCCGGGGAGTTCGTCCTGCCCCCGACCAGGGTCGAGCTGATGTACGACCCCCAGGTCAACGGCTTCACCCCGGCCTCGACCTTCACCGTGGAGCCGCGGTAGATGACCGGCCCGGCCCGCCTCCGCCGGCTCGTCCTAACCTGGCTGGCCGGCCTGACCGCCCTGGTCGCCCTGGTTCTGGGCTCGGGGCTCTGGCTGGAGCGGGCCACCAGGATCGACCAGGCCGGGCTGGCCCTCCCCTCCTGCCTCCTGGTGGAGGACCGGACCGGGCGGCCGCTGAGGTTCATCCCGGACCGGGCCGGGGAGCGGCACCTCCGGGCCGAGGGCCGCGAGCTGCCGGAGCCGGTCCGGCTGGCCTTTGTGGCCGCCGAGGACCGGCGCTTCTTCAGCCACCCGGGGGTGGATCTCCTGGCCCTGGGCCGGGCCCTCAGGGACAACCTGCTCTCCGGGCGGGTGGTCTCCGGGGCCTCGACCATCACCCAGCAGCTCTGCCGCCTGGGCCGTCCCCGGCCCCGGACCCTCCTGGCCAAGGGTCTGGAGGCCCTGACCGCCCTCCGGCTGGAGGCCTTCTCAAGCAAGGAGGAGATCCTGACCAGCTACCTCAACCTGGTCCCCCTGGGCAACAACCTCAGGGGGGTCAAGGCCGGGGCCTGGCTCTACTTCGGCCTGGCCCCGGACCGGCTCTCCCCGGCCCAGGCCGCCCTTTTGGCCGCCCTGCCCAAGTCGCCGAGCCGCCTCAACCCCTACGGGCCGGGGTTGGAGAGGCTCAAGGAGCGGCGGGACCGGATCCTGGCCAGGATGGCCGAGCTTGAGTTCCTGGACCAGGGGACGGCCGCCTCGGCCGCCGGGGAGCCGCCCGGGGTCAGGCCCCGGGCCTTTCCCTTCGAGGCCGCCCACGCGGTGGACTCGCTCCTGGTCCAAAAGCGACTGGAAGCCCGCCAGGGCTTGGTCAGGACCTCCATCGACCTGGATCTCCAGCAGCGGCTGGAGAAGCTTCTGGCCGCCCACCGGGCCCGGCTGGCCGCCGGAGGGGCGGTCCAGGCCGCGGCGGTGATCCTGGCCAACCAAGGGCCGGAGGTCCTGGCCCTGGCCGGCTCCCTGGCCTACGGCCAGGAGAACAACGGGTTCGTCAACGGGGCGGAGGCGGAGCGCTCCCCGGGCTCGCTCCTCAAGCCCTTTCTCTACGCCCGGGCCCTGGACCTGGGGTTCAGCCCGGCCCAGGTCCTGGAGGACACCCCCCGCAGCTTCCGCTCCCCCCTGGGGGAGTTCCGGCCGGCCAACTTCGACCGGCGGGCCTACGGCCCGGTCCCCTTCCGGGAGGCCCTGGGCAGCTCCCTCAACCTCTCGGCCGTAAGCCTCCTCAACCGGATCGGGCTCCGGGACTTCCACCAGACCCTTGAGGGGCTGGAGCTGATCGCCCGGCCGGAGGCCGGGGCCGGCCGCCACGGCCTGGGCCTGGTGGTGGGCAGCCCCGAGGTGAGCCTGGTCCAGGTGGCCGCGGCCTACGCCTGCCTGGCCAACGGAGGGCTGTTCCGTCCGGCCAGCTTCCTGGCCGGCGAGCCCCCGGGGGCCGGAAGAAGGATCTTCTCCCCCCAGGCCAGCCACCTCATCTCCCAGATCCTGGCCGACCCCTCGGCCCGGGCCCTGACCTTCGGCCGCTCCAGGGCCATGAACCCCTCCTTAAGGGCGGCCCTCAAGACCGGCACCAGCACCAACTTCCGCGACTGCTGGGTGGTGGGCTACACCCCTGACCTGACCGTGGCCGTCTGGACCGGCAACTTCGACGGCCGCCCCACCCAAGGCCTCTCCGGGGCGGGGGCCGCGGCCCCCATCCTGGCCGAGCTCCTGGACCTGCTCCATGGCTCCGGCCCGCCCCGACCCTTCCCCCGGCCGGAGGGCCTGGAGGAGACCCGGGTCTGCTCCCAGTCCGGCCTCCTCCCCGGCCCCCACTGCCTGGAGACCAGGACCGAGCTGTTCATCCAGGGGGCCGGCCCGGATCGGACCTGCGACTTCCATGAGCCGGACGGAACGGTCCACCGCCTGCCCCCGGTCTTTGCCGGCTGGCTCAGCCGGCGCTTCGAGGAGGGGCTCCAGGGACGGTATCGCCTGGCCGGGTTCGACCCGGACCTGGGGAGGACCCTCGGCCCGGGGCCGCCGGCCGGGTCCTCCTCTCCCTCCCCCTCCGGCCTTGCCGGGGGGATCTCCATCATCCAGCCCCTGGACGGGGACCGGTTCGTCCAAGAGGGCTCCGGACCGGCCGTCACCTTCCGGGCCCGGGTGACCCAAGCCCTGGGCCAGGTGACCTGGTTCGTGGACGGGAGGGAGCTGGCCCGGACCGGCCCGCCCTATGAAGCCGCCTGGCCGCCCACCCGGGGGACCCACCAGGTCATGGCCGTGGGTCCTGACGGCCGGGGAGACTCCATCACCATCAAGGTCGAGTAACCTTCCTCCTCCTGTCCGTCTATCCCTTTTAAGAGCTGATCCAACCCATCAGGCGGGGAGGTAGGGATGAGGCTGACAAGATCAAGTTTGGTAATTTTCTTCTGTTTCACGGTCCTGCTCATGATCCGGGTTCCCCCGGCCGCTTCTCAAAGTACCGTACCGGACCGGACCCAGGGACCGACCATATCCCCGGACCATCTGGCCGCGGCGTTACAGTCCATCCCCGGGGGAGAGGCGGACAAGACCATGTCCCCCTTCTTCTTCGTGGCCAGCGACGATCCGGAGCTGGATCGCCTGCCCCTCAAGTCCACCCGGGCCAGGGTCAGGATCGCCGGGGTCATGGCCCAGGTCACCCTGACCCAGGTCTACCAGAACCAGGGCCAGCGGACCCTGGAGGCGATCTACCTCTTTCCCGGCTCCACCCGGGCCGCGGTCCACTCCCTGACCATGACCGTGGGAGAGCGGACCATCCAGGCCCGGATCATGGAGCGGGACAAGGCCCGGGAGACCTACGAGGAGGCCAAGCAGGCCGGCCAGACCGCCTCCCTCCTGGAGCAGCAGCGGCCCAACGTCTTCCAGATGAAC
>Ga0068714_10002866_pt1 | contig 21306 bp, 14 predicted proteins | sample MTBNYHSulfiMetaG_FD_62988 | JGI IMG/M metagenome (GOLD analysis project Ga0068714, IMG submission 62988) | Enrichment culture microbial communities from rom New York Harbor, USA that are MTBE-degrading - MTBE-NYH (New York Harbor Sulfidogenic)... | ecosystem: Environmental > Aquatic > Marine >... | reverse complement strand
GGCGAGCTTCACGCAGATCGAGGAGGCCGAGGGCGGCGACGTCCACAAGATGGCCCGTCACAGCCTCGGCATCATCAAGGAGCGCGGCAAGCACCACAACCCCGACACGGGGTCGGGCGGCATGCTGCTGGGCACGATCGCCGAGGTCGGCCCCAAGCTCAAGGACCGCGACCTGAAGGTCGGCGACCGCATCGCGACGCTCGTGTCGCTCTCGCTCACCCCGCTCAGGGTCGACGAGATCGTCTCCGTCAACAAGGACACGTGCCAGGTCAAGGTCAAGGGTCAGGCCATCCTCTTCGAGAGCGGCATCTACGCGAAGATCCCGGCCGACATGGACGAGGCCCTGGCGCTCGCCGTGCTCGACGTCGCCGGCGCCCCCGCGCAGGCCGCCAAGTTGAGCAAGCCCGGACAGACGGTCTTCATCGTCGGCGCCGGGGGCAAGAGCGGCCTCCTCTGTGCCTACGAGGCGCGCAAGCGCGTCGGCATCACCGGGCGCATCATCGGCCTCGTGCACGGCGATGCGGGCAAGAAGCGGCTCGAGAAGACCGGGCTCGCCGACGTGATCTTCCAGGGCTCGGCCACCGACCAGCTCTTCGTCTACGAGGAGATCGCCAGGATCACCGACGGCGAGATGGCCGACCTCACCATCAACTGCGTCGACATCCCGAACACCGAGATGTCCTCGATCCTCGCGACGAAGGACGACGGCCTCGTGTACTTCTTCTCGATGGCTACCAGCTTCACGTCGGCGGCACTCGGTGCCGAGGGCATCGGCGCCGACACGACGATGATCATCGGCAACGGCTACACGAAGGACCACGCCGCGATCGCCCTCAACACCGTTCGTGAGAGCGCGGTCCTCATGGAGATCTTCAAGGACACGTACGCGACCGGGGCCGGCACTCCGGAGCCTGTCGGACTGAAGGCGACAGACGTCTGAGCCGGCCGCTGACGGCCGACACACCGGAGACGCGCGAAGGGGGCCCGTGGGCCCCCTTCGCGCGTCTCCGTCCGAGTCCGTTCGCGGCGTTTCACGTGAAACACCGTGATTGAGGCTCACAGGCCCCAGGAAGAAGCTCCGGCGGAGTCCGCGCCCGCCCGGCGACCGTGACCGCGGCTCCCGTCGTCGCTCGCGCCGAACAAGCCGCGCGCGTGGTCGCCGACGCGAAGACCGTACGGGAGTTCGACGCCGTGCTCCTCCAACAGCGCCCGCAGCTCCTCGCGGTGCCGCTCCGTCAACGTCCGCATCGCCCGTCGCGCCTCGTCCCCGTGCGGGTCGTCACCGTAACGCCGCCACCACTGTCGCATCTCGGCCTCGTGACGTTCGCGCAGGGCTTCAGCCTCGGCACGCGCCTCGGGATCCCGCAGGCCGCCGACGGCCGGACCCGCCCGGAACGCATCGTCGCCGCAGACCCGCCACGCCGCGCCGGTGTCGGCGTGCTGCGTCTGGGGCACAGCGGCCCCTCTGAGCGTGCGGACGCCGCGGTCGGCCCCCGCGGTCGCCCCGTCGGTGCCGCCGGCCACCGCAGCCGCAGCGACGACCGCGGCCGTCGCCAGCGCGGCCGCGAGCGCGAGAAGGAACCATCGTCTCATCGCCGACCTCCGTTCGCTTGACCCACCGTGACGCGGAACGCCACGCCGTGGATTCTCCTTCCGCCATGGTACGCTGCGATGGTGAAGCGACTTTGAAGTGACTCTGTCGATGCTGTGAACCGCGCCCGGGGCCCGGCGCCCGCGGTCCGTGGCGCGAGACGAGGCGCTGCGAGGCGCGGAGGCCGCCTCGGACCACAAGGAGGACGCATGACCACCGACGACGTGAAGAGAGCGCTGGCGACCGTCATCGATCCGGAGCTCGGCCGCGACATCGTCGACCTCGGCATGGTGCGCGACATCGTCGCTGACGACCAGCGCGTCGGAGTCACCATCGTCCTCACGACCGCCGGCTGCCCGCTGCGTGACCGACTGCGCGCCGAAGCAGAAGCGGCGCTCGGGGGGATCGCGGGCGGCCGTCGCGTCGAGGTGAAGCTGGAGGCGATGTCGGAGGACGAACGTGATGCGCTCGCGCAGCGACTCGCTCGCGAGGGCCGCCCGTCGGCGACCCTCTTCGGTCCGGGATCGAAGACCAGGACCATCGCGGTCGCCAGCGGCAAGGGCGGGGTCGGCAAGTCCACCGTGACCGCGAACCTCGCCGTCGCCCTGGCTCGACAGGGCCAGGCCGTGGCCCTCATCGACGCGGACGTCTACGGTCCCACGATCCCGCTGATGTTCGGGCTGCCGCTCCTTCGACCCCAGGGGCACGACGGCAAGATCGTCCCGCCGGAGCAGTACGGTGTGAAGATCATGTCGATGGGCTTCTTCCTCGAAGGGGACGACCCTGTGATCTGGCGCGGCCCGATGCTCGGCAAGGCGATCGAGCAGTTCCTCGGCGACGTCGCGTGGGGGAGCCCCGACATCCTCTTGCTCGACCTGCCGCCCGGCACCGGCGACGTCGCCCTCACCGTCGCGCAACTGATCCCCGACGCCGAGATGCTCATCGTGACGACGCCGCAGGAGGCGTCGGCGCGGATCGCCATCAAGGCCGCGCGCATGGCCCAGATGACCAAGCACCGCATCGTCGGCGTCATCGAGAACATGGCGTACTTCGTCTGCCCCGACTGCGGCGCCCGACACTACGTGTTCGGCCGCGGCGGAGCCCACGAACTGGCACGCAAGATGGGAACGTCGCTGCTCGGCCGCGTGCCGCTCGACGAGGCGACGCGCCAAGGCGGCGACATCGGCCGGCCCGCAGCGCTCGATCCGGAATCGCCCGTCGGCGCTGCCTTCCACGACATCGCCAGGGCGCTCGTCGGCCAGCCCGACGCGACGCCACACGCCTGAGCGTCCACCCGTGGCCGTCCGGCGCTAGCGTTCGTGCGGCGCGGGCCTCCGGCACGGGCGGTCGTGCGGCTCGGGCGGTCGTGCGGCACCGCCGTCCGGCACGGGCAATCGCGCGGCTCGCGCGGAGTGCGGTGTGCTGGCCGCTGCCTGCGGTGCCTCCCGTCGCCACACCGGGACCGACGCCGCCCCCCGACGACCACGATCACCCTCCACGGCCAATCCGTCGGTCGCGGGATGAGGCAGGCGTTTCTGCCTGCCTGCTTCAGTGAATCTCCTGCCTCGCGCGCAGGATGTGCGCAGCCTCAGACGAAGAGAGGTAGAATCGGCGGGTTTCACTAGCGACGGGGGTGGGCGTGAGGGTCGGCAAGGCCAACGGCGGCGACTGGCTGCGACTGGCCGAGGCGGCTGACCTTCTCGGCGTCGGCCACACCACGCTGCGGCGTTGGAGCGACGGCGGGCAGCTGAGGTGCTACAGGAGTCCGGGAGGACACCGCCGCTACCGTCGCGGCGACATCGATGCGCTGCTGACTCTCCAGGACGGGATCGTCGTCCACGCCCCCGACCCTTCTCTCTCACCCGAAACGGCCGGCGGCGAATCGGCCGCTCCCGAACAGGGCCTGCGGGCGGCGCGCGCCCGCTCGGCGTCGCTCACCACACTGGCTCGCGTCGCCGCCGAGGGCACCGGCTGCGGCGGCGGCGCGCTCGCGTTCGTGGCCGGCCACGACCTCGAGGTCGTGGCCGGCCACGAACGTCCAGGCGTCTCGTGCCGGCTGCGCCGCGGCCACCGTCTCGAGCTCGACGACGCGCCGGCGGCGGCGCTGGCGATCCGCGAGGCTCGCCGGGTGGTCATCGCCGATCTCGCCCAGACGACGGTCCTCTCCGCACGGCAGACCGACCTGTACCGAAGCCTCGGCCACAGCGCCCTGCTCGCCGTGCCGGTCGTCATGCACGGGCGCGCGGTCGGGGTCCTCGAGCTCGTCGACACGGGCGCCCCTCGCGCGTTCACCAGCGCCGACGTGGCGTTCGCCGAATTCGTCGCGCGCCAGGCCGCCGCGCTCCTCTCCAAGTCCGACGGAGCCGAGGCGCCCGGCCCGGCGCTCCGCGTCGCGGGCGGCGCGGCGGGCATCAGGAGCGATCCGCCCCCCCGCACGGGCGTTGCCGCGCCGGACTCCGGCCCGCACGCCCACCCGGCGTCGGGCGGCTTCTGGCCTCCGTCCCGGCACGAGCTCCCGGCTCCTGACGGCCTCGGTGCCGATCCGCCTTCGGAGACCCTCGAGCGCCGCGTGCGCGAGCTCGAGGCGGTCGTCGCGTCCGGGCTGCACGAGGTCTCCGGCCTGAGGCCGGACGACGTCCTCCGCACCCTCCTTCGTCGCCTCTCCGAGCTGACCGGCGCCCCGGTGGTCGACGCCTACGCCGTCGAAGGCCAGACCTTGAGGGCCCTGGCCAGCTACGACGGCGGCCGCTTCGACGGAGACTGGGAGGGCGTGGTGCTCCCCCTCGTGCGCTACCCCTTCAGCCGTCGCGCCGTGGACACCAGAGAGCTCTCCATGGTCGCCACGCTCGACGACGACCGGCTCAGCGAGGAGGACCGCTACTCGCTGGAGAAGTGGGGGTACCAGGCGCAGCTCTCCTTGCCGCTCGTCGCCGACGGGCGCGTCATCGGCCTCGTCGAGGTGTCGGACTACGCCCCGCGCGACTTCGGCCCCGATCTCGCCGTGATCCGCGGCCTCGGCGCCGCCGCCTCCCAGGCCCTGCAGAACGTGACGCTGCTCGAGCAGGTGCGGCGCCGCACTCGCATCCTGCAGGAACTGGTGAGGATAGGCTCGAGGGCCAGCACCGAGCACGACTCTTCCCGTGCCCTCGCCCACGTCGCGGAGCGCGTACACGCCACCGTGGACGCCGGGAGCTGCGACATCTACGGACGCGACGAGGCAGGCTTCCGCTGCCTCGCCAGCCACGACCGCAGCGGCCCCGACGAGGCATCGCGCGGCAGGCTGCTGGACGTCGGCCGCTATCCGACGCTGGCGACCGAGATGGCCGTCCGGAGGACGCTGGTCATCACCTCGCCGGACGATCCCCGGCTCTCGGCGGAGGAACGCGGTCTCTACCGCGAGCACGGGTTCGTCAGTGAGGTCGCCATCCCCCTCGTCGCCGACGGGCGGGTGCTCGGCTTCCTCGACGTGTACGACACGCGCGAGCGCGACTACGACGAGTACCTCGGGTTTCTCCAGACGGTGGCCGACGGTCTCGCCGGCAAGATCGAGGCGGAGACCGTCCTCGACGCCCTCGGGCGTCGCAGCCGGATCCAGGCGGCGCTCGCGGAGCTCGCCGCAGAGGCGGCGCGGGCGCGCACCCGAGGCGAGCTCGCGGTCACGGTCGCGACCGGCCTGCGCGAGGTGTTCGAGGTGGCCCGCTGTGACGTCTACGACCTGCGGGGCCAGCGGCTTCGCTGCCTCGCGAGCGTCGACGAGCGCGGGCTCGACGACAGCCTCCCCTACTTCGAGTTCGCGATCGACGATTTCCCCGCGACGGCCATGTCGGTGCGCGCGCGAGAGGCGATGGTGATCGGGCGTCTCGACGAGGACGCGAGGCTCACCCCCGCTGAGCGCGAGCACTACGCGGAGAGCGGCTTCCTGAGCGAGCTCTGCCTGCCCCTCGTCCTGGACGGCGCCGTTCTCGGCATCATCGACCTCTTCGACCGCCGCGCCCGCGACCTCACCACGGCGGCCGAGCTCACGGACCCCGTGGCGCGCCTGGTCGCGGGGCTGCACGACGCCCTCCCGTGCGCGCCGGACGACGCCGTGCACGGCGCCACGTCGTCCCGCGACGCCGACGACGGCGTCGCGACCCACGGGCGGGAGCTTCAGCTCCTCGACGAGCTCGCCGCGGCGGCGAGCTCCGGCCAGGAGCTCGGCGAGATCGTCGCCGCCGGGGTCGAGAGGCTCCGCACACTCGTCGCCTTCGAGCGTGCGGCCGTCGCCGTCCGCGACCCCGACGGCCGCTTCGTCCGCCTGCACGCCGTGGGCGAGAGCGGGTGGTCCGACGCCGATGCCGCGACCGAGCCGCTCGGCGTCGCGGCCGGTCTACTGCGCGAGGCACGCGTCGTCGCCGTCGACCAGCGCTCCGGTGAGGTCGTGCCCGCCGCGTCGGCCGGCGGCCCCCCGGTCGTGGTCGCGGCGCTCCTCGCCGGCGACGAGCTCCTCGGGGCTCTGCGCGTGGAGCGCTCCGCGGCACCCGGCTTCAGCGCGAGCGACCTTCGCGTGCTCGCGCGCGTCGCCGCGCAGCTCGCGCTCGCCCTCCGGAGCTCGGAGCTGTATGCGCGCGTGCGCCGGGTGCACCACTCCAACCTCAGGGCCCTGTCGGGCGCGCTGAACGCCAAGGACTACTACACGCTCGGCCACGCCGCCCGCGTCGCTGCGTACATGGTCCTGCTCGGCCGCGAGCTGGGGTGGAGCAGGGAGGAGCTGCGCGCCGTCGAGGAGGCGGCGTACCTCCACGACATCGGCAAGATCGCCGTCTCCGACCGCGTGCTCCTCAAGGCCGGCGGGCTCAACCACCGCGAGTGGGAGCTGATGCGCCAGCACCCGATCTTCTCCGCCCAGATCATCCAGCCGTTGTTCGACCACGAGCTCGTCGCCGCGGTCCGCCACCACCACGAACGCTGGGACGGCCAAGGCTACCCGGATGGGCTCGCAGGAGAGGCGATACCTCTCGTCGCGCGCGCGATGTGCGTCGTGGACTCCTACGACGCGATGAGCCTCCGTCGGCCGTACCGTCAGCCGCGCGGCTACGACGAGTGTCTCGGCGAGCTCCGCCAGTGCGCCGGCACCCACTTCGACCCCGAGCTCGTCGACGGCTTCCTCCATGTGCTCGCGCGCCTGCGGACGACCAAGCACCGCGCCTCCGAGGTGGCTCGCCTCGCCGCGGCACGCGTCGACCCGGTCTCACACGCGCGCCTCAAGGTCGCCGGGGACGAGACGACGCCCTCCTACCAGGCCATCGTCGGCGCGCTCCGTGAAGTGCGCGACGCCAACCCCCCGACGCGCTTCGTCACGACGCTCGCACGGCGCGGCCGTCGCGCGGTGGTCGTCGTCGACGCCGAGGACGAGACCAGCCCCCAGCGCTCGCGCATCGGTGACGAGATCCCCTTCGACGACGACCTCGATGCCGTCTTCAGCGGCCGCGCGCTCGACTCGAACACGCTCTACGTCGACCGGTTCGGCGTCTGGGTGAGCGCGGTCGAGGCCATCCGCGACGAGGGCGGGGCGACGGTCGCCGTCGCCGCCGTCGATCTGCCGATCGAGGGCGACGGCGAGATGGAGACCCTGCGCAGCGAGGTCGGCGAGGCCTTCGCGGCGATGCTCGAGCTGGGCTCCGGGCAGTCGGTCCGCTCCGAGCTGGAGGCCGTGGTCGACTCGCTCACCGGGCTCTACACCCACCGGTACTTCCACGAGCGCCTCGGCGAGGAGCTCGACCGCTGCCGGCGACTGGGCACGTCGCTGGCCGTCCTGCTGCTCGACCTCGACGACTTCAGGACCTTCAACGAGCGGCACGGCCACAGCGCGGGCGACAGCGCTCTGCGCGCCGTGGCCCACGTGGTCGAGAGCTCGGTCCGGCGCATCGACGTCGCCGCGCGCTTCGGCGGCGAGGAGTTCGCCGCCCTGCTCATCGACACCGACGCGGAGGGCGCCGTCGAGGCGGCGGAGCGCATCCGCGACGGCATGAGCGACGTCTCCTTCGCAGCCGAGGGAGAGCGCCTCTCGGTGAGCATCGGCGTCGCCGCGTTCCCCGGCGACGCCTCGTCCAAGGACGAGCTCCTGGACAAGGCCGACTGGGCGATGCACCTCGCCAAACGCCACGGGCGGGACGCCGTGGTCGCCTTCAGCGCCGAACACGGGTCCGGCGGCCCGGGCCTCGCGCCAGGCCTCGACCCTCTGTACGCCGACGTGCTCTCCGACCTCGTCGCCGCCGGCGAACTGCACCGGCGGCGCCACCGCGCCGCGGTCGCCGAGATCGCACTGGCGGCGGCACGCGAGCTCGGCCTCGACCCGGCGGCCGTGCGCGGCGCCATGTCCCCCGCGACCGACGGGGTCGATACCGTGGCCGTCGCGCCCGGCGCGGGCACGACGGCCACGACGCTCGTCGCCGCCACGACCGCGTTCGCGGCCATGGTCGCCGAGCGGCCGTACCGGCCCGGCGTCGCCGAGGCCGAGGCGCTCGAGCACCTGGCGCGCTGCCCGGCGCTGCGCGACGATCAGCGGCTCGTCGAGGCCCTGCGCGAGGTCCTGGGACGCCGCCGCGCGCCCTGACCGCCGGGGCGGTCAGGGCGCGCTCCCCGGCTCCTCAGTTGGTGAGATAGGAGCAGAGGTACTCGCCGAGGGCGCGGTCGGTGCGCGCCAGTTCGAGCGTGGACAACAGACGACAGAGGGACTGGTCGTCCGCCACGATCGTGGTCCCGAGGCCCGGATACCGGGTGAGCATCTGGTCCACCACCATGTCCCTCTCCTGGCGCGTCATCGCACTGCTCCTCGTTCACGGCTTCGTCCTCTGCACTCATGGTGTCGGTCGCACCGGGGGGGACGCTGCATGGGACGGACGTCTAGCGCCTGGGGGGCGGTGTCGCCGCGCCGGGCGACGTGCGCTCGCGGCACGGCTGCGACGGCGCGCCCCGGGCGGTCTGGAGACGCGGCCGCAGCCTGGTCCCGGGGCACGCCGTCACAGCGTGGCCGGGGCCGTCACACCGGCGTGGCGCGACTCGTCAGAGGCAGGAGCGCAGCGCGCCCCGGCGGCGGATGTCGACGCTCGCGCAGTGGAAGCCGCCGCCGATCGTCTCGAAGTCCCAGAACGGGCACTCGATCGGCTCGAAGCCCCACGACTTCAGCGTGCGGACGAAGCGCTTCTCCCCTGCGGAGACGATCACGCGACGCTCGTCGAGCATGACCACGTTCATCATGATCCAGCGGCTGCAGTTGTACATCGGGTGGGTCTCGGGCATCTCCGGCTGCGGACAGACGAGGATGTCCCAGCCGGCCTTGACGAAGACGTCGGGCACGGTGGCGACGCGTTCGGGATGGATCAGGAGCTTGCCCGGCGCCAGCGGGTACAGGGTCGCGTCCAGGTGCATGGGATGGGTGTCGTAGACGTCGACCTCGTGCACCGTGAACTCGGGCCCCAGGTGGCGTCGCAGCCACTCGATGCCGAAGGCGTTGCAGCAGCTCGAGCGGCCGATGAAGACGTCGCGCCCGCACTTGATGGCGTCGGCGGCGTCGAAGAGCGGCTCGAACTCGGTGGGGATGAAGCGTTGCGGCTCGCCCTCCTCCATCGGGACGAACCGCTGCTCGTAGCTCTCGTCCGAGAGCTGCGGGCGGGGCGCCGAGATCCAGCGCGCCCCGCCCTCGAAGTACTCCTTGCAGAGCGCCTTGTAGGCGAGGTGCTCGAAGGAGCGGCTGCGCCAGCCCATGGGCGCCTCGATGATCAGATCGCCGACGACGAGCAGCACGTCGCGCGGCATGAGCGCGGAGCACGAGCTCGGCAACGACCAGTCCGGTGTCGCGACGGGCCGCTCCCAGCGGAAGCGTTCGGGACGGCGCACGGTCACCCCGGCCTGCTCGAGAAGAGCCACGAAGGCCTCCACATCCTTCTCGGCCTTCAGGAGCAGATCGGTGGGCCAGCGGGAGCCGCCCCACGTCTTGTAGAAGTCCCACTGCCGACGGTCGTGCACGACGGCCGGCATGATCGTGTCCCACGGTGGGACCAGCGCGTCGTCGACGATGCCGACCACGATCTCCTCGAGCGGGTCCCACTCGTTGAAGGTGCTGACGACGGGCGTCGTTCGCTGCTCCACTTCTCCTCCAGCTGTCGACTGCGGTCCCATGCGCGCCGGACCGGACGGCGCGCACGGCCGGCCGGCCGGTCGTCTCACGGCGTGCCGGCGTCTGCGCCCTGGCCCTCCGGGAACTGCTGCGCCAGGCCGACCACGACCTCGACGGCGGCGCGCGCCGCGGCGCGCGCCGCCTCGGGCGCACCCCTCGACACGCCGGTCACGCCCACCGCTCCGAGCGGCGCCCGTGCCACCCGCCGAAGGGCGCGCAGCAGCTCCCGGACCGTCAGGCCGCCCGGCTCCGACGCGCCGCCGGCAGGCGGCTCGAGGACACCGCCGTCGAGTGCGAGGAAGACGCTCTCCGTGCCACGGGTCGCCGCTTCGAGCGCCTCCTGGGCGACGACCTCCACACCGGCCTCGTCGACGTCGCTCAGCGTGTACCAGCGGTGTCCGAGGGCTGCGGCGACGGCGGCCTCCGCCGCCGTCGCCGCAGCCCGTACGCCGATCTGCACGAACGCGTCCGGCTCGACGACGCCGAGCTCGAAGGCCCGTCGCCAGCAGCCCCCCCAGCCGGTCTCGTCGACGAGGCCGAGCGTCGGGCCGAAGGCCACGATCCCCAGCTTGCCGGTCACGCGGCCCGAGAGGACCTCGAGGACGGGGGTCGCCACGGCGGGCTCGCCGCCCAGCACGAGCGGCACCGCGCCGGCGGCGGCGACCTCGATCAGCCGCTCGTGGGCGCACGCGGCCATCGCCGCCCGCGCGACCCCGGCCGCCCCGGCGCCGTCGAGCACGACGTCGCCGTAGTCCACGACGCGCAGACGCGCCGCGGGGACGAGGTCGCGGTCGGCCTCGGGGAGCGTGCCGCCGTGAAGCGCGGCCGCGTACGCCAGCGACGCCCGCCGCACGGCGGCCGGACCGTCGGCGACGCCGGCACAGCCGCGCCGCTCGTATGGGATGCCGACGACGGCCACCGCCGCGCCGGCGAGCTCCTCCGCGCGGCGCGCCGCGGGGACCCCGGCGAACGTCGGCACGCCGGGTCTCAGCCACGCGGGATCGGGCGCCGCGGCCGCCTCCGCGGCCCCGCGCCAGACCTCGCGCGCGCGCCGGCCGTCCATCGTCCACCTCCCCGTGCCGCGGCGGCCGCGCGGCCGCCGCGTGCCGGCAGTCTACGGCATGGGCGCGGCGGGAACGAGTCGCCGCGAAGCCACGCGCGCCGGTCGCGGCGCGTCCACGGGGCCGGCGTCGCCGCGAGCATCGGCGACGCGCGCCGGTCGCGGGCACGGACGGCAGCCGGTGCCGCTGTGGCTCGGAGGACCCCCGTTCGGCTTGCCGCCCCGCGGGGAATCCCGTATAACTGACTCCCTCACGCGAGGCGGCTCCACGGCCGGCGCGCGAGGAGGACACCACTCGTGGGGCATTAGCTCAGTTGGGAGAGCGCCTGGATCGCACCCAGGAGGTCAGCGGTTCGAATCCGCTATGCTCCACCACCCTTCCCGAAGGCTTCGAGTCGGTCGCCTGCCCGCTCTGCGGCTCCCTGCGGCGTGACGTCGTCCTTCGCGCCGCCGACCGCCTCGCCCCCTCGCGCGCCGCCGGCGGGGCCGCCGGACTCTTCACGATCGTGCGCTGCCGCCACTGCGGACTCGCCTTCACCGACCCGCGACCGACCGCGGCAGTCATGCCCGCCTACTACCCGGACGCCTACCACGGCGCGGCCTCCGTGTCGCGCCTGGCGGCGCTGGAGGACGCCTTTCGTCGCCGCCAGCACCGCGAGGCGGTGCGCTGGCTGCGTGCCCGCCGGCCCCGCCGTGGCCTGGCCCTCGACGTCGGCTGCGGCGGGGGCGACCTCCTGTACGCCCTGCGCGACGACGGTTGGCGCGTGCGCGGGATCGAACCGGCCGCCGCGGGCGTCGCCGCGGCCCGCCGGCGAGGGCTCGACGTGGAGCTCGGGCGCTTCGACGACCCCGGCGGAGACGAGCACGCCCGGCGCGGCGCGGGCGACCGCGGCGATCGCGGCCGGGCAGCCGGCGGCGAGCGGCCGGCGTACGACGTCGTCGTCTTCTCCGGCGTGCTCGAGCACCTGCACGACCCGCTGGCCGCCCTGCGCCGGGCGCGCGGCCTCCTCGCGCCGGGCGGCCTGGTCGCCGTGCTGCACGTGCCCCTCTTCGACGCCCCCGAGGCGCGCCTCTTCGGCGACCGCTGGCTGGCCCTCGACCTGCCGCGCCACCTGACACACTTCGAGCACACGACCCTCACCCGCCTGTCCGCCGAGGCCGGCCTGTCGGTGGAGTCGACCGAGCAGTACTCCCGCCGGCACAGCGCGGCCACCCTCGTCTCGTCCGTGGCCCCGTCGCTGCAGAAGCACCGGTTCTACCTGGATGAGGGGCGGCACACACCGGCCGGGCAGGCGGCGCGCAAGGCCGCGTGGCTCGCCGCCGTGACCGCGGCGCGCGCGCCGGCGCGGCTCGCCGCCGCCGGAGGGTGCGGCAACCATCGCTCATACTTCCTCGTGCCGGGCGGCGGCTGACGCCGCGCCTCGCCGGCACGACGCGGCGCGCCCCGACCCGCCCTGGCCGGGCGACGCTGCGCTACCCCTCGTCCACCCCGATGTCGGTGAGCTGGACCATCGGCGACTCGGGGTCGAAGCGCACCTCGAGCGAGCCGCACTGCGGGCAGACCGGGTGAGGAGCGTCGGTCGTGAACTCGTCGCTGCAGGAGAGGCAGGTCGCGGCCGCCGGCTGATGCTCGAAGTGGAGCGTCGCCCCGGCGAACATGGCGTCGTCCTGGGTCAACATCTCGAAGTACATCTCGATCGAGTCCTGGGTGAAGTCGGCGGCCGGGGTCATGACGAGGAAGAGGTCGGTGACCCTGTCGGCCCCGGCGCCCGCGGCCGCCTCGCGCGCCCTGTCGATGATCCCCTGGGTGATGCCCAGTTCGTGCACCTCGCCCTCCCCTCTCGATCGCCCTCGCGGCCTCGCGACGCCGCCGTCGGGCGGCCGGGCGCCGCGTCGCCTCGCGGCCCGGTCGACCGCCAACAGCCTACCATCCGGCCCCGGGGGCCGAGGCGCCGCGGACGACGGGCGTGGCGCCGCGTTCGGGTGTCTGGTGCGAATAGCATCGATACACGCACATCGTCGCACGACTCCCGAAGTCGGGAACCTCGCGCGTTACGATAGTCGTGTCAAACGCTTGTGACCAGCCCGGCTTTCTGGTAGAACTCCGCTGTCGACCGTACCGTCCGCCCGTCGCCGCGCGGGCGGCGCTCAGGGAGCGCCCGCGCGGCCCGCCCGGGCATGCAGAGGAGGGATCCATCCATGAAGGTACTCATCGTCGGCGCCGGCATGCAGGGCCAGGTGCTCACCTGGAACCTCGGCCGCAATCCGGCCGTCACCGAGATCCTCGTCACCGACTACGACGAGGCGCGGGCGCAGTTCGTCGCCGGCCAGGTCGGCAACGGCAAGGCGACCGGCGCGTTCATCGACGCGTCCGACGTGGAGGCCGTGGCCAAGGCCGCCGACGGCGCCAGGCTGGTCGTCAACGCCGTGGTCCCCGAGTTCAACATGGCGATCATGCGCGCCTGCCTCAAGACCGGCGCGGCCTACCTCGACATGGCCTCGGGCCAGACGCGCACGAAGACCATCGACGAGGCCTACCTCGAGCAGACGACGCTGGCGGACGAGTTCGCGAAGGCCGGCATCACCGCCCTGCTCAGCACCGGCATGGACCCGGGCGTCACCAACACGTTCGCCTCGATGGGCTACCAGGACCTCGACAAGTGCTTCGAGATCCACATCAAGGACTACGCCCTCTTCGACAGCCCCGTGCCGCTCCAGGTGTGGTCGCAGGAGACCTACTACACCGACTGCGCGCAGCCGCCGCTGCTCTACGAGGACAACGAGTTCAAGCGCGTCGAGATCTTCGGCCGCCGCGAGAAGTACATGTTCCCGCAGCCCTTCGGGCTCGGGACCGTGATCTGCCACGACCACGAGGAAGTCAGCACGCTGCCGCGTCTGCTCCCGAAGAAGTGGGGGGAGAAGGGACTCCGCTACGTCGACTTCAAGATGGGTGGCGACCCCGACGGCGCCGCGATCGACGCCGATCTCGCCCTGGTCGGCTCGGGCATGACGAGCAAGTACCCGGTCACGCTCAAGGACGGCACCCAGGTGCGGCCCATCGACGTCTACGTGGCCACCCTGCCGCCCAACCCGCCCGCCGACGAGCTCGCCAAGATGGCCCTCGCGGGGGAGATCACCGACTACGGCGTCGTCACCGTCGACTGCATCGGCGAGAAGAACGGCAAGCCCGCCAGCGTGACGCTCAACATCTTCCCGCCCGACATCAAGTGGGTGAACGGCCAGATCCCCGGCGCCACCTGCGTGAGCTACGGGACCAGCACCCCCGCGAGCGTCTACGCCGAGTTCATCGTCGAGGACAGGATCACCGACACCGGCGTCCTCTGCCCTGAGGTGCTGCCGCGCGACGTGCAGGACGCGTTCTGTGCGGAGTGCGTCAAGCGCAACCTCCCGATCACCAGGACCGACACGGCCCACGTGGCCTGACCGGCGCGGCCCGCCGCCCCCGGCGGCGAGCGGTGTCCGCCGACGCGCGGAGGGCGGGGCGCTGGCGAGCGCCCCGCCCTCCGCGCGTCGGCACCCTGCCGGCGCTGCATCGCGTCGCGGCGCCGGGAGCGCAGGACGTCGTGCGGTCGCGCCGGGCGTCGTGCGGTCGCGCCCGGCAGCGCGGAGCAGCTCAGCGGACGCCGCAGAACCGCACCGCGGCGACGACGAGCGCCTCCGCGGCGGCGCGCAGCCCGGCGAGGTCGACGTACTCGTCGGCCATGTGGGCGACGCGCACGTCCCCGGGCCCGAAGAGCACGCTCGGGATGCCGCCGACGTTGACGAGCAACCGCAGGTCGCTGCCGTAGGTGACTCCCCCGAGCCCGGGATCGCCGCCGGTCACCGCGCGCGCAGCGTCGCGCACCGCCGCGACCAGCGGGTGGCGTGGATCGGTCGTCGCCGGGTCGAAGCGGCCGCCCCACCACTCGACCCGAGGCGGATGCTCGCGCAGCCACGGGTCGGCCGCGGCGGCACGGGCGACGGCCTCCTCGAGAGCGCCCTGGGCGGCTGCGGAGTCCTCGCCGACGGCGACGCCGCAGCGGCCCTCGCACACCAGGACGCCGGGGACGCTCGAGGCCCACTCCCCGGCCCTCAGGGTCCCCACCTCGATAGGCCACGGGAGACGGTACCTCGCGAACAGCTCGCCGCCGCCGATCGCGTTGCGCTCTTCTTCGAGGGCGCGCAGGGCGGCGAAGAGCGGCCAGAACTTCTCGATCGCGCTCGTGCCCTCCTCGCGCACGCTGCCGTGCGCGGCCCTCCCCTCGACCGTCAGGCGGAACATGTAGGAACCCGCCTGGGCCGTCACCACGCGGAGCCCGGTGGGCTCGGTCACGACGGCGCCGTCGGCACGGTACCCGCGCTCGAGCAGCGCCAGCGTGCCGAGCCCGCCGTCCTCCTCGCCGGCGACACTGGCCACGAGCAGCCGTCCCCGCAGGCGCACGCCGGCGTCGCGCAGCGCCCTGGCGGCGGCCAGTGCGCAGCAGAGGCCGCCCTTCATGTCGACGGCGCCGCGCCCGTAGACGCGGCCCTCGCGCACGGTGGCGCGCCACGGCGGCACCGTCCACGCGGGTCCGTCGCCCACCGGGACGACGTCGATGTGGCCGTCGAGCAGGAGGTCGCGTCCCCCGCCCGACCCCTGCAGGCTGCCGACCACCCCGAGCGCCTCGTCGCGCTCTATCTCGGCCGAGTAGTGCGGATGGTGACGCAGCGCCTCGAGGTCGATGGGCCAGACGTCGGGCTCGAGCCCGCACGCCGCCATCCACTCGGCGACGGCCTGCTGGGCGGGAGTCTCTCCCCCGTCGTGGCTGGGAAGGGCGACGAGACGCCGGAGCAGCTCGAGCAGTCCGTCGTGATCGAGCGCCTCGACGGCGCGGCGCTCGAGCGCCGAGAGCTCGGCGGACGGCGGATCGAGCGGGGGCATCACGGCGACGCCGGGGCTCACTCCCGGTCGCGGAGGACCGGCCGCGTCAGGCACGTCGGGCCGCCTTCCGCCTTGAAGGAGAGAGGCTCCCCCGGGAAGGTGGCGACCTCGCAGCCCTCCCGCTCGAGCAGCGCCTGCGTCACGGGGTTGCCCTCGAGCAGGATGCAGCGGCGCGGCGCGACCGTGAGCACGTTGGTGCCCTGTGTCTGCACGAACTCGTCCTCGGGCACCTCGAGGAGCTTCACGCCGCGGCGGACCAGCTCGCGCCACACGGCCGTCGGGAGCAGCGGCGGGTAGGCGACGGCCAGGTCCACGTCGACCGGGCTGACGAGCGAGAGGAGGTGCAGACAGGCCTCCGGGCCCGTGTAGTACGGCAGGTCGAAGGACAGGACGGTGATGCCCTGCGGCTCGAGGGCCGCGCGCACCTGCCGTACGCCCTCGGCGTTGCTGCGGAAGCCCATGCCGACGGCGAGCGTGTCGTGGTCGAGCCAGAGCGTGTCACCGCCCTCGACGCGCCCGTCGCCGGTGACGCGCGCGGCGACCGGCAGGCCCTGGCTCTCGAGGAACGACGCCAGGGCCTGCTCCTCGCCGCGACGAAGCTCCTTGCCCATGCTGAGGACGAGGACGCCCGCTTCGCAGACGAGTACGGGGTCGAAGACGAAGACGCTGTCCGCGTGCGCGGGCAGGGGGGCGTCGTGCACGAGGACCTCGACCCCCCAGTCGCCCAACCTGGCCACGAGCTCGTCGTGTGCGGCCCGCGCCGCCCCGAGGTCGATGCGCCCGGTGTAGTGCCAGCGCGCGGGATCGGCAGCGGCCATCGCCTCGTCGGGCGGCCGCACCACGACGCGCCGCAGCGCGCCGACCATGCCCTGGGCGCCGTAGCGCGGCGAGCTCACCGGCGCGCTCGCGAGCTCACTCGACGACGTCGCGACGGCGCCACGGCGCCCACTTGGAGGGCCGTGACGCATCGACGTACTGGCGCACCGGGAGACGGTCCTCGGGCAGGCGCGCCCGAAGCAGACCGTGGGCGTCGTCGACGTCGACCGCGTCCGCCTGCATGAGCGCGAACAGGCTCACGAGGCCGACGGCGTCGGCGTCGCCGCCCAGTTCGTCGACGGTGAGCGTGTGGTTGGCGAGCAGGCGCCGCCAGGTCCGGGTGACGCGCTCCCAGGTGTACGAGTACCGCACGCCGCGGGCGAGAAGGTCGATGGTCGCCTCGTCGACGGCCACGATCCTGCCGTTGCCGTCCCAGAGGACGAGCGGGAACTCCTGCCCGACCATCTTCGCGGCGCGGTGCTTCATCGTCTCGATCGAGATCATGGGCGCTCCTTGGGGTCGCGGCCTAGTCTACCGTCGGCTCGCGGCGATGAGAACCCGGGGACACCCGCGTGTGCGCGGCCGCCGGCAGACGGGGAGCCGCCGGCAGACGGGGAGCCGCCAGGGACACGCCGGCGCGACCGCGTCAGCGCGGTCGCGGCACGATGCCGAGGCGCTCGTGGGCCTTGGCCAGCGTGCGGGCGGCGATCGCCTCGGCGCGCTCGGCGCCGGTCTTCAACACGTTGAGGGTGAACGCGGGGTCCGCCTCGAGCTCGCGCATGCGCGCCTGGAACGGCGCCAGCGCGTCGACGACGACCTCGGCGAGATCGGCCTTGAAGTCGGCGTACCCCCTTCCCGCGTAACGCTCGACGACGGTCTCGACCGGCTGGCCGCTGAACGCGGAGTGGATCGTCAGGAGGTTCGTCAGGGCCGGCTTGTCGCCGCCGGGACGCACCTCGGTGCCCGAGTCGGTGACCGCGCGCCTGATCTTGCGGCGGATGACGTCAGGCGGATCCATGAGAGCGATGTAGTTGTACTCGGAGCCGGCGCTCTTGCTCATCTTCTTCGTGGGGTCGTCGAGGCCCATGATGCGGGCGGCGTCTGCCGGGATCACGGGCTCGGGCACCACGAACGTCGTGCCGAAGGCGTTGTTGAAGCGCTCGGCGAGGTCGCGGGTGAGCTCGACGTGCTGCTTCTGGTCCTCGCCGACCGGCACCGCGTCGGCGCGATAGAGCAGGATGTCGGCGGCCATGAGCACCGGGTAGTCGAAGAGGCCGACACCGATGCTCTCGCCCTCGCCGCCGCCGGTCTTGTCCTTGAACTGCGTCATGCGCCGCAACTCGCCCATGTAGGCGACCGTGTTGAGGATCCAGGCGAGCTCGCTGTGCTGCGGCACGTGGGACTGCACGATGACGATGGACCGCTCGGGGTCGACGCCGCAGGAGAGGAACATGTTGGCGACGTCGATGGTGTTGCGGCGGAGCTCGGCGCGCTGCTGGCGAACGGTGATGGCGTGGAGATCGACGACGCAGTACACGCAGTCGTGCGTCTGCTGCATGGCCACGTACCCGCGCAGGGCGCCCAGCAGGTTGCCGAGATGAAGGGCCCCGGTCGGCTGCGTGCCGGAGAAGACGCGCGGCCGGCGGGCCGGCTTCGGGCTGTCGCTCGCGTCGCTCACGGCGCAAGAGTCTAGCGGAGGGCGCCGGGGGCGGCCAGCGCGCCGGTCCGGTCGGAGGCACCGGGGCGTCGCCGGAACAGCCCCGCTGTTGCGGCCCCGGAGGGCGGATGCTACGCTGCCCGCGAATCGAGGACGACCGGTTGAAGGCCGTGCGAGAGCCCGCGGGCGCGAGCCTGGCGGGCGCCGAAGGGGCAAGGCGGGCGCCGGATGCGCCGCCGAAACTCTCAGGCAACCGGAGCGCGGCCCGACGGGTCCCTGGAGCCGGCGCCGGCCTCCCCGGCGGCGCCAGAGGACAGGGCGATGGACAGACATCGTCCTGTCCTCTGCGTTTAAGCAGGAGGTGGCGCAGATGAAGACCACCGGCACACTGCCCTTCGCGGAGCGCGTCGCGCGACTCGGCACCGAGACCGCCTTCGCCGTCGGCGCCGAGTGCGCCGCCTGGGCCGCGAAGGGCAACAAGGTCTACCCCTTCCACCTCGGCGACATCGACCTCGCCACACCGCGGAACATCGTCGAGGCGGCCGAGCGCGCGGTCGTCGACGGCAAGACCGGGTACTGCCCCAACGCGGGCATCCCCGAGCTGCGGCAGGCCCTCGCCGACGAGGTCGCGGCGAGCCACGGACTGGCCTACGGCCCGGAGAACGTCGCCGTGCAGCCCGGCGGCAAGCCCGTGATCGAGAAGTTCCTCCTCGCCCTGATGGACCCCGGCGACGAGGTCCTCTACCCGAACCCCGGCTTCCCCATCTACGAGTCGCAGATCGAGTTCATGGGCGGCGTCGCCAAGCCCTACGGCTTCGTCCCCGGCGAGACCAACTTCCTCCTCGACTTCGAGGCCATCGAGGCGGCCATCACGCCGCGCACCAAGCTGCTCATCTTCAACAACCTGCACAACCCCACGGGGGCCGAGAGCCCGCCGGCGGAGGTCGAGGCCCTCGCCGAGCTCGTCCTGAAGCACGACCTCTACGTGCTCTCCGACGAGGCCTACTGGGACATCCGCTACGCGGGCGAGAGCCGCTCGATCGCCACGCTGCCCGGCATGCAGGAGCGGACGCTGATCCTCTACACGTTCAGCAAGAAGTTCGCGATGACGGGCTGGCGGCTGGGCGGGGCCATCGGCCCGGCCGACCTCGTGTCCGTGATCGCCACGCTGAACGTCAACCAGGAGTCGTGCACGAGCCACTTCATCCAGTGGGCGGGCGTCGAGGCGCTGACGGGCGACCAGGGCGGCGCGGCCGAGATCCTCGCCACCCTGAGGGAGCGTCGCGACGTCGCCGTGCGGCTGCTCAACGCGATCGACGGCGTCTCGTGCTACGCGCCCGAGGCGACCTTCTACCTCTACCCGGACGTCACGGGGCTGATGGAGCGCAAGGGCTTCGCCACCTACGACGAGCTGCGCCGCGCCGCCCTCGAGGCGACCGGGGTGTCGTTCTGCACGCGGCTGCACTTCGGCCGCGAGCTGCCCGGAGAGACGCGGCGCTACGCGCGTTTCGCCTACTCGGGCATCGGCGCGGAGCGGATCGACGAGGGTCTCGGCCGGCTGAAAGCGTGGGCCGAGGCGTGAGCGCGGCGAGGGGAGGCGAGGCGGGGATCCACGGCCCCACCCTGCTGCGCACGCCGCTCTTCGACCGTCACGTCGAGCTCGGCGCGAGGATGGTCGAGTTCGGCGGCTGGGAGATGCCGGTCCAGTACCCGGCGGGCATCATCGCGGAGCACCTCGCGACGCGGAACCGCGCCGGGCTCTTCGACGTCTCCCACATGGGCCGCTTCGTCGTGGGCGGCCCCGACGCGCTGCCCTTCCTGCAGCACGTGCTGACGAACAACGCCGCCGCCCTCGACCTGTGCCAGGCGCAGTACACGATGGTGCCCACGGCGACCGGCGGCGCCGTCGACGACGCCTACCTCTACCGCTTCGTCGAGGACGAGTACCTCCTGGTCGTGAACGCGGCGAACCGGGAGAAGGACTGGGCGCACTTCCAGGAGCACGTCGCGCGCTTCGGCGGGCTCCGTCTCGAGGATCACACGTTCGAGCTCGCGATGCTCGCCCTGCAGGGCAAGGCTTCGCGCGACATCCTCGGCGGCCTGCTCGTGGACGGCGCGCTGCCCGAGCCGCTGCGCAACGAGCTCGCCGTCGTACGGCTCCGCACGGGCGACGACGCCGAGCCGGTCGAGGTCATGCTCGGCCGCACCGGCTACACCGGCGAGCCCGTCTGCTTCGAGCTCTTCGCCGCCGCGGAGGCCGCGCCGGCCCTCTGGGACGCGCTGGTGGCGGCGGGCGCCGAGCCCGTCGGGCTCGGCGCCCGCGACACGCTGCGGCTCGAGGCCGGCCTCCCTCTCTACGGCCACGAGCTCGGCCTCGACCCGGAGGGCCGGGAGATCCCCGTCTTCAGCTGTCCCCTCGGCGCCCTCGCGGTGAGCTTCTCGCCGCTCAAGGGGGACTACGTCGGCCGCGCGGCGCTGGCGCGCCAGCAGGCCGCCTACGCCCGCATCCTGCGCCGCGACTGGACGCTCCTCGCCGATCTGCCGCGGATGACGCGCTTCGTCGCCGTCACCGGCCGCGGCATCGCTCGCGAAGGCGCCCCGGTCTACCGGGACGGCGCCCAGGCCGGGTGGGTGACGAGCGGCACCGCGGTCCCGTACTGGGGGGTCGAGGGAGAGGGCCTCTGCTCCACGCAGACCGACGAGCACGCGCTGCGCTCGATCGCCCTCGCCTACGTGGACAGCCGCGTGCTCGAGGACGACGAGGTCGAGGTCGACGTGCGCGGCAAGCGGGTCCCCGGCCTCGTCGTCCCCTACCACATGCGGAGCGACGCGCCTCCCTGCGCCCGGGCCATCATCTGGGACCACACGCCGCAGCTCGAGGAGCTCGAGGGCGGCGAGGACGGCGAGCGTGCCCTGAGGCTCCTCGCGAAAGCGATCGACAACCACGTCTGGCGCCAGCGGCAGTGCCTCGATCTGATCCCCTCGGAGATGACGGCCTCGCCGATGACCCGCCTCCTCTCCATCACCGACCCGGCCTTCCGCTACGCGGAGCACAAGAAGACTGAGGCCTTCTACGACCTCGAGGTCTTCTACTACCAGGGTA
>Ga0068714_10002865_pt1 | contig 21314 bp, 20 predicted proteins | sample MTBNYHSulfiMetaG_FD_62988 | JGI IMG/M metagenome (GOLD analysis project Ga0068714, IMG submission 62988) | Enrichment culture microbial communities from rom New York Harbor, USA that are MTBE-degrading - MTBE-NYH (New York Harbor Sulfidogenic)... | ecosystem: Environmental > Aquatic > Marine >... | reverse complement strand
TATCTACCGAAATTGGGATGGCAATTCGGGCAACTGGGGATAATGAGCAAATGATTAGAAGTTTGGGTGTTGATACAAAATTAACCAAAATTATTGGCTTATGTCTTTCCAATGGCCTGGTTGCCCTGTCAGGTTCCCTCTTTGCCCAATATTCCGGATTTGCAGATGTAGGAATGGGTATCGGAACAATTGTGGCTGGCTTAGCCTCAGTCATTATCGGACACAGTATTATTAAGAATGGTGGGATTGGCTGGATGACGATTAGTGTAATTCTTGGTTCGATAATTTACCGGACAACGGTTATGGTTGCTTTGCGCCATGGTTATCGCTTTGGTTTTCAGCCCGGAGATTTAAAGTTAATTTCTGTAGTACTGGTAGTGGTAGCATTAACTTTTCCTCTGTTCAGAGGAAGAATCAGGGCTATTGTACCATCCAATGGTTCGAACGGAAAAGAGAATAAATAGCACAAAGGAGGCTTGCAATATGTTACGTTTAAAGAATATACACAAATGCTTTGCCATGGGCACTGCCCATGAAGTAATTGCTTTGCGGGGGATCAAATTGCATGTACCGGAAGGCGATTTTGTAACAGTCATCGGCAGTAATGGTGCGGGAAAAACTACCCTGTTAAATATTATTGCCGGAACAATGTTGCCTGATAGGGGGTTTGTAAAAATAGACCATCAGGATGTTAGTAAGAAAGCGGAGCATTGCAGAGCAAGATTTATTGGTCGTGTATTTCAGGACCCTTTGATGGGTACAGCACCATCTATGACCATAGAGGAAAACCTGGTACTTTCTATCAAACGTTTTGGCAGAGGATTGAGCATGGGTTTAAATGCTCAACGAAGGGAATTTTTTCGGAATAAATTAGCTCAGCTGGAATTAGGTTTAGAAAATATGTTATCTAAAAAGGTAGCTTTGCTTTCCGGAGGCCAAAGACAGGCCTTGACAATTTTAATGGCTACCATGTTTGATCCTAAATTGCTCCTATTAGATGAACATACTGCTTCTCTTGACCCGGAAATCAGTAAAAAAATACAGGCTATTTCTCAGGAAATAGTAAAGGAAAAGAAGTTAACAACGATCATGGTAACCCATAATATGCAGGAAGCGCTGAGACTGGGCAATCGAACAATTATGATGGATCGTGGTCGTATTATTCTTGATATTTCCGGTAAGCAAAGAGAGGATATTACCATTGATTATTTACTGAAACAGTTCTCGAGATTGAGGAAGGAAGAGTATATTGAGGATGAATTAGTATTAGCTTAACAGTTTCATTTTCTTATCCACGTCTTTATCCTGATAATGCTGGATTACATTATCATAAATAAAAAATTCTCCTGATAAATTCAGGGGAATTTTTTATTTATGATAAAATAAGAATATAGATTAAAAATAACCAAAATTTCTGAACAAATCACTATATTCATAAATATTTTTTTTCAGGAGATAAAAAGGATGACCAAAAAGTTATTCCACCATGATTCTTATCAAGTTGATTTTCAGGCAAAGATTGTAGATAAATACATGGACAATGGAAAATATGTTTTACTTATAAACCAAACCTATTTTTATCCCAATGCCGGAGGACAGACCTGTGACAGGGGAACAATCAATGGAATACCGGTTGTTGAAGTTCAAGAAGTTGATGGTAATATTCTTCATTATTTACCAGGTGAGATTAATGCAAATGCTGGTGAGACAGTTTCCGGTAAAATAGATTGGAAGGAACGCTTTGACCATATGCAGCAACATACCGGGCAACATATTCTTTCCGGAGCACTAATGGACCTATGGCAAAAAGAAACACTATCATTTCATATGGGAGAGGAAAATTGTACCCTCGATATTCCTTTTACTTCTCTTGATAATGACAGGGTAGAGATTCTGGAGAGGATGGTTAATCGGATTATCTTTGAGAATAGGCCCATTCACCATTATTATGCCGAAGATAATCATATAATTGCCAAGAAAGGGTTAAGGAAATTTCAAAAATTATCTGAAAAGCTACGCATTGTTGATATTGATAAATTTGATGTGACTGCTTGCGGAGGGACCCACTGTCATTTTACCGGGGAGGTAGGAATGATCAAGATAACCGGGTGGGAAAATCGTAAAGATAAAACCAGGATTTCTTTTCTATGCGGTTACCGGGCCCTGGCTGATTACCAGCAAAAACACCTGGTTACCAAAAACTTATCCAACATGCTGACAACAGGGGTCAATCAATTAGAAGAAAAAATCATTCAATTAAACAGGGAACAAAAGCAGCTGAGCAAAGAATGCAGCAGGATAGAGAAAAGGTTGTTGCAGTTTGAAGTAGAAGAGCTAAAAGAAAGCAATGGTATGGAGCAAAAAGGTCTTTTTATTGTGAGTAAGTTATTTTCAGAAAAATCCCTGCAATCTTTAAAACAAATAGCCTTGATATTATCCAATCAGAAAAAATCTTTGGTTATTCTGGGAGCTGAAAATCCGGAACCGGCCATCTGTTTGTCCTGCTCTCAAGATCTTTCCTTTTCTATGGGAGGACTGATGAAAAAAATAATGGCTGAGTATAATGGAAAGGGCGGGGGGTCTGATTTTATGGCCATGGGAAAGCTTGCAAAAAGTGATGATATTAGAAAGGTTTTTAAGAGAACTAATGATTTGCTTTTACAGTCACTATAACAAAATTGTATGTTTTCAAAGAATGGAAAAATAATATGATGAAAGAATGGAAAATTTTTACTAAAAAGAATAATTCAATAGCAATAACTTTCCTGAAGATTTTTTTCGTTATTGTTTTAATGCTATCTTTGACTACCGAAATCCATGCGCAGCGAGACTTTGAAAAAGAAGAAAAAATTGGTCGTAAGATGGCCGATAAAATTGAGAAGCAGTATGAAATTATTGAGGATTCGGAAAATCTGGATAAAGTGAAGGTAATAGGGGAACATTTAAAAAATATTTCAGATTTCAAACAGATTAATTACCAGTTCAATATTATTGACCGGGAAGGTCCCAATGCGTATGCCTTTCCAGGAGGATTTATCTATCTTACTGCTGATTTATTTGATTATATTCAATCAGATGATGAGCTGGCTGCAGTCATTGCTCATGAAATGGGCCATGTGATTTACCAGCATTCCATCAAACAGATGCAGGATAACCGGAAATTAAAATTAGTAGAACTTTTTGCAGTATTACTAACAGGAGATCCTGCGGTAGGTCTCCTTGGTGAGCTAACCACCATTACTCTTCTTAATTCCTACCGCAGAGAATACGAGGTGGAGGCTGATTTAAATGCTCTTGAATTATTACATAAAAGCTCATTGTATCATCCGATAGCTTTATTGACCTATTTTGAGAGGGTGAGCAGTGAATATTTACTAAAACCCGATCGGAATTTAGGAATTTTTCAAACCCATCCTGATGTTCATGAACGGGTTAGAAAAGTCATGCAATACTTAACTGAAAACAATATCGAAATAAATCGTCGCTTAACTACTAATTATTTAACTGTTGAGAGCAAGATTCAAGAGCAAGATGGCTTACCGTTCGCCCGGATTTATATCAATGATGGTCAGATATTACAATTTACCGGCCATGAAGAGGAATTGCTTTACCAGAAAATGCAAGAAGTAACCTCAAAATTAGATCAATCTCTAAGGCTTGACCTGGAACCGTATGAAATCACCATATATTCAGATGAAGAGCAGAGCTCATTAAGAATTGGGAGTGAAACAATTATATCACTTTCCCGGAAAGAAGTTGACTATCAGGATTTAACTGCCTCAGAGATATTGGAACAAGCCAGGAAAAATATTTCTAAGATTCTTTGGGAGATAAAATTGAAGTTGCCGATATTATTAGCAAATCGTTAAATTATGCTGATATCAATAGGATGTCTATTATAATCATTTTAATGGAGAGATGTTTTCCGCTATTGTCCTACCATAGTTTAAAATAAAAACAAGACCCGGGTATTACCGCTTAGAGCATTAAGCTTCATACCCGGATCTTGTAAGTTAGTAATGCAAATATCTACTATTAACTATCCCAGAATTCCTATACTGTTTAGAAACACGATAAATACGGCAATCGGGACTACGTATTTAATCAGGAAAGAATAGCTGGCACCTAATTTGGTGCTGGCACCGTGATTAGCTTCTTCCAGGGCTTTATCAGTACCCCAGAACCACCCGATGAACACTGCGATAAGTAATCCACCCAAGGGAAGTAGAATATTATTAGCAAAGAAATCAAAGGAGTCTAATATATCAAAACCCTTGATTAGTTTTACATGAGAAAGGGCACTATATCCCAAAGATGGGAAAATACCAAGTAACCAGATAGTGATACCCATAATGATGGTCGCCTTTTTCCGGTTCCATTTGATTTCATCAATAAAGTAAGCAGCGACTACCTCCAGCAAGGAAATAGCCGAAGTTAAAGCAGCGATAGTCAACAGGGCAAAGAAAATTATACCAAAGATATGGCCGGCTGCACCCATTTGGGAAAAGACTGCTGGTAAGGTTATAAAGGTAAGTCCCGGACCTGCGGCTGGTTCTAAACCAAAGGCAAATACTGCCGGGAAGATAACAAAACCGGCTAATAAAGCGATAAGCGTATCAGCTCCTACCACATATTTGGCATTTAAGGGCAAATCCTCGTCTTTTTTCAGATAGCTACCGTAAGTAATCATACAGCCCATACCCAAACTTAAGGTAAAGAAGACCTGTCCAAGGGCTGCTAAAAATCCTTCACCGCTGAATTTACTGAAATCCGGTCTTAAATAGAAGGCTAATCCTTCTCCGGCACCTGGAAGTGTGACAGAACGGAGGATGAGGATGATTAATAAAACTAAAAGGACTGGCATTAATATTTTGGACCATCGTTCAATCCCTTTTTCGACACCACCGATGACGATGCCGATACATATTGCCATAAATAAAGTATGCCAGAAGATTCCACCGAATGTTGAAGAAATGGAACTGACAAATATATTTGCAGCATCAGAACCTGCAGCCATATAGGCACCGGACTTAAAGATATAGGAAAGTGCCCATCCTGCTACTACCGAATAGTAAGACAGAATAATAAAACCGGCAGCAACGCCCATGAAACCAACGATAAGCCAGGGGCTTCCCGGGGCAAGCGCTTTATAGGCACCGACTGGGTTCTTTTGGGTCTTACGACCCAACAATAATTCAGAGTTCATTACTGGATAACCAATAAAAATTAACAATAATATGTAAACCAAAACAAATGCTCCACCGCCATATCTACCGGTAATAAAGGGGAAACGCCAGATATTTCCTAAGCCAATTGCTGAACCGGCAGCAGCAGCGATGAAACCTGCCCGTGATTGCCACTGTCCTCTTCCGTTTTCAATCATTTCTTTTATCTCCTTATTTATTATTGAATTAAAAATGCAATTTTAGTAGAATCCTTAAGATGAATTTATTTTAATAAAACGAACAAAACCTGATTACCACCTCCTATCTTTTTTTAATGCGAATAACAATTGCTAGCATATGGTTTTTCGTTTATTGTTTTTAGTTTATGATCAATTCAGTATCTGGTACAAAACAGTCGTCAGTTTCCATTTAAAATCACTAAATCATTATTAAATCTATCTATCGTAGCAGCAAACATTTAATATGGTTGCTTTTCGCATAATTAGCAGGTTATGATGACAACACGCTCAAAAGTCTAACACTTTTTATCATTAATGTCAAAAAGAAGGAAAGAGAAATATTTAAAAAAGTTGTTTTTGACTATTTTTTGCTTTTGCTATTGAATTGAAGTATAACAAGTGATATATTAAACCATCGGAATTCCAAAGAAATACCCTTGTTCAGCAATAAGTATGAATTCCTTGTATTACGATATTGTGGTGAGTAATCATGTCACATAACCATCGGAAAAAAATCAATAGTAATAATAGTAATCCTTGGAATGAAAAGGTGAGGGCTCATATTAAATTATCGGGAAGAGTGCAGGGTGTAGCATTCCGATATTATGCCAGGGATATGGCTCACAAGCTTGGGGTTGGCGGCTGGATTAGAAATCTTGACAATGGAGATGTGGAATCGGTCATTGAGGGCAAGAAAGTTTCAGTTCAGCAAATGATTGCCTGGTGTAAAAAGGGTCCGGGTCTGGCCATTGTAGAAAATATAGAAATCGATTGGCAAGCTTATACCGCTGAATTTAATGAATTTCATATTCGGTCGTAATAAAGCCAAAACAGGAATTTGATCTCTGAAAAGTCTGAAAAGATTTCAATAAAAATTGAATGCAAAAATAGTATCGAAAGAGGAAGAAGATGTTAGCCTTACAGGAAGTTTCTTATATAGCTGCTTTTGTAGCCGGACTGTTATCATTTCTATCTCCCTGTATCCTGCCCCTGGTTCCCGGATACATTTCCTTCATCTCTGGAATATCCCTGGAGGATTTAACAAATAAAGGCAGAAAAAATATAAACACTTTTTATCGTGTCCTGGCAGGTGCTTTATTCTTTATCCTGGGTTTTTCTCTTGTTTTCATTTTATTGGGCGCCTCTGCAACATTTATTGGTCAATTCTTACAGGAATATTTGGTTTGGTTCAAAAGAGTCGGAGGTATCGTTATCATTATTTTCGGAATGCATATGATCGGTATTATTAATATTCCTTTTCTGAATTTCCAGAAAAAATTTCAGACCGGTCAAAAGCTTTCTTTTAATCTTTTTCTAACCCCTTTTTTAATTGGATTAGCCTTTGCTTTTGGCTGGACTCCCTGTATCGGGCCCATTCTGGCTACTATTCTAGTTTATGCCGGCACCCAGGATAGCGTTTTCAAAGGAATGACCCTGCTATCATTTTATTCTGCAGGTTTGGGAATTCCCTTTTTATTGACAGCATTGGCAGTGAATCAATTCTTTCAATTTAGTGCGCAGATTAAAAAATATTTTAAGATAGTTGAATGGTTAGGGGGAGTATTATTGATTTTGTTCGGTATTTTTCTTTTTAGTGATAAGTTATCAATCCTCTCTTCACTCCTGGGTGGATAATTTGACATTAATCCTTATTAAGGTATAATGTAATACAATAAATTTTGCAGAACGAAAAAAACTAATCAGGCAGGTAATATAATTATGAAAAAGTTTGTAGAAAGAAAAAATCTACATTATCTATTCTTGTTTCTTGTATTATTCGTTTTTGGTTTTACGAGTTTGGCGGATACTTTTTCTGAAGAAGGGGAAAACCAGGCTCTTGATATTATAAACTGGCTACCTTATGAGCAGGCATTAACAAAATCAAACGTGGAAAAAATTCCTACCTTAATTTACTTCTATTCTGACAACTGCGGATGGTGCAGAAGATTTGAAAATGAAACTCTTACCAATCAAGAAGTTCAGGAATTAATGAATGGGAATTTTGCCATGGCCAGGATTAACAGTGATTCTGGTGAACCTATTGTTGAAAATGGAGAAAAAATAACAGAGAGACAATTATCAGGACAAGTTTATCAGGTTAGAGGAAACCCAACCACCTGGTTCTTAAGCAAAGATAATGAACGCATTGCTTCATTACCGGGTTTTGTTGAAGCAGATGTGTTCATACATGTTCTTCGTTATATAAAAGATGCCCATTATAAAGAACTTACCTTTCAGGAGTATATGGAAAATCAGAATATTTGATTGCAAATGGTCTCTTTCTCTCTTTTTAATTTGAATCTTAATATTCTTTAGTAAAAACCTTCTTCTGATGGTTACCTAAAAATGATAATGAGATAGTTAAAATCTAAAATTTTACCTATCTCATTTTTTATTCATATTGCTAATAACCTATTTAGAGAGGAAAATATCAAAGCTGAATATGATATGATGGAGACAGAGATGTAAAGAGGTGAAAATCTTGCAGGAAGTTTCCGTTAAAATAGAAGAAATTAAAAATAGAATCAGGCAACTTGCCGGGGAAAAAAGTGTTATGGTGGCTTTTTCCGGAGGGATGGATAGTACCGTTGTTCTAAATTTGGCAGAGTGTGCCTTAGGCAACCAAAGGGTGATTGCCGTAAATATTGATTTTGGACCTTTTACCTATCATAAGGCCAGGGAAAATGTAAAGAACATAACCAGATTGTTGCAGGTAAAACTTGTTTCGATTTCCGGAGTGTCTGAACAAATTGCTATCATGAAGAGAGGTCCTGATTGCAATTTATGCACCAGAAAAGTTAAACTGGGGATGATTAAAGCATACGCTGATGATCAAATCATTTTTACCGGTTCTAACCAGAGTGACAGTTGGGGAAAGTATGGATCTGATTTTCAAGATGGATTTTATGCCCCCTTATTTGACTATGGAAAAGAGGATATTAAAGATATGGCTGATTATCTTGATATAGAAATCAGGCGGATTGGTGAAAATGACAATCGGGAAGGATGCAAATTAAAGCATTTGCTGAAACCGCTGATTAATCCTGTTTATCACGGAAAGGCAGTCGATGAAGCCAATGAATTTTTATTAGCAGAGCTAAATCAATCAGGCATTTCTACAAAAATAGCCAATGTTAAAATCATTGGTCCGTTAAGCAAGAATATTGCCTTAGTCAATGTTTGCCCTCTGCCGGATAAGAATTGGTTAAAAGAAATTAGATATAAGATAGAACAATTAGAAGGGATTGAGGGATGTCAGATCGTTGATCAGCCTTTGGAATTGGTTTTAAAGGCTAACAAAGGTCAATTTAATAATGTGCGCTCCCGGTATTGGGTTGAGAAGGGAAGACTGCAACCGGAGTTTGCTTTTCCTATAAAAAGCAGATGGCTGCTGACAACAAATCGAAAGTTGAAAACTTTTCAGGTTATTGGTTATAATTATATTAAGAACTAAGTTAAGCAAGGTATTTATTTTAAATTTTGCGATAATCATATTTTAAAAAAATAGGAAAAAAGGAGTGTTCTTATGAATAATCACTTAGGTTATATTAATCCCGCAGATGTAGTTAGAAATTCAGTTGAAATGATGGCTTTGTCTGCTAGAACTGCACCCAAATCAGCAGGTAAAGATTTTGTGCAAATAAAAATCCTGTACGGGGAAGACGTAACAAGACTTGGGGAAGAAATGATAAAATATGGCATTGAGAATAATAAGAGGAATTTTGATCGTGATGGTGAGAATGTAAAGAATTCCCCGGCTGTATTATTGGTTGGCTTAAAGGATTCACAGACCGTGGGTCTTGACTGCGGGGCATGTGGATTCGATCATTGTTCCGAATGCCAGGAACACGCGGGTCCCGAATTCGATGGTCCCCAGTGTGCTTTACGTATTCTCGATATGGGCATTGCGATTGGTTCTGCGGTGAAAATGGCAGGAATACTCAGTATTGATAACCGGATTATGTATCGGGCAGGGGTTATTGCCAGGAAAATAGGATTGATTGAAGCCAGTTTTGTTATGGGGATACCTTTTTCGGTTACCGGTAAAAATATTTATTTTGACCGTTAAAATACTGAAAAGAAAAGAACTGGGTAAAATTTTTACAGTATATTTCCGGAATATGTGAAAAAATTGCACAGATAAGCAATCATAATATGTCTATTGGATATGACTGAAATTGGAGAAGGTAGAAATCCATGATATCCTTATTAAATAAAGTTACTATATAGAAGAAGCTTTACAGGAGATGTTAATTATTTTCTAAGGTACTAAAATAAAAAAATAGAGAATATTATTTATTATTGGCATAAGAATTGCTTATTTATATAAATAGAAAAATTAATTTGTTTAGAAGGAGATGATTTCTTATGGTAGAGCAATTCTTGTGATTGATAAGGAATATAATAAAACTTATTAAAATAATCATACTTGAATGGTTGTCTTAAAAAATATTTATAGCAAGGAGGAAAAATAATGTTAAATAAATATTTTAATAACAAACACAGATTACTGGGTATAACCTTGATAGTGATCTTTGTAGTTTCTTTTGTGCTGAGTGGATTAACCGTAACTGCCCAGGAGCAGTCGGCAATCAAATCACTCAGTGATGATATTGCCCGGATTGCCGAAAGTGTGGGACCGGCAGTGGTCAATGTTGATGTGGTGCGTTATGTGGAGACTACACCTTTTACTTCCAGGGACCCAATCTTTGAGTGGTTCTTTGAACAGCATGAAGAATTCAGGAGACGTATTCCCCAAAGGGGTGCGGGATCAGGATTTATTGTTGATAAAGAAGGGTATATCCTGACCAATGAGCATGTTGTTCATAATGCTGAAGAAATAAAGGTTGTTTTATCCGATGGCCGGGAATTTATCGGAGAAGTGGTCGGTTCAGACATAACTACCGATATGGCAATTTTAAAAATTGATGCCAACAATCTCCCAATGGTAATATTGGGGGATTCTGATTCCCTTAAAGTGGGCGAAATCGTAATTGCAATTGGTAATCCTTATGGTCTGGAGAAGACGGTTACCATGGGTGTTGTTAGTGCAAAAGGCAGAGATATTAGTGCCGGTTCAGAGGGACAGGAGTACCGTAATCTGATTCAGACTGATACGGCAATCAACCCGGGAAATAGTGGCGGGCCCTTGCTTAATACAGATGGAGAAGTTATAGGGATTAATTCAGCAATCATCCCTTATGCCCAGGGCATTGGCTTTGCTATTCCGATTAGTGTAGCAAAAAGGAATCTGGATGATTTAATTACCCTTGGAAAGGTAAGAAGATCCTGGCTGGGAGTTTATATCCAGGAAGTAACACCGGAAATTGCTGAACAGTTCAATCTTGAAAAAGCTGAGGGTGTGTTAATCGGGGACGTAATCGAAAGCAGTCCTGCCGAAGAAGCTGGGCTTGTTCGAGGTGATGTCATTCTATCCGTGAATAATAAAGAAGTCAATACTCCACGGGAGCTTCAGGATGCCGTTCGTGATTTGGAGATTAGAGATGAAGCCGAACTAAGGGCAGTAAGGAATGGAAAAGAAGTATCTTTTAATGTTATCATCGGAGAAATGCCTTCTGATGAAAGCATAACCCCCGAGGAAAAAATACTATCCATATCGGCGGGCATCAGCGTTGAAGTAGTGACACCTGAAATAGCCCGTGAAGCCGGTTTGTCCCGGGCAAGAGGCTTGGTGATAACTGATGTTATTCCCGGTAGCTCGGCTGATGATATGGGCTTGAGGAGTGGCGATATTATCCTGGAGGCAAACAGAAATGAACTTTCTTCTATTGTTGAATGGGAGGGAATCATTAGTAAACTGGATGCTGGTGACACACTGCTTCTCTTAGTTTTCCGAAGCGGCCATACCTATTATGCACCGATAAAAATAGAGGAAGTAGACTAAAATACCTTGATATCATGGGAAATCAACAAAGAGAACCGGTTGCCTGCCGGTTCTCTTTGTTCTTTAAAAAGGTTTTAAATAAATTTTTGTTTTTTTACCAAAACCGGATTCAGGCAAGATGATGGTTAAAGGCTTAAGTTCATTATGAATTCATTCAGAAAATATAAAGAAATATTTCAAAAGAGCAATATCTATCTCGTTCTGATTGTAACAATTCTCTTTGTACTTATTTTAAGTTATATCAGTTATCATGAATTACAGAGAGAAAAAAATTATTTATGGGAATTAGCCCGTTCGGAAGGCCTGAATATTGCTTTTTCTATTCAAACGCTGGGGTCTGAGTTCATTTTGAATAGAGAGATTTTACAGGAAGTGCTTGTTTTATTTCAAAAAGAAGGTATTACTTTTATTGATGTGGTTGATCGCAGAGGTATTATCAGGATAAGTACCGATGAGCAAAGAACGAATCAACAGGTTGAAATTCAATACCCCGGTTCTATCAATTATATTCAAACCCATGATCCGGAAAACAGGAGAATTTTACAAATCATTAAACCATTTGATTTTGATGACCGTTTTTCCTCCGATTTGTTTGGATATCTTTTCCTGCAGGATAAATATCTGTTAATCGGAATCAATTTGGAAGATTATTATATGCGCTATAACCAAATCAAGCAAAGGGTGATGTTGAATTATTTTATTATTTTGATGCTTTCCTTATTGGGTGTGTATATGATATTTCGGATACAGGAAAGTGTGGTAGTAAAGAGAACATTAAATAATATGAAAGATTATACTACTAAGCTTTTAGAAACCATGGATAGTGGTGTGATATCAGTCAATAAACAGAATCTCATCAAGACTTTTAATCGCAAAAGTGAACAAATTTTTCAATTGACCAAAGAGGAAGTAATCGATAAAAATGCAGAGGAAGTTCTGCCGATCCAGGTGAAAGATAAATCCATCTACCAGCTGGGATTACGAGAAGGAGAGAAGATTGAAGAGGAAATAGAATTGATTACCAAAAATAATGCCAGGAAGATACTCGAGGTGAATACTTCCATGCTTTCCGGGGCAAGTGATCAAACCGGGGGAATGGTTATTCTGGTAAGAGATATTAGCCGTGTTAAAAGATTATCTGAAGAAATCAACCGCAATAAAAGATTGGCTTCTTTAGGTAAACTCTCCAGTGGCATTGCCCATGAAATAAGAAATCCTCTTAGTTCGATACGGGGATTAGCGCAATTCCTCTTTCAGTCCTGCACAGAAAATGATGAGCGGAAAACTGATTTAAAAATTATTTTAGATGAGGTGGATCGACTGAACCAGTTAATTAACGAGATACTTGATTTTTCCAGGCCAAAAAAATTGGATATCAGCCAATTCTCCATACAGGAAATGATTAAAGAGCTGGCTCAGCTGTTAAAATTGGAAAGTAAAGAAAAAGAAATATCATTTCAACTTGCACTATCTCAAAAGGAACAATTCATTGATGCGGATCGAAATCAGGTCAGGCAGGCCTTGATGAATATACTTTTAAATTCAATTCAGGCTATACCCCAAAAAGGAGAAATTGTTATTTCTTTGGAAAAATCTACTTTAAAAGATGAGGATATGATTCAAATTATGGTTCAAGATAATGGTATTGGTATTGATTCAACAGATTTATCTCATATTTTTGATCCATTTTTTACCACTCGCAGTGATGGCTCCGGTTTAGGTCTTTCTATTGCTTATAATATTATTGAGATGCATCAGGGTACCATTAAGGTGGAATCAGAAAAGGGGAAAGGAACCAAGATGAGTCTATTTCTTCCGGTAAGGAGGAACAGGGAAATTGAATAAAATTATGGTTGTGGATGACGAAAAAAATATTCGAATCATGTTAAAACGGGTTCTTTCCGGTGATCAATATGAAATAGACGAAGCGGTTAACGGATTAGAAGCCTTGCAGAAAATAGCACAGGAGAGATATGATGCCATACTGCTCGACTTAAAGATGCCCGAAATGAATGGACTGCAGGTTATCGATAAAATAAAAGAAATGGACATCAATACCCCGATTATTATGATGTCTGCTTATGGCACGATACCCGAAGCGGTAGAAGCAATGAAATTGGGAGCAGTTGACTATTTGATAAAACCTTTTGACCTGGATGAATTAAGAATGACCCTGGTTCGGATGATTCGCCAGGATGAAATAAAAAATGAGAATCAGTATTACCGGGAGGAAGAAGATAAGCGATTCAATTTTAAGGAGATTATCGGGCAAAGCCAGGCAATAAAGAAGGTTTTGGAAATGATCAGGCAGGTTGCTCCTTTGCCGACTACCGTAATGCTTACCGGAGAGAGTGGTACAGGGAAAGAGCTGATTGCCCGCGCAATTCATGAGAACAGTCCTCGAAAAGAAAAACCGTTTGTAGTTGCAAACTGTGTGGCGTTTTCACCCAATATTCTGGAGAGCGAACTTTTTGGACATGAAAAAGGTGCTTTTACCGGAGCCAATTCCAGGCGGATAGGACGATTTGAAATCGCCCACAAAGGGTCGATTTTCCTGGATGAAATAGGAGAGTTGAATTCAATGACTCAGGCCAAACTATTACGGGTAGTGCAGGAAAAGGAATTCGAGCGGGTTGGGAGTTCAACCAGTATTAAGGTGGATACCAGGATTGTGGCAGCTACCAATAAGGATTTAAAAAAAGAAGTCAGACAAAACAGGTTTCGGGAAGACCTTTTTTATCGCCTCAATGTTTTTCATATTAATGTGCCTCCCTTAAGAGAAAGAAAAGAGGACATTCCTTTGCTGGTACAACATTTTATTCAGAAATATAATCAGATTTTAAACAAGCGGATTTCCGGTGTATCCGGGCATACCCTGGACTTATTAATGGACTACTCTTTTCCGGGGAATATTAGAGAACTGGAGAATATTATTGAAAGAGCAATGATTATGTGTACCCGGAGTACCATTGAAAAAAATGTCGTTTACTTTCTTGATAAGGAAAATATTGAACAAAAAAGTGGTACACTAAAAGAAATGGAGAAAGAGATGATAAAAAAATATCTTATTCAAAACCATGGTAATCGCACCAAGACCGCTCAGGTATTAGGTATCAGCAGAAGAAATTTACAGTTAAAATTAAAAGAATATCAAATTAATATTTCATCGAAAACGATTTAAAAAAACTATCGATAAGGTGGAGGAAGTTTCACGATGTTGTTGGTTATAGATGTGGGGAATACTCATATGGTTGTAGGGATATTTGATGGAGATAAGTTAATGCGTTCCTGGAGGATTTCAACTGATTTGAAAAAAACAGAAGATGAGTTTGCCATGCTGTTTAAAAATTTATTAGCTGAACAGGAATTAAGATATACTCACATTAAGGCAGTTGTTATTTCCTGTGTCGTTCCCCCCTTAACCTGGATTCTGGTTAAAATGTCTAAAGATTATTTCCAGGTTCAGCCTCTGATAGTTGACTATCAGCTTAAATTAAACATTAAAATAAAATTAGATTATCCCCAGGAGATAGGAGCTGATAGAATAGCAAATGCAGTTGCGGTTTATGAGCTTTACGGTGGACCGGCTATTATTATTGATTTCGGGACAGCGACTACCTTTTGTGCCCTTGATAAAAATGGAAACTATCTCGGTGGAGCTATTGCCCCCGGATTGGAATTATCCAGCAATGCTTTATTCGAAAAAACTGCTAAATTGCCAGAGGTTGAACTGGTTGAACCCAAGTATGCGATTGGCAGAAATACCATTCAGGCCATACAATCCGGTGTTTATTTGGGACATTTAGGATTAACCCGGGAGTTAATTGAACGGATCAAAAAAGAACTGACCGGAAATCCACTGGTAATTGCGACAGGAGGGTTGGCTAAATTAATGGGAAAAGGTTGTTCCATGATTGATAAAGTAGACCCCTTTTTAACCCTGAATGGGTTAAAAATAATTTATCACCTGAATGGTTAAGTGAGCCGGTAAGTTTTGCTTTAATCTGTTATAGATTGACATATAATTTGATAAAAGATAAGATAAATTAAAATTTACCGAATTATTTGACATAATCAATCTTTTTTGAATTTGAATGTAGAAATGAAGAGAGGAGTTCTCTATGTGGGAAGATAAATTAATCAGTGATGACGGCCTTACCTTTGATGATGTATTATTGATTCCTCAAAATTCCAGGTTTATTCCCAAAGAAGTAAATTTAAATACACCATTATCACGACATATTCAGCTTAATATTCCCTTGCTTAGTGCTGCAATGGACAAGGTAACAGAATCCAGATTAGCTATTGCCATTGCCCGGGAGGGTGGCATTGGAATCATTCATAAAAATATGACCTTACAGGAACAGGCACATCAGATTGACCGGGTAAAGCGTTCTGAAAGCGGTGTTATTGTGGAACCCATTGCCTTAACGGAAGATAAAAAAGTAAAAGATGCCCTGGAATTGATGCGCTATTATCATATCTCCGGGATCCCGGTCGTGAATCTGGATAAACAGCTGGTTGGCATATTAACCAACAGGGATATACGTTTTTTAGATGATGTGGAAATGAAAATCGGAGATGTTATGACCCGGGAACCACTGATTACCGGTAAAATTGGAACGACATTAGATGAAGCCAAAAAAATTTTGCATCAGAACCGTATTGAGAAATTGCCGCTGGTCGATGAGGATTATATCTTAAAAGGTTTGATAACTATTAAGGATATTGAAAAGGTCAGACAGTACCCGAATGCCTGTAAGGATGAAAATGGCCGCCTCAGGGTAGGAGCGGCTGTGGGGATTTCTTCGGATACCTTTAAGCGGATGGAAGCAATGATTAATGCAAATGTGGATGTTTTTGCGGTAGACACTGCACATGCGGATTCAGAGCGAGTCCTAAATTTCATCAGGGAAATCAAAGAAAGGTACGATGTTGAGTTAATAGGAGGAAATGTAGCAACTTATGAGGGAACTAAGCGTTTGATTGCAGCCGGTGTTGATGCCGTAAAGGTAGGTATCGGGCCTGGTTCTATCTGTACCACCAGGGTTGTTACCGGGGTTGGTGTTCCTCAAGTCTATGCTATTCGTGAGTGTGCACGTGCCTGCAGAGAACATAATATTCCCCTGATTGCCGATGGCGGTGTCCGTTATTCTGGTGACATTTGCAAGGCCTTAGCAGTAGGTGCTGATTCAGTGATGATTGGCAGCCTCTTTGCCGGTACGGAAGAAAGTCCCGGGGAAGTTGTACTATATAAAGGCAGGAGTTATAAAGAATACAGAGGAATGGGTTCTATCGGCGCTATGAAAATAGGTAGCAAAGACCGTTACTTTCAGGAGGAAAATGACAGTACCAAATTAGTGCCGGAAGGTATCGAAGGAAGGGTTCCCTATAAAGGCTCTCTTTCCAGTTGTGCCCTTCAATTAATGGGTGGACTACGGGCGGGAATGTCCTATTGTGGAGCTGCAAGCATAAAAGAACTTCAGGAAAAAAGCCGCTTAATTAGAATAACAAATGCAGGTCTCAGGGAAAGTCACCCTCATGATATAATTATCACCAAAGAAGCCCCAAATTACGAAATTGAATAGCATAGCAGAAAAAATTCTAATGCATAATATTGCATAACAAGAGGGATTAAATGAAAAAAATAATCGATGATATTGTTTGTGACGGACATTGTGATACGGTTTTGGAGATTTTTAAAAAAAACAGGAAATTAAATACACTATCCCAAACCGGTCAACTTGATATTCCTCGCTTGCAAATTGGCGGTGTTGATGTCCAGGTATTTGCCGTATACATTGAAAAAGAATTTAAGCCAGAACATTCTCTCCAGAGAGCTCTTCAATTAATTGATTCCCTGTTATTGGAATTATCGGAAAATAAAGATGTCATTGAATTAGCTGCTTCCTATGAAAAAATTAAATCAATTGTGGCCACCGGTAAAATTGCCGCAATTTTGGCCATTGAGGGAGGAGAAGCCTTAGAGGGCAAGTTAAGTAACTTGAGAATTTTTTATCGGCTGGGTGTCCGATTAATCACTTTAACCTGGAATCAGCGCAATGACATTGCCGACGGTAGTGATCATTTTAATTCAACAAGAGGCCTGACCTCATTTGGTAAAAACGTAGTTCAGGAGATGAATCGCCTGGGTATAATGATTGATGTATCCCATCTTTCTGAATCCGGCTTCTGGGATGTCCTGAAGCACAGTCGGCACCCTGTTATTGCTTCTCACTCAAATTGTTACCAATTGTGTCCCCATCAACGTAATCTAAAAGATTCTCAGATCCGGGCCATCGCTGAAAAGGGTGGTTTGGTTGGTGTTACCTATGTTCCGGATTTCCTGAGAACAGAGAACCGAAAAGCGGTCATTGATGATGTTATTAACCATATTGATCATATTGTAAGCCTGGTCGGAACTGATTTTATAGGCTTGGGTTCTGATTTTGACGGATGCCGGGAATTACCGGAAGGTCTGGAAGGAGCGGATAAAGTCTTTCAAATTAAAGAGAAATTAATGCAGAAGGGCTATAACCGGGAAGATGTACAAAAAATTATGGGGAAGAATTTCCTGAACTTCTTTCGACGGGTTACCGGGATCAGTAATAAGTAATGAGTGATGAGTAATGAGAAAAAAATTAATATATGATTAGTTGATAATGGTTTTTAGTTATCAGTTATCAGTTTCCAGTTAAAATACAAAAACTATCAAAACTACGAATCTGCCAGTAATAAAAAACAGTAATGAGAATTTTGTGAAGGTATGATAAAGAGCTAATGAACATCTCTGCCAGGAAAATTTCTTTTATCAGTTTATTAATTGCCATGAGTATAGTCCTTACCCGTCTGGCCAGTATTAGGATTGCCATAGGCGGTGTAGAGGGAATCCGTATCGGCTTTGGAAAACTGCCCATTATTTTAGGAGGTATTATGTTGGGTCCGCTATACGGAGGGATGGTTGGTGCCATTGCTGATATGGTAGGGTATATGATTCAACCTATAGGTCCCTATATGCCTCATTTTACGGTAATCTCAGCCTTATCAGGAATTCTTCCGATGTTTTTATTTCGTATTTTAGGGGAAAACAACTATCATATAACAAAAATTCTCTTTGCCATTGGAGTTACGATGGTAGTTACAGATTTGGTTCTAATTCCCTATACCTTGCATCTTATTTTCGGTATTCCCTGGAAAATCTTAATCATCCCCCGCTTAATCAGTGTCCCTGTCACCATCTTTTTATATAGCTATGTTATACATTTGTTTATTCGTAGAGATGTGATTCATATTGTCCATTCGTAATAAACTTTTCTTGCAGGCTGTGGCGTTAACCTTTCAGAATAATAAATCACAAATTGGGTATGAAAATCAAGCTTTATCAGTAGAACTTATTCTATTGCTCTATTACCAAATAGATTAAAGTTTGTTATAATAAAAGGAGAAATGGCCTGCAGAATATATTTAAAAATATAACAAGGAGGTCAAAATGGTTGAGTTTAATGTAAAGAAAGGTATGAAAGGGATTGCCCAAATGGTTGTTGGCCCCGAAAATATGGCCGAAAGATTTTCCAGACCGATGCCCCCATCTTTTGCTACTCCTATGCTTGTTTCCCTGATGGATAATGCTGCTCATGAGGCCGTGAAGGATAATCTGCCAGCCGGCTATATTACTGCTGGCACCTCGATTACCATTAAGCATCTGGCTCCAACACCGGAAGGGATGACGGTAACTGCCCAGGCAGAATTGAAAGACATTTTCCAGAATCGCTTGATTTTTGAAGTGACAGCTTTTGACGAAATTGAAAAAATAGGAGAGGGAGAAGTAGAACGATACATTATTGATCTGGAAAATTTCTCTAAAAAGGTGTTGGAAAAAAAGAAAAAAGAAGAGAGACCATTGTAATCAATAGGGATTGCCTTTCTAATCAGCAATTCATTACACGATCAGGAAAAAGAGGTTCGTTATATTGACTTTTAAACCTTTAAGAATTGGTTTAGCTCTGGGTGGAGGAGGCGCCCGTGGCCTTGCTCATATTGGTGTCATTCAGGTTTTAGAAAAAGAAAAAATTCCCATTGATTTTATTGCCGGGACTTCAGCAGGCTCACTGGTAGGGGCTTTCTATGCCTTATATCAGGATAGTACACGGCTCAGAGAGGTTGCTCAAAAATTGTCTGATAAAATGAATGAAAATCCCGGACAGTTTGATACCAGCTTTGGTCAAGTGGAACAGGGAAAAAAATATTTATTTTGGAGAAAGTTAACTGAGTTTATCAAAAGAGGGTATTATTTACATACCGAATTGAGCAAAACCTGTTTGAATGAAGGAATGATGATGAGAGATATACTGACAGAGATCTTTGGGGATCGCCAATTCAGCGAAACCAAAATACCTTTCTGTGCTGTAGCTGCAGATCTGGTTAGCGGCAAGGAAGTAATACTGAAAGAAGGCCTGTTAAGAGAAGCAATTATGGCAAGTTGTACTATTCCGGGTGTCTTTCCGCCTGTTGAATATAATGGACAATTATTAGTTGACGGTGGTATTGTTAATGCAGTACCCATTAAAATTGTTCGGCAGATGGGGGCTGACTTCATTATTGCTTCAAATTTATCGCGGAGATTAAAAAGAAAAAAAGATTTTCGAAATGCCATTGATATCTTGCTCCGTTCTGATGCGATTACTTCCGGAAAATTAAGAAAAATTCAGCTTAATACGGCAGATTTTATTATTACTCCGAAAATACAGAATATTAACTGGTGGAATTTCAGTAAACCGGAACAATGCATTAAAAGTGGGGAGAGAGCGGCTGAAAAAGAAATAGAAGAGCTGCACAAAATTTTAAGGAAAAAACAAATAAAAACGAATTGGAAAAAACTGTGGTCTAGGACTTGACGGATTCCTTGGGAGCTTTTGTCGTAGAGGTTTTACTTTCTGTTGAAACTGATTTATCAGAATCTTTCTTTACTGTCTTATCAGAATTGGTCTTTGTTTCCTTAGGCAGCTGGCTTCTTCGGTTATCAGTACTGTAATAGCCGCTTCCTTTTAATATAAAACTTCCGTTCTTGCTGATTAAACGACATACTGCGCCATCACATACCGGGCAATGCTCCAATGGCTTTGCCAGGATGGATTGAAATTTTTCAAAAGTGTAACCGCATTTTTTGCATTGATATTCATAAGTCGGCATTTTATTTTTGCTCCTTAATTTAATTTCCAAGATAAAATATTATTGCATTTTTATTTTTTTGTCAAGATAATTTCAATTATTTTCTGTTGAATAAAAGAATAAACAGTAAACAAAAGATATTCACCTAACTAATTATTATACCACATATAGATAACAATTATTGGTTTTTTAGCCAACGAAACAATCTCATCCCATACTCCCACACTATCTTTGTATTTTGAATTGTATTTTATCTAAAAACTAAAAACAAAAAACTATAAACTAAAAACACGATTTCGATCTTCTTATTAGTTATTCATTGTTATATAATAAAAGCATCAATTTTTAATTTAAAATAGGAATATTCTATGAAAAAGTTATTTTTGCTTTTTATAATTATTTCTTTGCTTTTAGTTATGATATCCGGTTGTGAGAATATAATTAACCCGGATAATGAAGGAGAAGATGAACAGACACAAAGTGAATCGACTGAAACTGGCACTAGCCCCGGTCCGGCTCCCAATTCCGGAGATGGTGTTTCTGATGGTTCCGGGTGGAAAAGCATTTCCACGGAGGTCAATTGAGAGGTATGCGGTCTGCATTCCCTTATTGGAAAGGATATAGTGGTAGCAGCTTTTTATAATAAAGCAGGTGCAGGCAAACTTATGATTAAAAAAATACAAGAAGAATTCAGAAAACTTAGTGACCCAGAACATGCTGCACTCATGCAACGGTATTTCAAGACCGGGAAAGGTGAATATGGTGAAGGTGATATATTTTTAGGTCTTCGGGTCCCTGAGGTCAGAAAACTAGTAAAAAAATATAAAGATATATCTA
>Ga0068714_10002864_pt1 | contig 21317 bp, 14 predicted proteins | sample MTBNYHSulfiMetaG_FD_62988 | JGI IMG/M metagenome (GOLD analysis project Ga0068714, IMG submission 62988) | Enrichment culture microbial communities from rom New York Harbor, USA that are MTBE-degrading - MTBE-NYH (New York Harbor Sulfidogenic)... | ecosystem: Environmental > Aquatic > Marine >... | reverse complement strand
GGGGAGGAGATCGTCATCGCGCGGTCGGGCAAGCCGGTGGCGCGTCTGGTGCCGCTGGCCGAGCCGCGGGCGCCCCGCCGGCTCGGGCTGTACCGGGGCGAGATCCGTGTCGCCGAGGACTTCGACGAGCTGCTGTCCGACCTCCAGCTCGCGTTCGAGGGCGGGGAACCGTGAAGCTGCTGCTCGACACTCACGTGCTGATCTGGGCTCTCGCCGACCCTGACCGACTGTCCGCGGCCGCCCGCCTCGCCCTGGGCGATCCGGACAACGAGGTGGTCGTCAGCGCCGCGAGCGCGCTCGAGATGCCGTGAAGCAGTCGCTGGGCAAGATCCTGCTCCCGGGCCCGGCCGAGTCTTGGCTCGAGCCCGCCGTCCGCGAGGCGGGCTTCGGCCTGATCACGGGGTACGAGGGGCTGGAGGGGGAGCCTGTCCCTGCCAGACGCGGGGGACCGCCATGTCCTGGCCGCTGCGATCAGGGCGCAAGCCGGCGTCATCGTCACCTTCAACGTGAAGCACTTCCCGCCGGATGCGCTCGATCCTCACGGAATTGAGGCGCAGCATCCGGACGATTCTGCGAGCCACCTGTTCGACCTCGCGCCGGGAGCCGTCTGCGCAGCGGTTCGCGACCAGCGCAAGGCGTTGAGAAACCCTCCGCAGTCCGTTGCGGAGCTTGTCGACATTCTCCTTTCTCTGGGTCTGGCAACCACCGTCGGGAACCTGCGGACGATGGAGGAGCTGCTGTAGACGGGCTCGAGAGGCGTAGACCGAACCACTGAAGCAGACGTATCCGAGACCTCGCGACAGGATCCGGTTCGGCGAGCACGCGCGCATCTGCAGAGGTCTCGAGCTGGAGTCGAGTTATCAGACATCTCTCGGGCCTGGCACCGTGGCGCTTGTGGTAGAATATATTCGGTTAGAGGCAGAGGTGGCCAGCACCAGCGTTCACTTCCCTGCAGACCTCGCCGAGGAGCTCGACCGCGTAGCCGAGCAGCGGGGCATCAGCCGGAACCGGTTGATCGTGGAGGCATGTCGACGGGTGGTCCGCGAGCGGGACCAGTGGCCACCGGGCTACCTCTCGAACGACCACCTCTCCGCCGAGGACCTCGCCGTGCTCGAGCGGAGCGCACGCGAATTCGTCGATCCCGTCATGTCCGCCCGCAGGAGCCGGAAGGCACCGCCGCTGTGAAGCTCCTCCTCGACACCACCGCCGTCTCCGACATCATGCACCGGCGCCTGAGGGCGCTCGACCGTCTGCGGGAGAGGAAGCCCAGGGAAGTCGTGCTGTCCGCGCCGGTCCTCGCGGAGATCCGTTTCGGCCTCGAGCGGCTGGCACCCGGCTCGCGGCGGAGGGTGCTCCTCGAGGCGGAGCTGGATGCGCTCCATGGCATCGTGGGCTGGGCCGACTGGGACGAGGCGTCAGCGCGCCGCTTCGGGGCGCTGAAAGCGACCCTGCAGGCCTCAGGCACGCCGGTCGACGACATGGACCTGGTCATCGCCTCCATCGCGATGACGCTCGACGCCACGGTCGCCACCTCGAACGCCAGGCACTTCGACCGCATCGACGGCCTATCGGTCGAGACCTGGGACTGACGAGCCCGGGCACCTCATCGCCTCGCGACCCGAGGTTGTCGAGATGTCCGTCAGGACGGCCAGTTCCGCGAGGCAGGCCGTCGAGCCGAGCAGGGGTGCCACGCGTCACGGACACCGCGATCTCGACGAGCGCCCACAGCTCTGTGAACGTCGTGACACGTCACCCCTCTGCTCACCCCTCTGGCGCAGACCCGTCCGAGACAAGCGTGACAGCCGCCGGCTCGGCGAGCATCCCCGTGTCTGCAGGATCCTCGAGCTGGAGTCGAGTTGTCACACTTATCTCGGGCCTGGCACCATGCCCATGCCACCATGCCGACGCCGTACCCCGGAGGGTGAGGGCTCACTCGACCGAGAAGCTCATCAGCTCCACCGGGACCAGCGTCCCGGTCACCGAGTAGCTGCACAGGATCGAGGAGTTGGTGGTCGGCGGGGGGCCGTTGGTGTCGAACAGGGCGCCGAGGTGGGTGGCGAGCCCGGTGGGTATCTGGGCCGGAGAGCTCGCCTTCCAGTCGTAGCCCGCGGCGCCGACGGCGGCGTACGCGACGATCCAGTAGCTCTCACCCGCGGTCAAGGTCGTTCCGGACGACGTGAAGTCGTAGTTGGCGGTCCCCGACGGGGCGATGGTGGGGTTCGTCAGGGTCTCGATCGCCGTTCCGGGCAGGCCTCCGACATTCGTCCACAGCTCGACGATCGGCGAGGTGGCTGCGGTGGTCGCCAGGCGAAGGGTGACGTAGTCCAGGATGTAGTCCTGGCCCGCCGGCATCGTGAACCCCATGCCCTTGTTGCGGGTGGAGCTCAGGGCGGCCGACTGGGTGCCGTCGTTCCCCGGCAGGTTGCTGATCAGCGTGACCTGCGCCAGGGCCGGGTGGGCCAGCAGGCACGCGAGAATGACCAGGACCACGGTGCGGGAGATGCGGACGGGTGCGGACATCTGGACCTCCTTCAATCTCGGGGCAGGTGCCGGACCACTCTACCAGACGAGCTACGACGGCGTGAAGCGGGAAATGGCACCGGGCAGTCTGCACGCTGGTGGCGACCCCCGCGCGGTCGAGAGCGGCAGCTGTGCTACAACGTGGCTGTGACCCACGGAGGAGACGCCATGACCCTCGAGCTGTGGCAGCGGTACCGGGACCTGCTCGTTGACGACTTTGATCTGGGCTTCCGGCTCGACCTGTCGCGGATGGGCCTGCCGGCCGGTTTTCCCGGCACGCAGGTGCCGGCCATGGCCCGCGCGCTCGCCGCCATGGGGGAGCTCGAGCGGGGCGCGATCGCGAACCCGGACGAGCGGCGCATGGTCGGGCACTACTGGCTGCGGGCCCCGGAGCTGGCCGCGAGCCAGGAGATCGGGGACGCCATCCGCGCCACCCGGGCGCGGGTGGCGGGGTTTGCCGGCCGGGTCCAGTCCGGCTCGGTACGCCCGCCGCGGGCGGAGCGGTTCACCCGTCTGCTGGTGGTCGGCGTCGGCGGCTCGGCCCTCGGCCCGCAGCTGGTGGCCGACGCCCTGGGGGGGCGGGGGGACTGGCTCTCCCCGAGCTTCCTCGACAACACCGACCCCGACGGCTTCGACCGGGTCCTGGTCGGGCTCGGCGCGGGCTTGGCGGAGACCCTGGTGGTGGTCATCTCCAAGTCTGGCGGTACGCCCGAGACCCGCAACGGCATGCTCGAGACCGCGGCGGCGCTGAGGGCGCACGGGCTCGAGCTCGGCCCGCAGGCGGTGGCGGTCACCCAGGAGGGCAGCGCCCTCGACCGGCAGGCGGTGGAGGAAGGGTTCCTGGAGCGCTTCCCGATGTGGGACTGGGTGGGCGGGAGGACCTCGGTGCTGTCCGCGGTGGGGCTGCTGCCGGCGGCGCTGCAGGGGTTGGACGTCTCCGGCCTGCTCGAAGGGGCTGCGGAGATGGACCGCGCGACCCGGCGGGCCGACGTGCGGGCCAACCCCGCCGCACTTCTCGCCCTGGCCTGGCACCACGCCGGGGAAGGCCGCGGCCTCCGCGACATGGTGGTGATCCCCTACAAGGACCGCCTGGCCCTGCTCGGCCGGTACCTGCAGCAGCTGGTGATGGAGTCCCTCGGCAAGGAGAGGGACCTCGAGGGTCACGTCGTCCACCAGGGGCTCACGGTGTACGGCAACAAGGGCTCTACCGACCAGCACGCCTACGTCCAGCAGCTGCGAGAGGGGCTCGACAACTTCTTCGTCACCTTCGTGCGGGTGCTTCACGAGAGGGAGACCCCGGCGGTCGAGGTGGAGCCAGGGGTGACCAGCGGCGACTTCCTGGACGGCTTCCTGCTCGGCACCCGCCAGGCGCTGGCGGACGCCGGCCGCCCATCGCTCACTCTCACCGTGGAGCGGGTCGACGCCCGGCGGCTGGGGGCGCTGGTAGCCCTGTTCGAGCGCACCGTCGGGTTGTACGCCAGCCTGGTCAACGTCAACGCCTACCACCAGCCCGGGGTCGAGGCGGGCAAGCGGGCGGCGGCGGCGGTGCTCGAGCTGCAGCGACAGGTGCTGACCGCCCTGGCTGCGGCCGGACCGGGCCGCTTTGCGAGCTGCGACCAGCTGGCCGCGGAGGTGGGTGCCCTCGACCGGGTCGAGACCGTCCTCCACATCCTCGAGAGGCTGGCCGCGAACCCGGGTCGCGGTGTCGTGCGCCGTCCGGGGCCCCGGCCGTGGGACGCGACCTTCGGGTGGGAGGGGGAAAGGTAGCTTTCAGCTCTCAGCGATCAGCTCCACTACCCACCCCCTCGGCTGCTGGTCGAGCGCTCTCGTCAGGTCTCCCGGATTGTCACGGTCGCGTGTCTGCGACCGGAAGGGCGGGGGAAGCTGACAGCTGAGAGCTGACAGCTGATCGCTCATCCGAACCGCAGCACGTGGAATCCCCACGGGGGCAGGTCCACGTAGAGGCCTGAGCCGAGCAGCTCGTCGCCTTCGCGGGGGAAACAGTCGCCCGAGAACACGTCGGTGAGGAGCCACCGGCTGCCCGAAAGGTCGGGCCAGCCGAGCCGTACCCGGCCCTGGGCCGGGGCTCCGGAGAGGTTCACCACCACCAGCCGTCGTTCGTCGACGAGCCGCCACGACCACGTCACCAGGTTGGCGAAGCTGGGGTTGTCCGGCCAGCCGGCGCGCTCCAGGAGCTGCCACTCCCCCTCGCGATAGGTCAGGTCGGAGACCTCGGTCAGGAGCGTGCGGTAGAAGGCGCGGGCTTCACCGTCCACCGGCTCGTCGGCTCGGCGTCCGAGCTGGACCGGGAGCTGGACCCGGGCGCCCTCGAGCTGCCCGTGGTGGAGGAGCACGGCGCCGGGCACGGTGGCAGCCACCACCGCGGCGGCGCGCCCGCGAGCGCCCGGGAGGGCCGCCGCCGCCCGCGGCTCGTCGTGGTTCTCGACGAAGCGGACCAGGCGCCGCTGGTAAGCCAGCTCGGCCTGCAGGTGGAGCTGGACGCCGGCCGCGTCCCCGCTCGCGAGGCGGTCGTAGAGGCGTTTGTCGTAGCAGAGGTCGAAGCCGAGCTGGTGGAGGTTCCACTCCAGGTCCCAGTAGGCCTCGGCGACGAGGGTGAAGGCGGGGTGACGGGACCGGACCTCGGAGATCACGTCGGTCCAGTACTCGGCTCGCGGGGCGCGGCCTGCCAGCGCGCCCCAGGTGCGCTCGAACACGGCGTTCAAGGGGAGCATGGCCATGTCGCAGCGGACGCCGTCGCAGCGGTCGGCGACGTGGCACAGGGTGTCGGCGGCGGCGGCCCGGAGACCGGGGTGGAAGGCGTCGAGCTGGAGGGTGTCGGTCCAGGGGGGGAAGTGAGGGTCGCGGCCGTGCGCGATCACGCCACCCGGCGTCGCCAGGAGCTCGCCAGGGAGCCTCTCCGGGCCCCCCTCGGGACCGCGGACGAAGTACTCGGGGTGGAGTGACACCCAGGGGTGGTCGCAGGCCACGTGGTTGGGGACGAAGTCGAGGATCAGCCCGAGGCCGCGCGCGTCCAAAGCGGTGCGGGCGGCGCGGAGACCGGCGTCGCCGCCGAACCGGTCGTCCGCCTCGTAGCGTCGCACCGAGTAGGGCGAACCGACGACGTCGTCGTCCCCGTACCCGGGCAGGGCCCGCCCGTAGGCGGCGCGCAGGTGGGGAAGCGTCCGGGCGATGACCCGGCCGGCGGGGGAGCGCTCCCACACGCCCATCAACCACACCGCGTCGGCCCCGACCGCGGCGAGGGAGTCCCACTCCGACTCGGGCACCGTGGCCAGGGTCACCGGGGAGCCGAGCCGGCGGGCCACCTCGCCGAGCCAGACCCAGGCGTTGACCTCGTAGATGACCGGCGACGGGGGAAGGCTCACTCGCGCTCCAGCGTGGCGTCGAATCTAGCCCCGACGCAGGGCGCCTGTCAACGCAGTACAATCGAACCATGAGGTCGGTCGACGAGGTCGGGGTCGAGCCGGTCACCGCGGACCACCCCGCGCCGGGGATGGCGTGAGGGTCCGCGGCTCGAAGCTCGTGGTGCGGGCCCTCGAGGACGAGGGCGTTCGCTTCACTTTTGGCATTCCGGGCACCCACAACCTCGAGCTCTACGACGCTTTGGCGACGAGCGGGGTGGAGCCGGTGCTGGTCACCGACGAGCAGGCGGCGTCGTTTCTGGCGGACGGCCTGGCGCGGACCTCGGCTCGGGTGGGGGTCCTCAACCTGGTCCCCGGCGCAGGGGTGACCCACAGCCTGTCCGGCGTGGCCGAGGCGTTTCTGGACCAAGTGCCGATGGTGGTGCTGGCGTGCGGGCTGCGCACCGACACCGGCACCGCGTTTCAGCTCCACGACGTCGACCAGCTCGCGCTGCTCCGGCCGGTCACCAAGGCCGCGTTCCGCGTCGAGGAGGCGGCGCAGATCTACCCACTGGTGAGGCGGGCGTTCCAGCTCGCCCGGCGCCCGCCCTGCGGGCCGGTGGCGGTGGAGATCCCGGCCAACCTGCTGCTGCTGACCCAGCAGGCGCCCGACCCGAGCTTCGACCCCGAGCCGGAGCCGCGGCTCGAGCCCGACCCTGACCTGGTGGAGACGGCCGCCGCGATCCTGGGCGGGGCGGAGCGCCCGGCCCTGTACGTGGGCGCCGGGGCCGCCGGAGCCGGCATCCACCTGGTGGAGCTCGCGGAGCGGCTGGGAGCGCCCGTCACCACCACCTTCTCCGGCAAGGGGGTCTTTCCCGAGCGACACCCCCTCTGGCTGTGGAATGGTTTCGGCGCCCAGGCCCCGCACTTCGTGCGGCGGGTGATGGACCGTTGCGACTGCCTGCTGGCCATCGGTTGCCGCTTCGCCGAGGTCGCCACCGGCAGCTTCGGGGTTCGCCCCCCGTCACGACTGATCCATGTCGACGTCGATCCGAGGGTCTTCAACCGCAACTTCGCGGCCGAGCTGGCGGTGCCGGCGGACGCCTCGTCGTTCGTCCGCGCCGTGCTCGCCCGGCTCGGCGGCTCCCGCCCGGCGGCCGAGCTCGAGGGGGAGATCGCGGCCGGCCACCGGAAGCTCGAAGAGCTGCCCATCCGCTCCGTTCCGGGTCGGGTCCACCCGCGATCCCTGTTCGCGGCCCTCCAGCGGGTGGTGAGCGCGGACGCGATTTTCGCCACCGACAGCGGCAACGGCACCTTCCTGGCGGTGGAGTACCTTCGCCTCGACCGTCCGGGCCGGTTCATCGCGCCGGTGGACTTCTCCTCGATGGGGTACGCGGTCCCCGCGGCCGTCGGCGCGGCCTTCGCCAACCCCGGCCGCGACGTGGTTGCGCTCCCCGGCGACGGTGCGCTGCTCATGACCGGTCTCGAGCTCCTCACCGCGGCGACCTACGGCGCGGCGCCCCTGGTGGTGGTGCTGCGCGACGGCATGCTCGGGCAGATCGCGCACTTCCAGCGGGTGCCCTACAACCGGACCCCGTGCGCCGTGCTCCCGGACTACAGTGTCGAGGGGTTGGCCATGGCCACCGGCTGCCGCTACTTCCGGGTGGTGACCGAGGTGGAGCTGGAGCCGGTGCTGACCCGGGCCCTCGAGGTGGTGCGCGGTCGCATCCCGGCGCTGGTGGAGGTCCTCCTGGACGGGGCCCATCGCACCCACTTCACCCGCGGCGTGGTGGCGACCAACTTCTGGCGCCTGCCGTGGGGGGACCGCCTGCGCATGGTCGGCCGCGCGATGGTGCGCAGGCTGGTGCCGAAGCGGTGAGAGGCGGGGGGCCACGGCGGCCCCCCACCCGATTCCGTGAGGCTACGGTACGGTGACCGACCACGCCGAGGTGGCGCCGGTCTCGAAGCCGTCGGCGTGGAGGGTGGCGGTGGTCGTGAATCCCCACCAGGCGCCGCCGTCGGCGTCGGTGGCGCCGTTGCCGTTGACGGCCCGCACCTGCCAGTAGTGGGTGACAGGCTCGGCGAGCCCGGCCAGCGCCGTGCTCGTGAATCCCGTGGAGCTCCACGTGGCGTCGCAGGCGTCGTTGTCCACCGTGTCGACGCACACCTCGTAGCCGGTGGCGTTGGTGCTCGAGGCCCAGACCAGGCTCAAGGTGGTGGGCTGACCGGCGGCGCCGTCGGCCGGGGTCACCTTGCCGAAGGCGGCCGGCAGCGTCGAGCCGCCCGTCTCGCACGAGGTCGGCACCTCGACGTTGGTGATGGCGATGTCGTCGACGAACCACCCCGTGCCGTTGACCGAGGTGTCGGTGGACAGGACCCAGCGGATCACGACGTCCTGGTTCGCCCAGGTGCCGAGCGAGCCCGAGTACTGGGCGTAGGTGGTGCTGGTGCCCGTGAAGTAGGTCCCGGTGGGCAGGTCGCATCCGTCGGAGGTGCGGGTCGAGCTCTCGGGGTAGTTGACCGGCACCCGGACCCAGGTGGTGCCGCCGTTGGTGGAGACCTGGACCTCCCCCTTGTCCCAGCCGCTCTCGATGCCGTACTTCGACCAGAAGGTCAGCTGCGGGTCGGCGCCGAGGTGCATGACCTCGGAGGTGGCGGCGGCGCACACGTTGTTGCCGTAGCTGGGGGTCGAGTACACCTTGGGGCCGTCGTGTCCACCGGTCGCCGCCACGGTCCACGGCGTCGCGGGGGTGAGCTGGGCCGTCCCGGTGTCGCCGGCGTCGTCGCTCCAGGTGCCGATGCCGATCGGCCCGGTCGGCGAGCTCGACACCTCCGTCAGGTTGGTCTCCTCGATCGCGTTACCCGCGTCGGTCGCCCGGACGACGTAGTAGTAGGTCGTCCCGTAGACGAGGCTGACCGAGTCGGTGTGGGTCGTGCCGGCGAGATTGCTGGCGACCCGGTTGCCCGGGCCCGGGGTGAAGCCCGGGGTCGTCGACCGGTACACGCTGTAGCGGGCGGGCCCGCCGCAGTAGGCGGTGCCCGGGCTCCACTGGAGGTCGAGGGTGCAAGTGCTGGCGGCCAGGTTGGTCACCGTTTCCAGGCCGGCAAAGGCCGGCGGCTCGACGCAGCTCCCGGTGGTCTGGGCCTGGGCGCAGGGGGTGGAGGACGACTCGCAGCCGCCGGTGACGTCCTTCGCGGTCACCACGTAGGCGTAGTCGAGGCCTCCCGACACCGTGGTGTCGAGGTAGCTCGTGGTGGTGACCCCGCTCGCGACGAGCTGGTAGCCGGGTTGCGGACAGGACCCGACCGCCCGGTAGACGCTGAAGGTGGCGGCGTCCGGGTCGGTGCTGGTCCACGACAGGGAGATCTGGTTGTCGCCGGCCGGGGTCGCGGAGAGGCCCGTCGGCGCCCCGGGGGCGGTGCACGGTACCGGGGTGACGATCTCGCAGTCGGAGACCGGACCGAAGCAGGAGTCTGCCGCGCCGAGCGCCTGGACGAAGTAGTAGTAGTCGATGTTGTTGACCACCGTGGTGTCGGTGTAGGTGGTGGTCGGGGCGGTCACGGTGGCGACGCGAGTCAGGCCGGCGTCGCAGCCGATGTCGCTGCGGAACACCGCGTAGCGCACCGCGTTGGCGACCGCCCCCCAGGTGAGGATGGCGGTGTTGCTCTGCCCCTCGCCGGTCACCACCGGCGCGCCGAGCGTCGGGCAGGACGTCTGGTTCTGGTTCGACGGGTCGGAGGCCGTTCCGCAGGCGATGTTGTGGTCGGCGAGGGCGGCGTAGATCGCGGCGGCGTGGGGGGTGCCGTTGGCGGTGCCGTCGCCGTCGTCGTCAACCGCCCGCATGACGTTGAAGAGGCTCGACCCACCGCAGCCGTCCGAGCTCGGCCGGGAGCAGGAGTACATGTTGGTGCCCAGGGTCGGGATGCCCAGGTACCACAGCCGGTCGGCGAGGATCCAGGCGGTGCGCGGCTCCATGTTGAGCGGGGGGGCGGTCAGCTTGCGGTTGACGAAGTCCCACAGGGCCTGGGACGAAATGCCGGACTCGCAGTGGTCCCCGAGGCCGCACGGGCCGTAGTAGGAGCCGCCCGAGCACGACCAGAACGTGCCGTAGTTGGCCGCGGTCCACGGCGTGTTGTTCTGGTGCCGGGTGTAGTCCATGTCGCGGATGCCGGTACAGCTGGTGCAGGGGTCGCCGTACCCGGAGCAGTTGCCGGAGAGGAAGAAACCGCGCCCGACGCAGGAGTCGTGCAGGTGGAGCGCGGCCATCCAGTCGGCGTAAGTCTCGACCGGCTTGGACTGGCCGCCGGAGCCGTCGAAGTTGTCGAGGCTGTGGCCCCACTCGTGGAGGGCCACGCCGGGGATCTCACCCAGGTTCCAGCAGCCGGAGGCGGAGCGGTAGAAGTTGAGGCTGTCGCCGCCGGAGGTGGCGTTGCACCACGGCGACTGGTTGGTGTAGACGGTGATGTAGCTGCTCTGGAGCCACGAGTTGCCCGGCAGCCACGCCTGCGCCCGCAGGTTGGCGGCGGTGAGGTGGTAGTACTGGGTGCGGGCCGAGTGGGTGTTGCCGGCGCCGCCGGTGTTGCCGGCCGGGACGTCGCAGTTGGTCCCGGGCCCGAGCATGAAGTCGACGTCTCCGGTGGTGGTGGTGTTGCTGATCGAGCCGCAGGAGTCGAAGATCCGGGCGTACTTCCCCTGCAGGGTGGAGGTGGCGCTGTCGCCCGGGAAGAGGCCGCCCGAGTCGGCGTACTGGTTGGGGGCGGGCAGGCCGGTGTCGGCGAACGGGAACGGGCGGTCCGCCTCGTCGACGTGGTTGTCGCCCGGGTAGGCACCGCCGTGGATCCGGCCGTAGCGGTTGGTGTCGACGAAGCGCAGCAGGTCGCCGTTGTGGGCGTCCACCACCGCCTCCCAGGTGCCGATGACGTCCTTGCGCTGGAAAGCGAAGCGCCACGCCAGGCGGTAGCCCACGCCGGATCCAGCCGGTCCCCGGAAGTCGTCGGGATCCTGGCCGTCCGGCGTCACCGGCACCACCGTCAGCGTGCCCTCGTCGAGCCAGCGGTCGTCGCCGGCGGCGAAGGGCCCGAGGTAGTCCGCGACCACGGCGGATGCGGCGGAGACGGACAGGGTGGGGCGGGGGTCAACCACGGCGTGCCCCACCAGCTCGGTGGCGACCTGGATCAGGTTGCCGCCGTTGACGCGGAAGTACACCGAGGCGCGGTCGACCGGGATCCCTCCCGCGGTGAAGTCGAAGCGAAGGAAGTAGAGGCTGTCGCCGAACGGTCCCGACCCGGCGGGGTCGAGACGGAGCTCGGCGGAGGAGAACCCGAGCGCCTCGGAGTTGCTGTCGACGAAACCGCGGGCGAGCGCCTCGACGGTCGCCAGCGGCAGGCAGTCGGAGCTCGAGCAGCCTGGCGCGAAATCCTCCCACCGGAGTTGGTTGGCGTGGCCCGGGATGAACGGGATGGCGCCGCCGTCGAGCAGGCTGGTCACCCCGCGACGCAGGTCGACGGTGAACCGCCAGGCGTCACCGTGCGTGATCCTGAAGTCCTCCATGGCCTGGGCGCCGGGGAGCGCCTCGGTGAGGCCTGCGGCGTCGGCGTTGACCTCCACCAACCGCAAGCTGGGATCCACGAAGGCCAGCAGGTCGAGCTGGTCGCGGGCTTCCTTGGGGGCGAGGGCGAGGGCGGACGCCGCCGCCATCAGCACTGCGGCGAAAGTGAGGGCTGCGGTGAGAAGTCGGGACTGGACGCTGCGGTACCGGCGATCCTTGGTTGTCACGGTCTGCTCCTTCTCGTGATCCTCTGACCCGGGCTCGGGTCGACGGACGCTCGGGCCTGCGCGACGCATCCCGGGCGACGTGGCAGTTTACGCCGTGATCGCGGCGATCTCAACACCCCCGCGCCAGGAGAGGTTGCGATTCCGGCCTTCCGGGCGGTCGGCGTCCGTGGGGAGATCCGGGTCGCTGCCCCTGCCCCTGCCGCTGTCGCTGCCGCTGTCACGCCCGATGGTCCGATGCGCAGCGGTCGAGTGGTCTGCATCGCAGCCTCCGCGCCTGCCGTTTTCGTTACACTGCCGGTGATGAGAGCTCTCACCCTCGCCCTCGCTGCGATGACGCTGGCGGCCCTCGCGGTCGCCGGCGAGGAGGGGCGGGCCGCCGGGCCGCCGAGCCTCCTGTTGATCACCCTCGACACGACCCGCGCCGACGCGCTGGGCGCGTGGGGCGGCGCGGCGGCGGCCGCGACCCCGAACCTCGACGCGCTGGCGGCCGCCGGGGTCCGCTTCGCGAGGGCGGTCGCCCCCTCCCCCCTCACGCTGCCGTCGCACGCCTCGCTGTTGACCGGGCTCGACCCGCCCGAGCACGGAGTGCGCGGCAACGGAACGGGTGCGCTCCCCACCGGGATCGCCACCCTCGCCGAGGCGCTCGCGGCCCGCGGCTTCGCCACCGCCGCCGTGGTCGGGTCGCGGGTGCTCGACCGGCGATTCGGCCTCGGCCGGGGCTTCGGCAGCTACGACGACTCCATGCTCGCGGAGCGGGTGGGCGAGTACGGCTACCCGGAACGGACTGCCGACGCGGTGACCGACGCGGCGATTGCGTGGCTCGAAGGCGTGGGACCCGCGAGGCCGATCTTCCTGTGGGTCCACTTCTACGACCCCCACGCCCCGTACGCCCCGCCGGGCGACCTCGCGGTTGGGGACGACCGCGGCAACTACCTGGGGGAGGTGGCCTTCGTCGACCGGGAGGTCGGGCGGCTGCTGGCGGCGGCGCGAAGTCGCGCCCCCTCGCTCCTGGTGGCCGCGGTGGGGGACCATGGCGAGGCGTTCGGGGAGCACGGGGAGCGCGGGCACGGGGTCTTTCTCTACCGCGCCACGGTCGAGGTGCCGATGGTCGTGTCCGGGCCCGGGCTAGCGCGGGGGCGGGTGGTCAAGGACCCGGTTGCGACCCGACGTCTGCCGGCCACGCTGCTCGAGCTGCTCGGTGTCGACGGTGCGCTGCCGGGTGAGCCGCTTCCAGGCTGCGCCGAGGGGGCCGAGGGGGGGCACCCGGTGATTTTCAGCGAGGCGACCATGCCGGCCGACGTGTACGGATGGGCGCCCCTGGCCGCGATCACCGCGGGTCGCTGGCGCTATGTCGACGCGCCCCGGCCCGAGCTCTACGACACCGCGACCGACCCCGGCGAGCTCTCGAATCTCGTCCGCGAGCGTCCCGAGGAGGCGGCCCGACTCCGGGCCGAGCTCGACCGCGTGCGCGACGGGTTGCGGGTCGCCGCCACCGTCGCGCCCGTGCTGGACCGGGACACCCGCGCCGCGCTCGGCGCCCTCGGGTACCTGGAGGCGACGCCGGGAAGGCCCGGCGACGGCATCGACCCCAAGGACGGGGTCGAGCTGCTGGAGGGCTTCCGCCGCGCCAAATGGCTGCTGGCGGAGGGTCACGTCGGCGAGGCCAGGAGGGCGCTCGAGGGGCTGGTGGCGAAGAACCCCTCCAACGTCCCCTTTCTCACCCGGCTGTCCGAGGCCCAGATGCTGGCGGGCTCCGGGGAGGACGCCGTCGAGACGCTGAGTCGGGCGCTGTCCTTGAGCCCGGTCTCGGAGCCCCTGCTGCGGGCTCGGGCGGACACCCTCGCACGAATGGGGCGGGCCGCGGAGGCGGCCGCGGGCTTCCGGGCTGCGCTCGACGTCGACCCGCGCAGCGCGCCGGCGTGGCTCGGCCTGGCCGGGGTGCAGCCGACAGCGGAGAGGCGCCGGCGGGTGCTCGGCGAGGCGACGGCCGCAGGGGTCGACAGCGGTGTCGTGCTGCTGGAGTCGGCGCGCCTCGAGGCCGAGGCGGGTCGCGCGGACGTGGCCCGGGACCTCCTCGCCCGGGCGGCTGCTCTCATGCCCGACGCGGCGGTGGTGTGGCTCGAGCGGGCTCGCCTCGACCTCGACGCCGGCGCCCTCGACGGGGCGCTGGCGTCGTGCGCTCGGGCGGCCGAGCTGGAGCCGGGCAACCCCGAGGCCGCCCTGTGCACCGGCCGGGTCCGGCTCGCCCGGGGCGAGCCCGAGCGCGCCAGGCCCCACCTCCGGCGCGCGGCGGTGCTCGGCCGCGGCACGACGGTCGAGGCCGAGGCACGGCGGCTGCTCGAGTCAACCGGGAGGTGACGGAGCGGTCCGACTCGCGGGTTCTTGCGGCGCCGGTGGTGCGTCAACCGATCGCGGGCACCACGTAGAGCAGGACGGCAAAGAAGTGGAACGTGCTGCCGGCGAGGACGAAGCCGTGCCAGATCGCGTGGTGGTAACGGAGCCGGCTCCAGGCGTAGAAGGCCACCCCACCGGTGTACGCGATCCCCCCTGCGAGCAGCAGGGCGAGCCCGCCGGGGGGGACGGCCGCGATCAGGGGGCGGGCCGCGACCACCACCAGCCAGCCCATGCCGACGTAGAGGACGACCTTGACGTTCCTCATGCGCACCGGCGCCACAGTCGTCAGCACGATGCCCGCCACCGCCAGCCCCCACACCAGTCCGAACAGGGTCCAACCCCAGGGACCGCGGAGGTTGACCAGGGCGAGGGGGGTGTAGGTTCCGGCGATGAGCAGGAAAATGGACGCGTGGTCGAGCACCTGCAGCACCCGCTTGGCCCGGGTCAGGGACGCGGGGATGGCGTGGTAGACCGTGGAGGCGGTGTAGGCGAGGACGAGGGTGGCGCCGTAGACGCAGCAGGCGGCGACGTGCCACCCGTCGCCGCCTTGTGACGCGAGGGCGGCGAGGAGAGCGAGCCCGGCCACGCTCAGTGCGGCGCCCACGCCGTGGGTGACGCTGTGGGCGATCTCCTCGCCGGGGGTGTAGTCTGCGGCCGTCGACACGGTCCCATGCTCGCCGATGAATGTCACCGTGAGGTCATGGCGACGGGATGAACGCGCGAGAACGGGATAGCATGGCAGCGTGGGGACCGACCTCGGCTTTCGCCTCTACGCCCACCGCGGGGCCTCGGCGCACCTGCCCGAGAACACGCTGGCCGCCTTCGCGCGCGGCCTCGCGGACGGCGCCAACGCCCTGGAGCTGGACCTCCACCGGACCCGGGACGGGCACTTCGTGGTCTGCCACGACCCGGACGGACGGCGCATGGCCGGGGTGCCGGACCGCATCAGCGGCCTGACCCTCGCCGAGGTCAAGGGTTGGGACGCGGGCCGGGGCTTCGTCGCCGCCGACGGCGGGCGCAGCGAGGTGGGGCGCGGCCACACCGTGCCGACGTTCGCCGAGGTCCTGGAGGCGTTCCCGGGCGTTCCCTTGAGCGTCGACCTCAAGCCCGACGCGCCGTGGGTGGCGCCCGAGCTGGTCGAGCTGGTGGCGCGCCACGGCGCCGAGCGGAGCGTGACCCTGGCCAGCTTCAGCGACCGGGTGGTGGCGGCGGTGCGGGCCTGCGGTTACCCCGGCCCGACGGCCCTCACCCGGCGCGAGGTGGGGCTCCTGTGGCTGCTGCCGGCCTCGCTCCTGCGGGGGCTGATCTTCGGTGTCGCGGCCCACGTCCCGCCCCGCACCCACCGGCTGCGACTCGACACCGACGCCTTCCTCTCCCGCTGCCGTCGGCTCGGCCTGCGGACCGAGTACTGGACGGTCAACGACCCGGAGGTGGCGCTCGCCCTGGTGCGACGGGGCGCCACCGGGATCATGACCGACGACCCGGCGCGAATCGCGGCGCGGCTCCAGGGCTCGGGGTGAGTCGCCGGCTTTCGCTGCTGGTGCTCGCGGCGGTGGTCTCCGGCGCGTGTGCCGCCCCTGTCGAGGTACCGGAGGAACCCGGCTACGCCGCTGACGTCGAGCCGCTGGTGCTCGCACGGTGCCTCGGCTGCCATCGCACCGACGACGTTCGAGGCGACCTCCTGCTCGAGCGGGGTCAAGGCTACGACCAGCTGGTGGGACGCCGGTCGGTCCAGGTGCCCTCCCTGCTGCTGGTGGCGCCGGGCGATTTCGACGCCTCGTACCTGTGGCACAAGCTGGAGCACAGCGCGGTGGTGGGGGACGGCATGCCGCGCGGGCTCTTCGGTCCCCGCCGGCTGCCACCCGCGGAGATCGAGCTCTTCCGCCGCTGGATCGAGACTGGGGCGCGGCCCTGAGCCGCGCCGCGGGAGTCCGGAGAGGATGTAGACTTCCAGCTGGGCGAACAGACGGTGCGCGCGATCGTAGTCGGTGGTGGGTTGGTAGGGTCGTCGCTGGCCGGCAAGCTGGCGGGCGACGGCCACGACGTGGTCGTGGTGGAGCAGAGCCGCGACCTGCTCACCGAGCTGTCCGAACGGTTCGACGTGCAGATGGTCCAGGGCAACGGTTCGACGGTGCGGACCCTGGTCCGGGCCGGGATCGACAGCTGCGACCTGCTCTTCGCCACCACCAACTCGGACGAGGTCAACATGGTGGTGGCCCTGATCGGCTCCACCCTGTTCCGGGTGCCGCGGGTGGTGGCCCGTCTCCGGGACCCCGAGCACGAGGAGGCGCTGCGGCGGATCGCCGCCGCGGTGGGCGGCTCCCGCCTCGCCATCAACCCCGAGAGGGCGGCGGTGGAACGGATCCTCGCCATGCTGCCGGTGCCGGGGGCGGTGGACGTGGCGCCGTTCTTCGACCGGCGCCTGCTGGTGGCGGGGTTCGTCGTGCCCCCGGAGAGCGACTTCACCGGCCTGCTCCTCTCCCACTTCCGACTGCTGTTTCCGGAGACCCCGGTCCTGGTCGTGGCGATCCGCCGCGAGGGGAGTTGGATCATCCCCTCGGGAGAGGACGAGATCCGGCCCCACGACCTGGTCTACCTCGCCCTCGGGATCGGCGAGGTCGACAACGTCCTGGCGCTGATGCAGCTGCGCCGCGGGCGGGAGCGGCGGGTGATGGTGGCGGGGGCGACCCGGATCGGGGTGGAGCTGGCCCGGCGGCTGGAGCGGGCGGGGACGCCGGTGACCCTTCTCGACGCCCGTCCGGCCGCGTGCGAGGCGGCGGCCGCCACGCTCGAGTCGACCCTGGTGGTGCGGGGCAGCCCGACCGACCGGGACCTCCTGGAGGAGGAGGGGGCCGAGGCGGTGGACGGGTTCGTCGCCTGTACCGACGACCACGAGGAGAACGTGGTCGCCTGCCTGCTCGTCCGGAAGCTGGGTGCCGCCCACACCTTCGCGCTGGTGGACAACGCCGCCCTCGCGGGCCTGATCGGCGAGCTGGGTATCGACTCGGTCATCTCGCCCCGGCTGCTCGCGGTGTCCCTCGCCATGCAGTTCGCCCGCAAGGGGCGGGTGACCGCGGTGGCGGCGCTGATGGACGACACCGTCGAGGTGCTCGAGGTCGAGGCGGTCGCGGCCAGCTTGCTGGTCCGCCAACCCCTGGCCTCCCTCGGCCTGCCTCGTGGCATCCTGGTGGGGGCCGTCAAGCGAGGTGACCGGATCCTGGTCCCGGGCGGGGCGGATCGGATCGAGCCGGGGGACCGGGTCCTGTTCGTCACCACCAGCGACAGCGCGTCGCGGTTGGACCCATTCCTCGGCGGGTGAGTTGGCAGGCAACCCGTGAACCCCCGCTTCGACCTGGTCATCCTCGCCTGGCTGCTGATGCTCACCGGGGGTTTCCTGGTGATGCCACTGGTGGCGGCGGCGTTGTTTGGGGAGTCGCTGCTTCCGTTCCTGGTGGCTCAAGCGGTCGCGGTGGGGGGCGGGCTGGCCATGACGCGTCTGGCCCGACCCCCCGACCGGCGCATCCGCCCCCGGGACGGTTTCCTGGTCGTGGGGGGCGCCTGGGTGCTGACCTCGGTCGTGGGGGCGCTGCCGTACGTGGTCGCCGGGGTGCTCTCGCCGGTGGACGCCCTGTTCGAGTCGGTTTCGGGCTTCACCACGACCGGCTCCACCGTGGTGACCAACACCGCCGTGGTGCCCGCATCGCTGCTGCTGTGGAGGGCCGAGACCCAGTGGCTGGGCGGCATGGGGATCATCCTGTTCACGATTGCCATCCTGCCGCTGCTCGGCATCGGCGGCATGCAGCTCTTCAAGGCCGAGGTGCCCGGGCCGGTGGCCGACAAGGTGCGGCCGCGGCTGGCGGCCACCGCCCGCTCGCTGTGGGGTATTTACGTCGGCCTGACCGGTCTCGAGTGGCTGCTGTTGCGGCTGGCCGGGGTGAGCCCGTTCGAGGCGCTGTGCCACGCGCTCACCACCCTCGCCACCGGCGGCTTCTCCACCCGCAACCAGTCGGTGGGGGAGCTGGGGTCCCCACTGGTGGAGTGGATCGTCGTCCTCTTCATGCTGCTGGCCGGGGTCAACTTCGTGCTCCACTTCCGACTCCTGACCGGCCGGTGGCGGTCGGTGTGGCGGGACAGCGAGCTGCACTACTTCCTGGGCGTTGCCCTGGCGGGTACGGCAGTCCTCGCCGTGGTGGTTCTCCCGTCGACGGGTTCGCTGGCCGACGCGGTCCGACTGGGGGCGTTCCAGGCGGTCTCGATCCTCACCACCACTGGCTACGTCACCGCCGACTTCGAGCACTGGCCGCACCTGGCCCACCTGGTGATCATGGTGCTGATGGTGCTGGGGGGCATGTCGGGCTCCACCGGCGGCGGCATCAAGAGCCTGCGTGCCCTGCTCGCGCTGAAATCGCTGCGGACGGCGGTGCATCGCCTCATCCACCCCCATGCGGTGAGGCTGGTCAAGTACGGCGGTGAGGTGGTGCCGGAGGCGGTCCTGTCCGGCGTGTGGGCTTTCCTCACGGCGTACATGGTCATCGTCGTGGTGGCGGCTGGGGTGGTGTGCGCGTCCGGCTACGACGTGCTGACCGGGCTGTCCGCCGCGCTGACCGCCGTCGGCAACGTGGGCCCGGGTCTGGGGGAGATCGGCGCCTTCGACAATTTCGCCCACATGCCAGCGGTCCCCAAGCTGGTGTTGTCGGCATGCATGCTGCTCGGCCGCCTCGAAATCTTCACCCTCCTCGCCCTCGGGTCGCGGATGTTCTGGCGGCGGTAGCTCGGGCAGCGCTCGAGAGCGAAGAGACGCAAAGGCGCGAAGGCGCAAAGGCGCAGAAGGGAGGCGCAGAGCACCCTCCCGCCCGGAGGCGCGGAGCCGCCCGCCCGCCCGTTCAACGCAGAGGCGCAGAGGCGCAGAGACGCGGGGAGCACGAGCGCTCCCAAAAACCTGTCATCCCGAGGAGCGTAGCGACGAGGGATCTGCCGCAACGAAGGCGCTCCCACCGTCGGGGCAGATCCCTCCGCTCCCCCTCGCGTTCGCTCGGGGTCGCGTTCGGGATGACGGGTAGACCGAGACGCGCATTCCACTGCGAACGTGGGAGTCGTGCGGGGTCCGGGGTGAGAGCCCCGCCGCGACGTTCCGATGTCTGAGCCGGGGGCGGTGTGTTGGCGTCATCGGTTCTGGTCGCGCAGGGCCCGGTACCGCGGGTGGTCGCGTAGCGGGGCCCACCGGGGGTCGAGCTCCACCAGCTCGAGGGAGAACGGCGCCGGGATTGCCAGCAGCCGCTCCACGGTGTCCGCTGCGGCGTCGATCCGACCGGTCAGGGTGTAGGTCAGCGCCAGGTCGGCGAGGTGGTAGGGGCCGTCGACGGCGTCGCGGGTGACGGGCTTGAGCTCGACCGCCCGCTCCCCCTCGCGGCATGCCTCCTCGGCCCGGCCGAGGCCGGCGTACGCCAGGCCGAGGGCGGAGTGCAGCCGGGGGTCGTCGGGATGCTCGAGGACCAGCTCCTCGAGCTGGAGACCGGCGCGATCGAACGCGAGGCGGGCCCGGTCGGCCTCGCCTCGGGCCCGCCACACCCACGCCTCGAGCAGGGGCTTGGGCTCGAAGTACTCCACCAGGTCGAAGGCCGGCTCGGGGGTTTTCTCGAGCAGGGCGAGGGCCGCGTCGTGGTCCCCCTCGAAAAGCAGCTGGAGGAACCAGTGGTGGAAGAGGTTGGGGTCGGTGGACGACGGCATGCTCTCCAGTACGGAGCGGCTCCGCTGCGGCGTGCCGTGCCACAGCCGGTAGAGCTCCACCAGGTTGACGTGGGCGGAGAGCTGCTCGGGTGCGAGGGAGACGGAGAGCTTCAGCCAGCGCTCCGCCTCGGGATACCGGCGCAGCGCGACCAGCGTTCCCCCGACGTCGAAGGCGGCGTCCGCGCTTCGCGGGCTCAACCGCGCGGCGTGGGTGAGCTTGCTCAGCGCCTCCTCGAAGTGCCCGCGGCGGCGCAGGATCAGACCCGCGGCGGTGAGGACCTCGGCGCTCGAGGGCATCCCCCGCTCGGCGACTGCCACCTCGGCCAGTGCCCGGTCGAGGTCGCCCCGGACCCAGTACTGGTGGTACGCCTGGGCCAGACGCACCTCGGGGGCCTCCGGGGCGAGACGCACCGCCTCGGTGATGGCGCGCTCCGCCGCCTCCTGCCGCTGGGGTGACCGGTCGTAGCCGACCCTGTAGACGTACGCCTGGACGCGGGCGAGCGCGGCCCAGGCGAGGGCGAACTCGGGGTCGAGCGAGATCGCACGCTCGAGCTGGCTCACCGCCTCGTCCTGCCCCTCCAGGGTCGGGGTCGCGTGGAGCAGGTCTCGGCCGCGAAGGTACGCCTGGTAGGCCTCGAGGTTGGCGGTGGGGACCGCAACGAAACCGCGTCCCCGTCCGGGCGCGAGGGTGATGCCGAGCATCGCGGCGACCTGCTCCGCGATGTCGGACTGGACCTCGAAGATGTCGTCGAGGACCCGGTCGTAGCTCGAGGACCAGAGGTCGGTGTCGTCGCTGACCCTCACCAGGTGGGGGCTGATTCTGACCCTGCTGGTGCCGTCCGCCAGGTGATCCCACCGCACGGTGCCCTCGAGGACGTAGTGGACCCCCATCTCGTCGCCGATCTGGCGCACGGTCTTGCTCTGGCCGGCGAAGGCCGCGGCGCTCGTCCTCGAAATCACGCCGAGGTCGGGCACGGAGGCCAGCCGGCTGGTGATCTCGTCGGTGACCCCGGCGGCGAAGTAGGCGTCCTGAGCCTCGCCGAGGTTCTCGAACGGCAGGACCGCGATCATCGTGCGGGTTGCGTCCGCCGTGGTACCCGCGGACCGCTCCCGGTGGGCGCGCAGTGCGAGCCAGCCGGCGGCGGTCGCGGCGAGCGTCGCCGCGAGCACGATGGTGGCCAGCCTGGCTCGGCTGGGTATCCTGCCCGGCCCCGACCGCGGCGGGTCGCGCTGGCCGAGGGGTCTCGTGGTCTGGGTGAGCGGCCCGCCCGCCGGCGTTTCGAACACCCGTCTGGAGCTGGGGGGCGACGACGGGCCACCGGGGACCGCCGTGCCAGTGAGCCGGCGCAGGGCGTCGAGCATCTCCTCCATCCGCTGGAACCGCTCGTCGGGCTCCTTGGCCAGGGCGCGGGTCACGACCTGCTCAAGGTCCGCCGGCAGTCCGGGCCCTGCTTCGGCGAGCGGGACGAGCTCACGGGTGAGGATCGCGAGCAGAATGGCGGGGTCGCTCGGGGCGGTGAAGGGGCGGCGGCCGGTGAGCA
>Ga0068714_10002863_pt1 | contig 21324 bp, 16 predicted proteins | sample MTBNYHSulfiMetaG_FD_62988 | JGI IMG/M metagenome (GOLD analysis project Ga0068714, IMG submission 62988) | Enrichment culture microbial communities from rom New York Harbor, USA that are MTBE-degrading - MTBE-NYH (New York Harbor Sulfidogenic)... | ecosystem: Environmental > Aquatic > Marine >... | reverse complement strand
TATTTCGAGGAGGTCCAGATCATGGCCTCCGTGCTGAGTGCCGACCGGGAAAACGATCCGGACATCCCGGCCATGATCGGCGCCAGTGCGGCGCTGTCGATCAGCAAGATCCCGTTTCAGGGTCCAATCGGCACGTGTCGTCTGGGTCGCGTCGACGGCCAGTTCGTGATCAACCCGACGTATCAGCAGGCCGAACAGAGCGACATCGCTGTTCTCGTCGGGGGCCGCAAGGAGGCGATCAACATGCTGGAGGTTGGCGCCAGGGAACTGCCCGAAGACGTCGTCGCGGCGGCTATCGCCAAGGCCCACGAAGCCGTTCGGGAAGTGATCGGGATGATCGAGGAGCTACAGCAGAAAGCGGGAGTGGAGAAAGAGATTCCCCTGGTGGAGTTGAATCAGGACCTGTACGCGAAGATCAAGGCGGAGATCTCGGGGCGACTTCGCGAGTTGAAGGACATTCCGGGCAAACAGGCTCGAAACAACGCGGTCAATGAGTACCTGGCCGAGGTGCAGACGCGGTACATCGAGGCGGCCGCGGCAGACGGTTCCGCTGCTTCCGCCACGGACGCGACCGCCTTCAAGACAATGCTCAAACGGATTCTCGGCAAGATCGAGTGCGAGGTCGTCCGGGAGATGATTCTCAGCGGCAAGCGGCCGGACGGTCGCGGCTACAACGATGTGCGCCCCATCTCCTGCGAGGTGGGTCTGCTGCCGAGAACTCACGGTTCGGCCCTTTTCACGCGTGGGGAGACCCAGGCCCTGGTGAGCGTGACTCTGGGCACGATTCGCGACGCCCAGATCATCGACGGATTGCTCGACGAGTATAGCCAAAGCTTCACGTATCATTACAATTTCCCGCCGTTTGCCGTCGGCGAGGTCAAGCCGATTCGGGGGCCGGGTCGCCGAGAGATCGGCCATGGAGCGTTGGCCGAGCGCGCCCTCGAATACGTGCGACCGGCAGGAGACAAGTTCGCCTATACGATGCGTTTGGTTTCCGATATCACCGAATCCAACGGGTCCAGCTCGATGGCCTCGGTTTGCGGCGGCTCGCTGGCCCTGATGGATGCGGGCGTGCCGATCAACCATGCGGTCGCCGGCATTTCCGTGGGAATGGTCAGCGATGACAAGGGACGGTACGAACTGCTGACCGACATCATCGGTGAGGAAGACCATTTCGGCGACATGGATTTCAAGGTCGCCGGCACGACGCAGGGAATCACCGCCATCCAACTGGACATCAAGGCCGAGGGGCTGGCGCACCAGATCATGGTCGAAGCGCTGGGACGGGCCAAGGCCGCTCGCCAGCACATCCTGGAGATCATGAGCAAGGCCATCAGCGCGCCGCGTTCCGAGCTGAGCCAGTACGCTCCGAAGCTCATCACGATCGAAATCGATCCGGAGTTCATCGGAAAGGTGATCGGCCCCGGCGGCAAGATGATCAAGAGCCTCCAGGAACAGACCGACACGACGATCGAGATCGAAGAGGACGGCACGGTGTTCATCAGTTGCGTTGGAGGCGACGGCCATCTCAAGGCCAAGGCGATGATCGAGGCCATGACGCAGCCGCCCGAGGTCGGACGTCTCTACAAGGACTCTAAGGTGGTCACGATCAAGGACTTCGGCGTCTTCGTCGAGATCGCACCAGGCGTCGAGGGGCTCTGCCACATCAGCGAATTGAGCGGAGGCTACGTCAAGCAGGTCGAGGACGTCTGCAAGCTTGGGGACCTGATCCCGGTCAAACTCATCTCCATCGATGACCAGGGCCGGCTCAAGCTCTCGCGTAAGGCCGCCCTGGCGGAACTCGGCATCAAGGAAGAAAGGAAACCTCGGCCCCACGACAAGCGATAGACTTCTTCGTCGGCAGCAGGCCCGGCGGAGCTGGAGAAGATCGTTCCAAGCCGAAACTCAGAAGGGCGCGACACCGGGCTACGGGAAGGCCGGATCTTCTGATCTTTCGGCTCTTGGTCTTTCTGGGGCATCAAGCGGAGTGACAGACGCGTGAAACCGTTCATCGGCGGGGTCATCCTGGCTCTTGTGGTCGCGGTGCCGGTCGCAGCGCTCCTGATTCGCAGAGCCCGGCATCGGGCGAAGGCGGACCAGACTCCACAGCCGGACCCGGACGAGACGCTGACTCGCCTGACAGGCGAATTGGCCCACGAGATCAAGAATCCGCTTTCGACGATCAAGGTGAATCTGAAACTGACGAAAGAGGCCCTGGAAGACATCGATCTTCGCGAACCCCACAAGCTGGCTCTGGATCGGTGCCAGCAGGGGCTGTCCAGCGCCATGAGGAAGATCACGATTATCCAGAAGGAGACGGACCGGCTCGAGCAGATCGTGGACGGCTTTCTTCGCTATGTGAAGCGTCCTGATCTGCAACTGGTCACGATGGACCTCAACGAGCTGGTCGGGGACATGGTCGACTTCTATCTGCCCCAGGCCTACAGCCATTCGCTCACCCTACGGCACAGTCTTGCGGCCGAGCCGCTGATCTGCCGGGTCGATGCCGGGGCCCTGAAACAGGTGCTGCTGAACCTGCTGATCAACGCGCAGCAGGCCATGGACGGCGGCGGCGAACTGATGATCCGAACGCAGCCGCGTCCGGGCAAGGCGGTGGTCCAGATCAACGACACCGGCAGGGGGATTCCCGCAGAGAAGCTGGGCACGATCTTTCGGCCCTATTGCTCTTTCCGCTCCGGCGGAACGGGGCTGGGCCTGGCGACCGCCAAGAAGATCGTGGAGTCGCATGGCGGAACAATCTCCGTGCACAGTGAAGTCGGCAAAGGGACCTCCTTCACCATCGAGCTGCCGCTGGCTGGTGCGGCCTGCGCATCGGACGAGGTGAACTCATGACGGAACACAAACCAGTAGTTCTGGTCGTCGACGACGAGCGAGACCATGCCGACGGAATCGTTGAAGCCCTCGAGCGTCTGCCGGTCAAGGCGTTGGCGGTCTACACCGGGGAGGACGCGATCGAGATGGTGCGCCGCCGGCGCGTGGATGTCGTCGTGACGGACCTGAAGCTGGAAGGGCAGGCCGACGGCCTGGATGTGCTGCGCGAGGCCAGACAACGCAGCGATTCGACCCAGGTGATTCTGATCACCGCTTATGCGACGATCGAGAACTGCAAAGAGGCGATCAAGCAAGGCGCGTTCGACTATCTGGTCAAGCCGCTCGATATCGACCAGTTGCGAACGCTGGTGGAGCAGGCCAGCCGCAAGGCCGCCAGTGCCGACGCGGGACGGGCGCAGACGGAGCGAAATCTGGAAGGTTTCCTCTTCGAAGGGATCAAGGGCAACAGCCCGGCCATGCAGGGGATCTTTGAGATCATTCGTCGCGTCGCGCCTACAAATATCTCCGTCCTGATCGAAGGCCCCTCCGGAACCGGTAAGGAGCTCCTGGCCAGGGCGATCCACAACAACTCGCTGCGCCGCGGCAAACCGTTCCGGCCCGTCAACTGCGCCGGCCTGACGGAAACCCTTCTGGAAAGCGAGCTGTTCGGACACGTCAAGGGCGCCTTCACCGGCGCCAACGCCGACCGCAAGGGCCTTTTCGAGATCGCGCACGAGGGCACGCTGTTTCTCGACGAGATCGGGGATATGCCCCTGACCATGCAGGCCAAGCTGCTGCGCGTGCTCGAAGACGGCCTGGTCATCCCCGTCGGTTCCAGCAAAGCGGTCTCGGTGGACGTGCGAGTAATCAGAGCAACCAATCACAGCCTCAACGAGCTGATCGAGCAGAACAAGTTTCGCGAGGACCTGTATTTTCGGATCAAAGGGGTCAACGTGTCGCTGCCTCCATTGCGCGAACGTCCGGAAGACATCCCGCTGCTCGTGGAGCATTTCCTGCAAGAGGCGGTCGAAGAGATCGGCTCGAACGTGCGTGGCGTGAGCGATGCGGCGATGCAGATTCTGGTCGGCCACGACTGGCCCGGCAATGTCCGGCAGCTCAAGAATGCCGTTCGGACCATGGTCGTGATGTGCGATCGAGACCGGCTCGATGTCCAGGACATCCCGCCGGAGATCTCGCGCCGGCGTCAATTGACCGGTGTCAGCGCCTCGCCTTCGAACCTCGCGGGCGTCTCACTCAACGATATCGAGAAGAAAGCCATCGTTGACACGCTCGCCAGGACCGAGGGCAATCGGGAGAAAGCCGCCAAGATTCTCGGCATCGGCGAGCGCACCCTCTACCGGAAGATCAAAGAGTACAACCTGTAATCCGTCTGCCCCACGGGCGGTGGCCTCAGTCGGCGAGAAGGTCGGGCCGCATCCGTTGGAGCCAGTCGGGCAGATCGTCCCGTGTCACCTCGGCCCACAACCCTTTTTGCAGTGCGCGGGCACTCGCCTCCAGTTGCCCGTACCTGTGGAAGTAGCTGTGCTTGAACCGCAAATCGGCGTACGCATAGCCTTCGGCCAGCAGCACCTCATTGAGCACGGTGCCGTCGGGAAGCTCCAGGTAGGCCAGCAGTCGGCCATAGTTGCCCCGTGTGCGCTCCGCCTCATCGAGGTGCACGATTACCCGTTTGCCGGCGATCAACTCACGAGCAAACGCTGTCGCTTCCTCGGCAAAACAGGCTCGACGATGGTCTTCGTAGTTCATCTCGGGCGCGTCGATCCCCAGCAGACGGACCCTCGTCGCGGCGCTGTGGCCGTCGGGAGCGTCCACCTCCACGGTGTCGCCATCCATGATGGCAAGGACACGGAATGCCTTGCCGTGATAGCGGGCCTTGTCTGCCGCGGCAGCGCGTTTAGGCGAATCACTCCGCGCCATCCGGCGAGGTGAGATCACGCCTTGATCGAGCCAGGCCAGAAGAACCAGTCCCACAAGACTCGCGCCGGCCAGAATCGTGCGTGAGCGTCTGCTCCAGACGCGAGCTGGTCTTCGGGATCCGGTCAATGGGGCTTGCCTATCTTGAGCAGGGCGTGGCCCAGGGCCTGGACCGCATGCTTGCGGTCGATCTCCTTGACGCCGAACATGATGCTGATCTCCGAGGAGCCCTGGTTGATCATCTCGATGTTGACGCCGGCATTGGCCAGAGCGGAGCAAGCCTTGGCGGCCACGCCGACCGCGTACCGCATGCCTTCTCCGACGATCATGACCAGCGACAGGCCGTGTTCGATCGTTACGTCATCCACCTGGAGTTCGGTGCGAATCCGCGCGAGCACCTGCTCCTCTTTCTCAGGCGTCAGGGGCGCGCTTCGCAGGATCACCGACATGTCGTCGATCCCCGACGGGGCATGTTCAAACGACAGACGCTCCTCCTCCAGGACCTGAAGCAGGCGCCGGCCGAAGCCCAACTCCCGGTTCATCATGTACTTGCTCAGATAGATCGCACTGAATCCGTCGGCGCTGGCAATACCGGTGATTTCACCCTGCTCGTACTTGCGTTCCGCCACGATCATGGTGCCGGGCGCTTCGGGCCGGTTGGTGTTCTTGATGCAGATCGGGACTTTGGCGCGGACCGCGGGAACGATGGCCTCATCATGGAACACACCAAAACCGGCATACGACAACTCGCGCATCTCTCGGAACGTGAGAAGACTGATCGCCGGCGCATCGGGCACGACGCGTGGGTCCAGAGCGAACACCGAATCAACGTCCGTGAAGTTCTCGTAGACGTCGGCTTCGACAGCCGCGGCGAGAATCGCCCCGGTGATGTCCGAACCGCCGCGTGGAAACGTGGCGACCTCTCCCTGCCGGGTATAGCCGAAGAATCCGGGGAAGATGATGATCTCCCGAGCATCTCGCAACGACTTGAGGTTGGCGAAGGACTCGGGCAGGACCTGGGCATTGCCGAAGTCGTCGCTCAGGAGCATCCCGGCCTCTTTCGGATCGACGTAGCGGGCCGGTATGCCCTGGTTGACGAAAACCTGCGCGACGATCTTGGCGGTGTTGTCTTCGCCGGCCGCCTTGACGGTGTCCATGAACTGCGCGTTGTTGGCGGAACGGCGCGTGATGCGACTGCGCAGATCGGTCTCGATCTCGCTGATGATGGAGGCATCCAGACCCAGCTCCCGCTGGATCTCGGCGTACCGTCCGACCACGGCATCAAGCTCCTTATCCCAGTCACGACCCGCGATGACCGCCTCGGCCAAGGCAATGAGCAGGTCCGTCACCTTGATGTCTTTGGAGAAACGCTTGCCCGGCGCCGAGACCACCACGATCCGCCGGTCCGGGTCGGCCTTGATGATTTCAACCACCTTCAATATCTGTTTGGCGTCCGCTACGGACGTTCCGCCGAACTTCGCAACTTTCATGGTATCCCCTTTAGTGGTCCCCTCCGCGACTGCCGCAATTCCGGCGCGGTTGCTACGGTCTCTATCGGCCCGCGCTCTTGAGAAAGTACTCCATAAGCTCGCATCCATTGTCGATTCGGAATCCCGACTTGGCGGCGTTGGACTCTCCGAACCCGAGGTGGAGGATTCCGGTCACGCCCGTGCCGGCCATGGCAAACGGGACCGGCTCGGCCGAATGGGCTCCATGCCGCACCGGCGTCGGATGGTCGGGCAGGACCAGGATGCGCCAACTTTCGAGGCGTTCGAGGGCCTCCAGCACGGGTCCGACGATGTGCTTGTCCACCTGTTCGATCGCGGCTTTCTTGATCTCGGCGTGGCCCCCGTGCGACGCCTCGTCCGGCGCTTCGATATGCACGAAAACCAGATCGTGGTCTTCGAGGGCCTCTATCGCGGCGGAGGCTTTGCCCTGGTAGTTGGTGTCGAACAAACCCGTGGCGCCGGGGACCTCGATCAGGTCGAAGCCCACCAGCCTGGCCAGACCACGAACGAGATCGACCGCCGTGATCGCCGCGCCGTTGATGCCGAACCGTTTGCGGAAGCTCTCCAGATGAGCCCGCTTGCCCTGACCCCAGAGCCAGATCGAACTGACCTGATTCTCGCCAAGGTCGCGGCGGACCCGGTTGACGTCGTGATCGGCGAAGACCTGTCGGGACAGGTTCATCAACTCAATCAGCATATCCGCTCCTTTGCCGCGCGGCAGCAGCTTCTCTACCGCCGTGCCGATGTGATCGTGCGGGGGGTAGGTCCGGACGTCGAAATCCATCCCCCGGCACACGAGCAAGTGCCGGTAGCTGACGCCCGGATGGAACGACAGCCGCTCGTCCGCAACTCGTGTCTGCAACGTCTGGAGCAAGCTGGCCCCTTCCTCGGTCGAGATGTGTCCGGCGCTATGATCGGCCATCTTGCCGTCGGCGATCGTCACCAGGTTGCAGCGGAAGACCCAGTCGGAAGCTCCGAGCTTGATCCCCTGGGCCGCCGCCTCGATGGGCGCCCGTCCGGTGTAGTAGCGCGCCGGATCATAGCCCAGCAGACTCATCTGGGCTACGTCGCTGCCGGGGTCCATGCCGTTGGGAACCGTCCGTACGAGCCCCTGTCGGCCCTGCGTGGTGATACGGTCCATGTTCGGCGTCTCGGCGGCTTCGAGGGCGGTCTTGCCGCCAAACAGCTCGATCGGCTCGTCGGCTGCCCCATCCGGGACGATGATCACATACTTCGTCATAGCTTACCTGATCCGCGAATCAGAAGGCGAACCGCGGCTCCTGCCGCAGGTCGCCCGTGCTCAAACATCCCGATCTTCGGGGATATCCTCAACTCGAATGCATACGGGCTGTGGGCCGAAGAATTCCGACTTGGCCAGTTCGGCCAGGGCCGCCGCCATGCTGCGTTCCTGCGTCCGGTGGGTTGTAATGACAACCGGCACGGTATTGTCGGGTCCCCGGCCTTCGTGCTGGAGGGCGCCGCGGATGCTGATTCCGTGGTCCCCGAGAATCCTGCCGTAGCAGGCGACCACGCCCGGCACATCTTTGGCCATCACCCGGATATAGAACCGGCTCACCGTGTCATTGATGTCTTCGATGAGGGGAATCACTTCCTCACGTGGCTTGAGCCGCAGGTGCTCGAACGTCGTTCGGGAATTGCCCAGGGCGACATCGATGATATCGGCGACCACGGCGCTGGCGGTGGGCATCATGCCGGCGCCGCGCCCGTAGTACAGCGTCTCGCCGACGGCACTACCGAAGATGCTGATCGCATTGAACGAGCCGTCGACCCTGGCCAGCGAACAGTCGGCGGCGATGAAGGACGGATGCACGCGCAGCGAGACCCTGCCGCGATCATCCTTGAGCCCGATCGCCAGAAGCTTGAGGCAATAGCCCATCTCGCGACCGTACTGGATATCCTCCTTGGCGATGCCGTCGATCCCTTGGACATAGATATCATCCAGAGAAATCTCGTACCCGAACGCCATGGACGCCAGGATGGCCAGCTTGTGGGCGCTGTCGCCGCCGGTGATGTCCAGCGTCGGATCGGCTTCCGCAAATCCTCGCTTCTGGGCCTGGCGCAGCGCCACCGCGAATTCCTCGTCCTTGGCGCTCATGTTCGAGAGGATGTAGTTGCAGGTGCCGTTGACGATTCCGTACATGGCGCGGATGTTGTTGGCCGCCAAGCCGGTGCGGATGGCGCCGATGATGGGAATGCCGCCGGCGCAACTGGCCTCGAAAGCGATGCACCGGCCGCACTGGCGGGCCGCGTGATAGAGCTCAGCGCCGTGCTCAGCGAGCAGGGCCTTGTTCGCGGTCACGACGTCCTTGCCCGCGCGGAGCATGTCGAGCTGGATCGCCTTGGCGACGCCCGTGCCTCCGACCAGTTCGACCCCGACCGTGATGCTCGGATCGGCCAGCAGTCGATGGATGTCATTCGTCAGCACGCCCTCGGGCAGCCGCACCGGGCGAGGCGTCGTCGTATCCAGGTCCACTACGCAACCCAGTTCCAGACGCACGCCCATCTTCTCGGCGATGGCGTCGGCCCCTTCGCAGATCAGCTTGGCGACGCCGGTACCGACCGTCCCAAAGCCGACCAACCCAACTCGTACGCGTTTGTCGTCCACAGAGTCCCCTGTCATTGTCCGGCCGGGCGGGGCGGGCGATACGCTCCCGCGGAACCATCCCAGAGCATCCGATGGACGAAGACGAACACGGTTCGTCTGCGCCCGGCAGGCCCTGCGCCGCCCGGAAAAGCGGCTGCAAATAGTCGTTAATCAATAGCCAATCGTTCTGTAGCGGTCAAGCAAAAACCGTCAGACGGACCTGCGATTGCGGTCCGGGCTGGGATGGCCGGCGCCGCTGCGAAACTGGCTCGGTCGTCCACAACGGCAGATGCGTGAGGACCGCTAGCCCGCGAGGAACAGGACTTGATTGGTCGTCGAGGATCGACTATTGTTGGGGAGCCCGGCGTGACAGCGGTGGCGTTCGGGGCATTGCGGACAGATAGACTATCAGGCAAGTGAAGGGAGATTGACGATGGGCGCAAGGACGATATGGTGGTTCCTCGCAGCGATGGCGTTGGCCGGCTGCGCGACGGCCGACTCGAACACGCAAGACCAGACCTTTGGAGGCGACGTTTCCTTCCTCCAGAAGCACACGGAGGTAGTCGTTCTACAAGACCGCTCCGGCGACGGTCAGGTTGCCGTCGTCCCGGCGATGCAGGGACGCATCATGACCAGTACGGCAGGGGGCCCCGGCGGCAAGAGCTTCGGCTGGATCAATCGGGAGCTCATCGCTTCAGGCCAGACGCTGAAGCACATGAACCCCTACGGCGGCGAAGACCGTTTCTGGCTCGGCCCGGAAGGGGGGCAGTTCTCCATCTTCTTCCCGAAAGGCGTCCCGTTCGACTTCGACCACTGGCAGACTCCGGCTCCCATCGACACGGAGCCGTTCGAGATGATCTCGAAGGCGGCGGATTCGGCTGGTTTCCGGAGGACGATGAAGCTCGTGAACTATTCCGGCACCTCGTTCGATGTGCAGGTGGACCGGGAGATCAGCGTGCTTGACCGCGGGCAGGCCGTTGAGCATCTGGGCGTGCCGGTCGGCTCTTCGGTGAAGATGGTCGCGTTCGAGTCAGGCAACCGGATAACCAACGCCGGTACAGAGCCGTGGACCAAGCAGACGGGCCTGCTGTCGATCTGGATCCTCGGGATGTTCAATCCGTCCCCTGAGACGACGATCGTCGTGCCGTTCAACGTCGGCCCGGAAAGCCGGCTCGGCCCGGCCGTGAACGACACCTACTTCGGCAAGGTACCCGCCTCCCGGCTCGTCGTCAAGGATGGGGTCCTGTTCTTCAGCGGCGACGGGCAATACCGAAGCAAGATCGGGCTTACGCCACAACGTGCCAGAAACGTCCTGGGCAGCTACGACGCGGCCAACCAGGTCCTGACCATCGTCCAGTACAACAAGCCGCAGGGCGTGTCCGACTACGTCAACTCCATGTGGGAGCTTCAGGACGAACCCTTCCGTGGCGACACCATTAACTCTTACAACGACGGTCCGGCGACGCCTGGCGCCAAACCCATGGGACCGTTTTATGAACTGGAAACCTCCTCTCCCGCGGCGGCCCTCGCGCCCGGGCAGAGCATCGTCCACACGCATCGCACGTTCCACCTGGTAGGGGATAAAACTGAGCTGGACCCCATCGCAAGAGCGCTGTTGGGAGTGACGATGGCGGAGATCACCTCGGCCCTGCCATAGGGACGGCGGCAGGCCCACCTGCCCGGCGCCTGGGTATCACCCGCATAGGGCAGGGCAGGTGTTGCACGAACCTGCAATCGGGCGGTGCGCGATAGACTCCGATGCCCGCAGAAGGCACATGTACCGGCCCGTTCACGGAGGACCCTTGCCGGCACGCCGATCCCGCCGGAATAATCCTGAACATTATCTGAAGATTTGATATGCTGTCGCCCGATAAAAGGGGCACAGGTCAACCGAAAAGCATTGTGAGCACGAGGATCATGTCGCACAGCATGAAGTCACGCGTCAAGAAGCTGTCGTTCATTCTCTGGGTCTGCGTCTGGTTGTGCCGGCCGGTGAGCGCGGGTCTCGCCGGACGCATCGCGGATGTCGTGGGAAAGGCCAAGCCAGGGGAATATGCCGTCCATGTGGTTGAGCCGGATTCCGGCACGGTCGCATACAGCCACAACGCGACCACCGCCATGACTCCGGCGTCGAACATGAAGCTCGTCACCACGGCGGCCGCTCTGCGGTATCTGGGCCCGCTCTTTGAGTACCGGACCCAGATCGGGCTGTGTGACGGCGCATTGGTGGTCATCGGCAGCGGAGACCCCCTCTTCGGCGACCCGGTCATGAACGCGCTGTACGGTCGCGAGAACGGCTGGGTCTTCGATGAGACCGTTTGTGCTCTTCAGGAACTCGGCGTTGAGTCTATTACCGACGTCATCATCGACACGACCGTCTTCGATGATCAGCGGGTTCACCCGAACTGGCTCGAAAGCGATCTGAATCGGTGGTACGCCTGTGAAGTGTGCGGTCTGAACTATCGCGGCAACTGCATCCAGGTGACCACCACGAATCAGGCCGGGCGGATCAGCGTTCACGTCGAGCCAGCCACGTCTTTCGTCGAGATCGCCAACGAGATTCAAGCGGTTTCGAGCGGCCCCAGCGCCGTCGGCGCCTATCGAACCCGCCAGCCGAATCGCATCACTCTGCGCGGCAAGTGCAAGGACAAAGAGGGACCGTTCGACGTGGCCATCGAGCAACCTGGCGCGTTCTTCGGCTTCCTGCTGGCTGAGCATCTGGTCCGGGCAGGCATCCCGGTCGGCGGGCACCTCGTCGAGAAGCCGCTCGACCCCAACTGCAAGCTCGTTCCTGTGGTGGAATACGCCACGCCTCTGATCGACTGCCTGCATCGCGCCAACAAGGATAGCCTGGGACTGGCGGCCGAGGCGCTGCTCAAGACAATTGCGGCCCACGAGAGTCCGGACCGCAAGAACGGCAGTTGGGAGAAGGGTCGCGAGTTGATCGGCAATTACCTGACCGAACTGGGGATTCCCCGCAAGGAATTTGAGATCGACGACGGAAGCGGCCTCAGTCGAAAGAATCTGCTCAGCGCCCGGGCCATCGTCGCAGTGTTGCGCGATGCGTATACCGGCGGGAACTGGGAGCTGTACCGGACCTCTCTGGCTGTCGGAGGCGAAGACGGCACGATCGGAAGGTACTTCAAGGACTCAGCGTACCGCGCGGATGTCCTGGGCAAGACCGGCTACATCAGCGGCGTGCGGTCGTTCTCGGGCATCTGTCTGACCGACGAAGGACCCTATCTCTTCTCCATCATCTCCAATCGGTCGAGTCTCAGTCGCGATGCGATCAACGCGATCGCCCAGGCCATCATGGATGAGTATCGCCGCAAGAAGTGAACGGGACGGTGTCACCGTAATCCGATCACGGGTGAACGTACATCCGCAGGTCGTTGTTCCAGTCATGTCGAGGCCAATTGGGATCGACCGCCTGGAGCAAGGGCTCTTCGAGAAACGAGAAGTAGGGAGGCTCCACGCCGACCACCACCGCCGCGGGAGATCTTGTCTTCAGAAGGTCTTCGAGCGTCGCCGGTCCAACCGTGTGCGTGATCTTGCGGTCGTCCGCCGGCATCGCATCCGCGATACGATAGACGATGGAGCCGCTGGCCAGCTCGGGATAGATGTCACTTCCACCCTCCAGCGCATAGAGCGGTCCCAGGGTCAGGACGAGGTCGGGTTTGCCGCCTTTGTCTGCCATCTCGGCTGCGGTCTGGTGCAGCACGACAGGGGTCCAGTACTCCGGCACAAGGACAACGGGCAGTCGACGCAGGGCGCCGAGATTGGTCAGGACCGCCAGCGCCGCACAGGCGAAGGTAACGGCGCAAGCGATACGGAAGGGTCGGCTGCCGTCAGATTTCTCCGCCGCCTGACGCAAGGCTGCCATCGGATAGGCGCACACGATCACCAGAAACGGCACCGGCACCGCCCAATACTGATGCCACATCGTCGGAGGGACAAAAGCGATCAGACCGAAGAACGCGGCCACCGCACCAGCGACCGCAAGGTTCCGCCGGGAGATGCCGCTCAGGGAAGGCCGCCGTCTTGCCATGAGGACGATCCAGTATCCCGTCACAATCAGCAAAGCCAGATAGCCGGGCCTGGTCAGGCAGGCCAGAGTCAGGTCGCTCTTGTCGAACACCATACCGATCTCGTGCAGCCATCGCCCGTAGAGAGCCGGAATCTCAACCAGATTCAGCCAAGCGACCCTCGGCGTCTGCAAGAGAATCCAGAGAGGCCATGACAGGACCAGAAGGCCCGCAATCAGGAAGGGCATCGCAGTTCGGATGCGATTGTGGATCGATCCTCTGGCTGCCATGAGCACTGCGGCCAAATACACCGCGGCGATCAGGGCCGTGGTCACGCGCATGCAGGTGGCGAACGTCAGCAGGGCTCCGATCGAGGCAAGCCGCCAGAACCGGGGGGTCCGTCGGAAACTGGTTTGGACGAACAGCCAGAAGGCCAGGACCACACAACAGATGACCACGTCGTGATTCCAGGCGTAACCGGCCGCGTAGTCCACCAGAGGATTGAACACGTACAAGACCGCCGCCGCCAGACCGAGCCATTGTCCTGCCAATCGATGGTTGCCGAACACGCGCCGGTAGATCGCCAGGATCAACACGACAACAACAATGTCACAGAGGGTCGAGAGCAGTCGCCCGACCAGGAGATAATGATCGGTATGAAGAGCTCGGTAGAGCGTGCTGAGCAGCAGGGGATGGTACGGCAGTTGTGCCGGATAGGCGAAATCGCGGTAGATCAGTTGTCCACGTGTGAGCAGGACCGCCGCAGTACAGTACATGTGCTCGTCCCGACTGACTGGCTGCTTCATCATGCTGTTCGCCAGGATCGACGCGAGCAGCGTGACAACGATCAGCATCCTTCCGACCGCCGCGACACGTCTCGCGGTACGAGGATCGAACGATCTCGACGTCGGCACAGGCATCATCTCACCATTCCGCCAGTTCGCCCAGAAGTTCTTCCACCAAGTCCTTCATGGTTACGATCCCCACGGGGACCTCGTGGCCACCTCGCCGGCTTCGCGTCACCAGCACGATCTCCAGACCGTCCCGCCGCATCACGTCGATGGCATCGATCACGGGCGTTCCGCCGTCCATCTGCCGCAACGGTATCATAAACCGGGCGAGGTCGTCAAACGGTTCCTGCGCACTCAGCACGTCGTATACGTTGATGAACCCGACGATGTGGGTCGATGCGTCCTGCCATACAAGCAACCGCGTCCACGGATGCCGCCGGAGCTTGTTCAGCAGGACCGTCCGGTTGGATCGGAGGTTCACGGACTGGACCTCGCTCAGCGGGACCTTGACCGCGTTCAGCCGCAGACCTGGGATATTGACGATGCGGTCGACGATGTTCGTCTGAATGGGGCTGAGGAGGCCCTCGTCCTGCGTGTCGCGCAAGATGGCTCTGATCTGGTGACGCTGGGCGGACGCGATCGCGGTCTTGGATGGCACCGACGACCCGATGGAGTAGCCGAAGACGTGAGAGAGCCCCCGGAGCAGAGGGACGATCCCGCACCACGTCAGAAAGCGATGGGTTATCAGCAGCATCGGAGCGAAGAACGGCATGAGGACGTCGGCGCGGTACAAGAAGACGCTCTTGGGCGTGGACTCGGCGAAGACAAACAGCAGCGGGGCAGTCACGGTCGCGGCCAGAAGCTCGGCGGTGTGCTCTGATCCCCCCCCCCTCAACAACAGATAGGTTACGCAACTGGTCGCGACGTAGTTGGCCAGATTGTTGGCTACGAGAAGTGAAAGCAACAAACCGGCGCCGTCCGGCAGGATCTCGCTGAGAATCCTCTGCTGCCAGCGGCCCTTTTCCGCACCCAGACGGACGCGCAGCCGACTGAGGCGATACATGCCCGTCTCCAATCCTGAGAACACCGCGGAAAGCATCGCGGTGCACAGAGCCAAGGCAAGAATGGCAACGTCAGCGGCCATCGGCAATCGGTTCCAGGGACAGCACCACGGTTTCAATACGATGTCTTCGCACTCGCTCGACCGTGAACCGCAGGTTGTTCAAGTGTGCCGCATCGCCCGGCTTGGGGATCTTTCCCAGAAGCGCGGTTACCAGTCCGCCGATGGTAGCCAGCCGGGTCTCACTGAGGTCCAGACCGAGGTCGTCGGCCCACTCGTGGATCGGCTGGTTGCCCGAGAGGCGATACTGAAACGGTCCAAGCTGCTGGACGGGTTCAGCGGCGTCACCCGCCTCGGCGCGGCCGAAGAGTTCCGCGGCGATGTCCTCCAGACGTACCGAACCGGCGATCCCGCCATACTCATCCACGACGACCGCCATATCGGTTTCCGTCTTTCGGAAATGCTCCAGCAAAGACTCGACGGTCTTCTGCTCGGGCACGAACGGGACCGGCTGCACCAGCCGATCCAAAGAGGCGTCGGGCCGCAGAAGCAACTGCCGCAGATGGACCATCCCAACTACTTTGTCGATATCCTTGACATAGACGGGGATCTTCGTCACGCGATGCTCTCGCATGCGCTGCCGCACCAGCGAAGGGCAATCGGAGACATCGCAGGCGACCATGTCCACGCGGGGCCGCATGACGTGTCTGACTTTCAGAAAACCGAGTTCGATCACCTCTGCCAGAAGCCGGTTCTCGTCCTCGCTGATCAGTCCTCGTTGCCGGCTGAGATCGATCAGCGAACGGAACTCGGTCAGAGTGATCGCCTTGCTGTGACGCCGATGCCCGAGCAGGATTCTCAGGATGGGCTCCAGAAGCAGAACGCGGGCCACAGATGCCAACGGCCCCAACACCTGAACGCAGAGAAGCACCGGCAGGGCGACTACATTCGCGACGCGCCAGGAATTCGCATAGGCCAGCGATTTCGGGAGGATTTCGCCGAAGAGCACCAGCGTCAGAAACGTCGCAACGGCCAAAGACGCGGCGGCCGTCATGCCCCACTGTGTCTTCACCCGGAGCGTCAGGACGCTAGAAACGGCGAAAAACAGGACGTTGACGGTGATATTGCCGAGCAATAGACAGGTGAGCAGTTGCCCGGATCGGCTCAGGAGCCACACGAGGAGTCTGTGAACGCGACGTGTGGAACCCGTGATCAGCCTGATCTGTCGCCGGGTGAGGTTGAACAGAGCCGTCTCGGAACCCGAGAAGAAAGCCGATCCGGCCAGCAGAACCAGCATCGCGACTACGTGACCGACGTTCTGGTAGACGGTGGCAATCATTGTCATCAGGACGACGATTTGGGCAGGCGGACGTGGAACGTGGTTCCGCGGCCGGGACAGGATTCCGCGGAAATCTCTCCTCCGTGCGCGTTCACGACCCGCTTGCAGAACGCCAACCCGACCCCGGAGCCGGAATATGTGGCAGGGCCCTCCTGTCCGGCTTTGGTCGTGAAGAACGGCTCGAAAATGCTGTCGAGGTCGCCGCTGGCGATACCTCGGCCGGTGTCGGTTACGGCAACATGAACCTGCATGCTGTTTTCGGAGGCGGAGATCGTCAGCAGACCACCGCCGGGAAGCATGGCGTCTCGTGCATTCAGGATCAGATTCATTAGCACCTGCTGAATCTGCACCGGCACGCACAGGATATCCAGAGTCTCGGGCACATCTATCTGGACGGTGATGCCGTCCTTGTGGAAATCGCGGCATAGACAGGTAAACACATCGTCCACGAGGGCGCGCACCGCCACACGATGTTTCTCCTGCGTCCGTCCGTTGGCCATCGCCAGCATGCTGACCATGATCTTGGAGGCACGCTCGCAGTTGCGCACGGTCTTGTCGAGCACCTTGGCCACCAGGTCGGCGTCCTGGGGGTTCTTCGCGGCTAGCGCCGCATAGTTGGCCAGCGGCGTCAGGAGATTGTTGATCTCATGCGCAATCATACTGGTAGCCGAACCGAGATTGGCCAGGGCCTGAAGCTGTACGTTCTGCGATTTCAGCGTGTTGTATTCCTGTTCTTTCTTGGCCAGACGCTGGTGCAGTGCGAGGCGTTTGTCGATGATGCTTGCCAACAGCCGACTCCTTCTGTACAATGCGATCCGTCGTATCCGTACGCCCTGTATTATCTATCGGTAGTCATGATGTTACAAGCATGTGGATCGGCCGGGCCGTGGTTTTTTTCGGGAACGGCCCGCCCGGCCGCCGGCGTCTTGCGGACGACCGTGTCCAGGGGACAGCCGCCATGAACGAGCAGAGGATTCTGGACGAGCTTCTGGCCCTCCTGGCCGGCGGGGGCGTCACGATCCGCAGCGAGCCGCTGGGGGGCAACGGCGGAGGTTTGTGTGCCGTCCGAGGCCAGAACGTGTTCTTCCTGGACACCGAGGCCGGATCGGGCGAATCGGCGGCTCTTTGTGCCGAAGCGGTGAGAAAGGTGCTCGACATCGAGAGCATCTACATCCGGCCGGAAGTGCGTCAGTTCATCGAGGAGCATTCCGGCTTGACCTGGTGAAGCGGCAAAAATGATGGAAATCTCTTGAAATCCCTCTGCCGGGAGGGCAAAAAGAGCTGTGACATTGTTGATCTCGAACCGGCCCAGGCAATTGGGCCGCCTCCAATACCGATATCGGGAGCTTGGCTCATGAGTCACCAGAAACGCCCGTCGCCGCCCGAAAGGCTGCCCGTCATCCTGGTCGTGGATGACAACGCACAGAATCTCGAACTGATCCAGGCGTATCTGGAAGACGTCGACTGCCGGACCGTCGCCGCCCGCGACGGCGTCGAGGCCCTGGATCTCGTCGCCAAGACCAAACCCGATCTGGTCCTCCTGGATGTGATGATGCCCAAGATGAGCGGATTCGAGGTGTGCCGTCGGCTGAAGAAGGACCCGGCTACCAGTGATATCCCGGTGATCATGGTCACAGCGCTCAACGAATTCGGCGACATCGAACGCGGGATCGACTCCGGCACCGACGACTTCGTCAGCAAGCCCGTCAACCGGCTGGAACTGCTGACACGCGTCAAGACCATGCTCCGACTCAAACACCTCAGCGATACGCTCCAGCGCACGGTGGCCTATCTCAGCGAGGTGGAAAAGCACGCCCAGACGACATAGGTATTTTCGATCCAGGGATCGATCCTGGGTGTTCGGAGCAGCCGGCAGGGCCCTTGGCGCCTTCCGCTTGTCGTCCCCCGTCTCCGCCGGCCGGCTGAGGGTCTGATAACGGCCTCTTCCGAATCGCAACAATCGCTACAGGGTGCACAACCGCCCTGACGGACGTGCCTCGCGACCGCGTCAATCCTCACGTGGCATCCACGCAGGTTAACCATCCTCCCGAATTGGACGATATCTCAGCAGAATCGTTATTAACGTCCCTGGCATTTTGGGAGTGAGGGATGAGTGGATTGCTTGAGATATTCGGCAGGGCGATAGTTGTTGACACATCCGACTTGATCTGGCACTGGCTGGATGAACGCCGCCAGAACCGCGACGAGTCGGTTTCGCTTCAGGAGCAACACCTCAGTCACATTGTCGACCTCATGAGCGCTAGCAAGTTCGATGCGGCGCAGGAGCAACTGCGGCTCTATCTTTTCGAGCATCCGGGCTGCACGCTGGGCCGGATGGCGGCGGCCAGCCTGTCTCTGCGGGCCAACAACCTCGTCGAAGCCATCGGGGAATTGCAGTCCGTCTACGTGCGTCAGCCCAACAACACACTGGCCCTCTACGCCCTGGGACATTGTCACGAACGCCTCGGCCACCAGGCCGAAGCGGTGGAGTTCTATCAGGACTGCCTCAAGTTCAAGGGGTATCTGCAACTACCCGCCCAAAGGCTCGGCGCGATCTACTTCAAGGAAGGTCGTCTGGACGACGCGATCGGCGAGTATGAACCCTTGCGGCACCATTATCCGGACGACATCTCGACCCTGGTCATCCTGGGTTATCTGTACCTCGCCACCGGCCAGTCCACCCAGGCCGTGGAGACCTTCAACACCGCCATTCTCATCCATCCGGACAATTTCATCGCCCAGGACGATGCCATTGAACAGATGGTCCGGGACGGGAACTTCGAGGAGGCGCTCGACGCGGTCGATCTTCTTTTGGCCGACCAGCCGGAACGCGCCGATCTGGTCGCCCTGCGGGCGGATATCATTGCCGCAATGGGGGCCACGACGGACGCCATCGCTCAGTACCAGCACGCGATCCGGCTCTGTCCGGACTATCTCGAAGCGACCATCAAACTCGGCACCAACTACCTGAAGATGCATGCTGAGCAATTGGCCGCTCAGCAGTTCAACCGCGCTGTCGAGATTAACGACAAGATCGTCGAGGCCTACGTCGGCCTCGCGGCCGCCCAGAAACTCGACGGACAGGGCAGCGAGGCCCGCCATACGCTCTCTTTGGCTGCCGCGATCCAGCCGAACAGTGCCTTTCTCTATGCGGAGACGGCCAAACTGGTGCTCAAGGCGGCTCTCGAAGCCAATCTGATCGCAGCCCCCGAAGACGGTTTCACGCTCGATCACGCTGTCTTCGACGCCCACTGGCGACACTTGGCGAGATTCCCGCACAACCCCGATCTCTACTACCGCCTTGGGCTGCTCCAGATCAATGCCAATCAGCCCGCGCAAGCGGTCGAGTCCTTCGACACGGCAATTCAGATCAACCCGACCTTTGCCCGTGCCCGGACCAAGCTGGCCTTATGCCTTCTCGAGACCGGACGCGACAGCGAAGCGCTGGACCATGTCACGCCGCCGCCATCATACGATCCGGCCACGCTCGAACTGTACTACCAGACGGGCCTGCTGTACTGCAATCGCATCAAGTTCGCCTCCTCGATTATCAACCTCCAGCATCATCTCGAGACCAGCGTCTGCCCGGACGTCGATCCGACCACGAACATATCGATCGTCCTTCAGAACCTCGGCCTGGCCGATACGGTGGGTCTGATGTGGGAGAACCTCTGCCAGACCGCCGCTCACGCCACGGCAGCAACCACCTGAGAAGCCCTCTGGGGGCCGCAGGACGGCCACTCAGAGCCCCTTTGACGCCCGATCCGGGCCACCACCTGAATGAAACATAACATATCTTATGGGACCAAAGACTTATAACATTTCTGGGCTGCCGAGCCCACATCCGCCAGCAAGAGCATCTCTGAATGACGATCGTACTTGCGTGTCAGTTGCGTAGTCGAATGCCCCAGCGCATCGGCCGTCCGGCTCAATCCCACCGTGGGGATCATCGCCGTGGCAAACGCCGCCCGCAGTTCGTGAAACCTACGCGGTGGCTCGATCCCGGCCCGACGTTGCAGCGTGCGGAACATCCGCTGGAAGTTCCCGGTCGGATCCGGCACCCATGTCTTGCCGACGTTGCGCCGATAGTAACGCGACTCCAGGAACACATACGGCTGGGCCGCCGTTCGCACCAACTCGCCAACGAGCCGGTGCAATTCGACCGTGACGCCCACAAACTGCATGGCCACCGGCAGCGCCACATACCGGACCGCGTGGTCCTTCAACTCCCAGCCCCACGTATCGGGACCGGGCGACTTCGGACTCAGCAGGATATGCGGCACGTCGGCATCCATGTGGATGTCCGCGGCCACCACATTGAGCATTTCGCCCGGTCTGCACCCCAGCAAACCCAGACAGATGCGTACTCGCCAAAGATCGTCGCTCACCATCAGGAGCCGACCGAGTTCGGCCGCACTGAACGTCTGTCTGGACTGCTCCGTGACCTTGAAGGGCTTGATCGCCTCAAAGGGGTTCGTTGGCACCCTGCCGTGACGTGCCAGCCAGTTCCAGAAGGGCCTGAAATTCGCAAGGTAACCATTCGCGGTACGCTTGGACCGCCCTTCTTTGACCAACAGAGTCCTATAGTCCTCTGCCACCGCCGCCGTCACGGACCCCACCGGGACGTCACCGAACCACCTGAGAAAATGCCCCAAAGCCTGCTTCTTGAAGCGCACAGACGATGGGCGTAAATCGGATCGAGCCAAATACAGCTCGAAAAGGCTTGCGATTGACTGTTGCATGGTCCACCTCTACTTTCCAGCCGGCCCTCGCAAGCCTGCTGTATGATATAGAAAGAGGTCGTCAGTCCGCAAGACTGTCATGTTCTAATCCACCCACCCGTTCACTTTTCAAAGATCGTCACCGGCCGTCACGGACGCCCCATCCAGGGGGCCGTCACGTGCGGTCAATAGCGGGACCGGGTACCGCCCCCGGCCATTTCGTGCTCATGAGGCACGCGAGCGACTTTTGCTCCATTCCCGCTGAAATGAGGGCCGGTCGCATAAGAGGGAGAGGAAGCGAGACGTGCGAGCCGGCCCACGGAGTAGACTGCCACAAAAGGCAGGAGACAAACAAAACGGCGAGAGCGTTGGTACTTGGGCAGTAGGATACGCTGGCCCGCCGGGTGTGAGTTGAAACAAAAGTTCCATTGACCATCCCTGTCAATCGTGCTACCATTCCATGCAGCGTGACGGACGGAGCCGCCCGGAACTGGAATTAGAAACACAG
>Ga0068714_10002861_pt1 | contig 21342 bp, 20 predicted proteins | sample MTBNYHSulfiMetaG_FD_62988 | JGI IMG/M metagenome (GOLD analysis project Ga0068714, IMG submission 62988) | Enrichment culture microbial communities from rom New York Harbor, USA that are MTBE-degrading - MTBE-NYH (New York Harbor Sulfidogenic)... | ecosystem: Environmental > Aquatic > Marine >... | reverse complement strand
TTCCGAACAGAGAAGTTAAGCCCTCCAGCGCCGATGGTACTTCGGGGGCAGCCCCGCGGGAGAGTAGGACGCGGCCGGATCTTACGAAGGGCCCGGTGGATCTGAGGATCCACCGGGCCCTTCGCGTTTCTGCGGCGTTCTTGCGGCCTTCGGACTGCGATGGCCCGGCGTGTCCCCGCTCTTGTTTGCCCCCCGGCGCTCTCCGGTCGTGCGTCGGCGTCCCGGTTGTGGCACGATGACGTCTCATCGTGGCGGCGGCGCGACGGCGATCGCGCGGCGTGAAGCCACGCGGTCCAGACCGGGCCCCCGGCGGGGGCCCTGCGGAGGTGATGTGATGAGACGGAACGCGCAGGCGGGACACCGCAGGAGCGGTGGTCTGCGCCTCGAGGTCTTCACGCCCGACGAGCTCCTCGATATCCACACCGCGACCCTCGACGTGCTCGAGCGCACGGGCGTGTGGGTCGAGGACGACGAGGCGCAGGAGCTCTTCGCCGCGGCGGGGGCCAGGGTCGGGCAGGACGGCGTCGTCAAGATCCCCGGCCACGTCGTCGAGGAGGCCATCCGCACGGCCCCTTCCCGGGTCGTGTGCTACGGCCGCGACCCCAAGCACGACATCGTCCTTGAGGACGGCCGCGTCGGCTTCACCAACTTCGGCGAGGCCGTCGAGATCATCGACGTCCACACCGGGGAGCTGCGCGAGACGCTGAAGCAGGACGTCGCCGAGTGCTCGCGCCTGATCGACGCCCTCCCCGAGATCGACGTGATCGAGCGGCCGCTCGGGGCGCACGACGTGCCCCAGGAGGTCCAGCCGCTCCACAACGCCGAGGCGATCTTCACGAACTGCTCCAAGCACGCCTTCATCGGGCCGATGTCGGGCTACCTCGCCGGGCGCATGCGCGACATGGCCGCCGCGCTGGTCGGCGGCGTCGACAAGCTCCGCGAGCGGCCCTTCCTCTCCTTCGTCACCTGCCCGGTGAGCCCGCTGAAGCTCATCCGTGACGTCTGCGAGATCGTCATGACGGGAGCGCGCTCGGGTCTGCCCGTGAACATCCTGAGCATGGCGATGGCGGGGGGCTCCTCGCCGGTCAGCCTCGCGGGGACGCTGGTCACCCACAACGCCGAGGTCCTCGCCGGCCTCACACTCGCGCAGCTCACGCAGAAGGGCGCGCCCGTCGTGTACGGGTCGTCGACGACGGCGATGGACCTGCGCTTCGCCTCTGCCTCGGTGGGCAGCCCCGAGTGTGCGCTCATCAACGCCGGCGTCGCGTGCCTCGCGCGCTACTACCTCCTGCCCAGCTGGGTCGCCGGGCAGTAGGGCGACTCCAAGGTCGTGGATGCTCAGTCCGGCCACGAGAAGACGCTCACCGGTCTCCTACCGGCGTTGGCAGGTGCCAACCTCATCTATGGAGCCGGGATGCTCGAGTCGGGCATGACCATCGATTACGCGCAGCTCGTCATGGACGCGGAGTTCGCGCGCCTCATCAAGTACGCGGTCAACGGCGTGCCGGTCTCGGACGAGACGCTCTCCGTGGACGTCATCAATGAGGTCGGGGCGTTCAAGGACTTCCTCTCCCACGAGGACACCTACCGCCACATGCGCTCGCAGTCGCAGACGAAGCTCATCGACCGCCGGGTCCGCGAGGAGTGGGCCGCCGACGGTTCCACTACGCTCTACGACCGCGCGCGTGCCGACGCGCTCAGGCTCCTCGAGACCCACGAGCCGACCCCGCTGCCGGATGGCGCCGCCGCGGAGATGGCGGCGATCATCGCCGACGCCGAGCGGGAGCTCGGGGCGGGGTGAGCGTGCCGACGAAGAGGGCGTGCCGACGAAGAGGGCGTGACAACGACGCGAGCGTGACGGTGACGCGGGCGGAGTGACGAAGCGAGTGTGATCGCCGGCTGCGCAGGACCGCGGGCTGCGCGCGACGAGCCGCCGGCCGCGCATCGCGACGAGGCGCCGGCCACGGCCGGCCACGACGTGCCGGCGGACCGGGACGGAGCAGACAGGAGACTGAGATGCGCGCACGCGATCTCGGCATCGAGATCGGCTTGAGGGCCCCGGGTCCGCTGAACGCGATCACCGACGTCGCCGGCGTGCGCGTCGGCGCCGTCACGCTCGTCGAGGGCGACGGGCCCCTTGCCGTCGGCAAGGGGCCCGTCCGCACCGGCGTGACCGTGATCGTCCCACACGACGGCGAGATCAGCGAGGAGCCGCTCTTCGCCGGCTGTCACACGCTGAACGGCAACGGCGAATTCACCGGCCTCGAGTGGGTCCGCGAGAGCGGCCTCCTCATGTCGCCCATCGGCCTGACCAACACACACAGCGTCGGTGTGGTCCGCGACGCCCTGGTACGGCGCGAGGTCGAGGCCCGCGGCCCCGGCAAGCTCTACTGGAGCATGCCCCACGTGGGGGAGACGTGGGACGGCTACCTGAACGACGTCGGCGGGCAGCACGTGCGCGCCGAGCACGTCCGCGAGGCGCTGGCGAGGGCCTCCGGCGGCCCCGTGCCCGAGGGCAACGCCGGCGGCGGCACCGGGATGATCTGCCACGACTTCAAGGGCGGCACGGGCACGGCATCGCGCGTCGTGGAGCTCGACGGCGAGCGCTTCACCGTCGCCGCGCTCGTGCAGGCGAACCACTCGTCGCGCGCGGTCTTCAGCGTCAACGGCGTTCCCGTGGGTCAGATCCTCGACGACACGGCGGTGCCGCTGCCGGTGGCCCCGGAAACGGCGGCGGGGTGCGAGCCGACGGCGCCTGCGGGCGCCGGCTCGATCATCGTCGTGATCGCGACCGACGCGCCCCTGCTGCCGGTGCAGCTCCGGCGCCTCGCCCAGCGAGCCGGGATGGGCCTTGCCTACCTCGGTGCGTACGGCGACCACTTCTCGGGCGACATCTTCTTCGCCTTCAGCACCGCCAACCGGGGCATCCCCCGGCAGGACTACGAGGCCGCGGGGCCGGTGCGGCTGCGCGCCGCATGGGTCTCGCTGCCGCACTTCGACGCGCTGCTGCAGGGGGCCGCCGAGGCCACGGCCGAGGCGATCCTCAACGCCATGCTGCAGGCCGAGAGCATGGTCGGGCGCGACGGGGTGACGGCGCACGCGCTCGACGGCCCGCGTCTGGTCGAGATCCTCGACCGGTACGGGCGGAGGACCTTCGGGCCGTAGGCCGTCCCCGGCCGGGTTCGTTCGCGCCGGACGTGCTGATCGCGCAGCTCTCGCGCTTGTTCGCTACGATATCTGTGCAAACCTCGCAGTCGGCCTGCGAACCTCATACTCACGCCTCCTACCTGTGCTAGCGTTGAGGCCGGCCGGCGACCCGCCGCGGCGATGGTGACGGCCGGGAGCGCGAAGGACTTGCGGAGGCATCATGGCCAAGGCGCGGCTCCAGTACTTGAGCGAAGCGGAGCAGAGCTTCATCCACGAGAAGACCCTCGAGGTGCTCGAGCGGGTGGGCGTCGCCTACAACACGCCGCTCGCCCTCGACCTGCTCGAGGAGGCCGGGGCCGACGTCGACCGCGCGCGGCTGACGGCGCGCCTGCGCTGGGAGCTCATCGAGCCGTGTCTGGCGTCGGTGCCGCGCGAGATCCTGCTCGCCGGCCGCGAGCCGCGGCACGACCGCGTCCTCGGCCGCGACCCGATCGTCGCCACCAGCGACGGCATGTTCACCTACGTGCTCGACGATCTCACGGGGACGCGGCGCGAGGGGACGCAGGCCGACCTCGCGCGCTTCACACGCCTCGTCGACGCGCTGCCCGAGCTCGACACGCACTGGCCCTCGCCGCAGACCTCGGACGTCGCCGCCGATGTCATGCCGCTCGTCATGCAGGCCACGTGCCTGCGCAACACGAGCAAGCACATCCAGGACGAGATCCGCAGGCCGGAGTTGGTCGAGCCGATCCTGGCGATGTACGAGGCGGCGAGCGGTGCGCCGCTGGCCGAGCGTCCCATCTTCTCGGTGACCAACTGCACCATCGCGCCGCTGCAGCATGACCGTGAGATGACCGAGGCGAGCCTCAAGCTCGCGCGGCGAGGGGTGCCGATCTTCGTGCTGCCCATGCCGCAGGCCGGCACCACGGGTCCGATGACGCTGCTCGGCACCTGCATCGTCCACCTCGCCGAGCTGCTCTCGGCCGTGGTGCTCTTCCAGCTCGCGCAGCCCGGCTGCCCGCTCATCTCGGGCGTGGGCTCGGCGGTCGCCGAGATGCGTACCGGGGGGTACATCGCCGCCGGCCCGGAGATCGGGCTCATCAACCTGATCTGCCTCGAGATGAGCCGCTTCTACGGGCTGCTCACCCAGGCGACCGGCATCTCTGCCGACGCCGGGGCGGTCGACTTCCAGGCCGGCTCCGAGGGCGGCATGACCGGCCTCTGCGCAGCGCTTGCCGGCGCCGACTCGTTGATCGCGGCCGGGGGCTTCGACGGCGTACAGACCACGAGCCTCGCCAAGATGGTCCTCGACGACGACCAGGTGGGCGCCCTTCGCCGCTACCTCCGCGAGAGCCCCGTCGACGAGGCGACGGCGCTCATGGACGACATCCTCGAGGTGGGCATCGGCGGCCACTTCCTCGGCCGCCGCAGCACGCGCGCCCACGCGCGCGATGAGGTCTGGCGGCCGTCGGTCTTCCAGCGAGGCACGTCCGAGGAGGCGACAGGCCCGGGCAGGAACCTGCTCGAGCGGGCCGTGGCTCGAGCCGAGGCGCTCCTCGCCGAGCACGAACCCCTGCCCCTCGATGAGGCCGCCGAGGGTGAGCTCGACGCGATCGTCGCGGGGTGGGGGCAGCGGCTCGCGGGAGCCTGAGATCCGTGGGTAGCGTCGGAGACGGTTCCCAGTGACGCTGCCGGGCGTGAGAGACTAGAAGAGATGCAGGCGGGCGACGCCGCGTCGTGTGCGGCTGGAGGGGCCGCGCCGCGCCGTGCGCGGCTGCAGGGGTGACGCCGGGCTGTTCGCGGCCGCGGCGTCCTGAAGAGACGGAGACGGTGGAGGCAGCGTGGCCCGACCGAGGATCGAGTACCTGAACGCGGAGGACCGCGAGTACGTGCACGAGCAGACCGTGCGCGTGCTCGAGGAGGTCGGCATCGGCTTCAACACGCCGGCGGCGATCGACCTGCTCGAGGAGGCGGGCGCACCCGTCGACCGCGCCCGCCTCACGGTGAAGCTGCCCTGGGAGCTCGTCGAGCGCTGTCTCGCGACGGCGCCTCGCGAGGTGCGGCTCGCGGCGCGCGACCCGCGCCACGACGTCGTCCTCGGCGACGGGTCGCTCACCTTCTGCACCGACGGCACCGGCACCTACATGTACGACGAGCTCACCGGCGTGCGCAGCGAGGGCAGCGCCGCCGCGCTGCGCACGGTGATGACGCTCTTCGACGCCCTGCCCGAGGTCGACTACGCCTGGCCGTCGATCTCGGCCCGCGACCTGCACCCCGCGACCGCCGGCCTCGAGATCGAGGCCATCTCGCTACGCTGGCTGAGCAAGCACGTGCAGGACGAGGTGCGCGAGGTCGCGCATGCGCGCCCGCTGCTCGAGATCTTCGAGGCGATCGCCGGCGCCTCCATGTGGGACCGGCCCATCTTCTCGACCATCGACTGTACGGTCGCGCCGCTGCAGCACGAGCGCGACATGACCGAGGCGACGATGGTGCTGGCGAAGGCGGGTGTCCCCGTGCTCATCCTCCCGATGCCGCTGACGGGGACGACCTCGCCGATCACGCCGCTCGGCACGGCGATCGTCAACATGGCCGAGCTGCTCTCCGCGGTCGTCCTCTTCCAGCTCGTCCAGCCCGGGTGTCCTCTCATCTCCGGGGTCGGCGCTGCGGCCGCCGACATGCGCACCGGGGACTACCTCTGCGGCAGCCCCGAGGTGGCGCTCATCAACGTGATCTGCATCGAGATGAGCCGCCGCTACGGGCTGCCGGTGACCGGCAGCGCCGTCACCTGTGACGCCAAGGCGAGCAACCACCAGGCCGGCGCCGAGGGCATGATGACCGGCATGGCCGGCGCCCTGGCCGGGGCCGACAGCCTGCTCGCCTTCGGGCTCATGGACGGCGCCGAGACCGTCAGTCTCGCCAAGGCCATGCTCGACTGCGACACCGTCGGCGCCCTCAAGCGCCTGCTGCGCGACGACCCGGTCGACGAGGCGCGCGCCCTGGCCGCCGACCTGCGCGAGGTCGGCATCGGCGGCCACTTCCTCGCGCGCCGCAGCACGCGGCAGGGGACGCGCGCCGGCGAGCTCTGGCAGCCGCGGCTGTGGCAGCGCGGGCCGGTCGAGCGCCAGGCCGGTGACGGCCTCGTACGCGCCGCTCGCGAGGCCGCGCTCGAGCTGCTGCGCACGCACGAGGTGCCGCCCTTCGCCGACGATGTCGCCGCCCAGGTGGACGATGTGATCGAGGGCTACGCGCGCTCGGTCGGCGCGCCCGACACGCGCATCCGCTGGCGTGCCGTCGAACCGCTGGAGCTGCACCGGTGATCGCGATCCGGCCGACCGACGACGTCGCGACGGTGAAGAGACTCGGCGTGGCTGCAGGGCTCGACGAGTCCGAGCGCGAGGCCGACGTCGCTCTCGCCGCCTGGGTCGCCGTCGACGAGGAGAGCGACGAACCGGTCGGCGGGATCGTCCTCGAGCGTTCGCGCGACATGGACACGATCAACTGGATGTCGGTGAGCGAGGGCTGGCGGCATCAGGGGATCGCGAGGCGGCTCGTCGAGGCGCTCGAGGCGGAGGCTCGCCGACGCGGCATCGCGCGGCTGTACCTCACGGCGCGCATACCGGGGTTCTACCGCGACCGAGGGTACGTCGAGGTCACCGATCCCGGGCCGGCGGCGCTGCTGCTCGGGGGTTGTCCGCAGTGCCCGCAGTACGGCGTCACCTGCACGCCGGTCGCCATGGTCAAGGAGCTCGACTGACGACGAGCGCGAGGGTCGCCGCGCCGGCTGACGAGGCGACGGGGCGAGGGGAGAGTGAGCACGTGGCGAGAGCGAGACTGGAGTATCTGAGCGCCGTCGAGCGCGAGTTCGTTCACGAGCAGACGGTCCGTCTGCTCGAGGACGTCGGCGTCGCCTACAACACGCCGGCGATGACGCAGCTGCTGGTCGACGCGGGCGCGATCGTCGACGCGGAGCACCTGACCGTCCGCCTGCCGTGGCCGGTGGTCGAGCGCTGTCTGCAGAGCGTGCCCAAGGTGGTGAAGCTCGCCGGCCGCGACCCGGCCTTCGACTGCACGGTCGGCGCCGGCGGGGTCGTCTACACGAGCGACGGCGCCGCGACGTACATGCTCGACGATCTGACCGGCGAGCGTCACGAGGGCACACGGCACGACCTCGCCACGATGATGCGCCTCTACGACGCCGTGCCCGAGATCGACTTCGTCTGGGCGACGATCACGCCGCACGACGTCGACTCGCGCGCCGGCAACCTCGAGATGGCGCGCATCAGCTACGCCAACTGCCGCAAGCACCTCCAGGACGAGGTGCGCGTGCCCGACCAGGCGCCGGTCTTCGTCGAGATGTTCGAGGCGATCGCCGGCGCGCCCCTGCGCGAGCGCCCCATCTACTCGGTCACCAACTGCACGATCGCGCCGCTGCAGCACGACCGCGAGATGACCGAGGCCCACATGATCATGGCCAAGGCCGGCGCCCCGGTCTTCGTCCTGCCCATGCCGCAGATGGGGACGACGGGGCCGATGAGCGTGCTCGGCACCTGCATCCTCAACATGGCCGAGCTGCTCTCCACCGTCGCGCTCTTCCAGCTCGCCGTCCCGGGGTGCGCGATGGTCTCCGCGGTCGGCTCGGCGGTCGCCGAGATGCGCAGCGGCCTCTATCTGTCGGGGGCGCCCGAGGACGCTCTCATCAACGTGATCTGCATCGAGATGAGCCGCCACTACGGTCTCCTCGCCCAGGGCAGCGGCGTCTCCTGCGACGCCAAGGCCTGCGATCTGCAGGCGGGCGTCGAGGGCATGATGACGGGGCTCTCGTGCGTGCTCGCCGGGGCCGACGCCCTGCTCGCCTTCGGGCTGCTGGACAGCGCCCAGTCGGCGAGCCTCGCCAAGACCGTGCTCGACGCCGACACCGTGAACGCCATCGAGCGCTTCGCCCGCGAAGACCCGGTCGACGCCACCACGGCGCTGATCGACGACATCGTCGAGGTCGGGATCGGCGGGCACTACCTGGCGCGCAAGAGCACGCGACAGCGGTATCGTGCCGGGGAGCTCTGGCAGCCGCAGCTCTGGCAGCGCGAGCCGTTCGAGCGCTACGCCGGCCGCCCGCTGGTCAAGGACGCGTGGGAGCGAGCTCAGGCGCTCATCGCGGACAACGACGTACCGCCACTGCCGGACGACGTGGCCCGCCACTGCGACCGGCTCATCGCCGACTACCTGCGCGCCAGGGGTTGAGGGCGGCGGCGTGCCGAGCGAGGTGCTCGAGCGGGTCGAGGGGCGGAGCGGCGAGCTGGTGCTGCGTCGCCGGGCGGGTCACCTCGAGGTCATCCTCAACGGTGCCTTCCTCATCTCGACCGAGAACGAGGCCTCGAGCCGCGCCATGCTCACCGCCGGCCTCGAGGCGGTCGCGCCTCCGCTGCCGGACCCCGGCCCGCAGGCCGCCCCGGGTTCGGATGCCGTCCCGGGCTTGGGTGGCGCGCAGACCGAGAGCCGGGGCCTCGACGTCCTGATCGGTGGCCTCGGGCTCGGCTACGCCCTCGATGAGGCGCTGGCGAGTCCTCGCGTCGGCCTCGTGACCGTGGCGGAGTACGAGCCCACCGTGGTGCGCTGGTTCGAGGAGCACTGCGCCGAGCGAGCCGCCCGGGCGGCCGCAGGTCGCGGGGGCCGCGCCGCGGTCGTCGTCGCCGACGTCGCCGACGTGCTGCGCGACCGCCCCGGGGCCTTCGACCTCGTCTGTCTCGACACCGACAACGGCCCCGGGTGGCTGGTGCGCGAGGCCAACGCCGGTCTCTACGACGAGGCCGGCGTTGGCCTCGCGCACGGGGCCCTGCGCCGTGGCGGCGCGGCCGTCTTCTGGTCGACGGAGCGCTACCCGGAGTTCGAGGCGCGGCTACGGGCCGTCTTCGGGGGCGTGACGGCGGCCGGCGCGCACGACGTCGTCGCCGGCCGCCGTCACGACTACGTGATGTACGTGGCCCGAAGGGTAGACTAGCGGCACCATGAGGAGTGCACGTGCCGTCTGAAGACCTGATCGGCCTCTTCCCGCTGGGCCTCGTCGTCGTGCCCGGTGAGGTCGTGCCGCTGCACATCTTCGAGGAGCGCTACAAGCGTCTCATCACCGAGCGCGAGGCCGACGGCGCCGAGTTCGGCATCGTCCTCGCCGCGGACGAGGGAGTCCGGGAGGTCGGCTGCAGCGTCGTGATCGCCCAGGTCGTCGAGCGCCTCGAAGAGGGTCGCTCCAACATCCTCGTCGAGGGGCGGCGTCGCTTCCGGCTCGTCGCCGTCGACGAGCCGGACGACCCGGAGGGCGACTACCTCCGCGGTCGCGTCGAGTGGTTCGAGGACGAGCCCGCGGAGGCCGACCCCGAGCTGCAGCGCGAGCTCGGCGCCCTCTTCCGCCGCATGCTCGCCCTCATGGACGTCGACGCGCCCCAATTCCCCGGCGGGTCCGATCCACTCTCGTTCCGCATCGCGGCGGCGGTCGACTTCGGCGTCGTGCTCAAACAGCAGCTGCTCGAGCAGGGCGGCGAGCGCGAGCGCCAGCGCACGCTCGTGACCGTCATCGAGTCGCTGATCCCACGGCTCGAGCTGCGCAAGGAGCGTGAAGAAGCAATCCGCGGCAACGGCAAGGGGTACTGAGCCGCCCGGCCGCCCGTTCGGCCCGGCCGGGGCCCCATCGTTCGGGCCGCGAACGGCCCGCCTGTGCCGCTGTCCTTCGGTTCGGGCCGCGGCCGCTGCGTACGCCCCGCCCCCGGTCAGGCGCGCGGCAGCAGGACGATCTTGCCGACGTGGTCGCCCTCGAGCAGCTCGTGCGCCCGGCGGGCCTCGGCGAGCGGCAGCGTCTCGCCGACGACCGGCCGCACCTTGCCTTCGGCCGCGAGCTCGGCGATCTCGGCGGCGATGGCGGCGATGCCGGCACGCCCGGCGTTGTTCAGGTTCATGAACAGCAGCGAGGCGTCCTTGGCGATCGCGGGCCCGATGGGGATCGTCGCCTCGGGGCGCGGGCCCTGGCCGGTGCAGACGATGCGCCCGCCCTTGGCGACCATAGCCACGTCGGTGGCCAGGTTCTCGCTGATGACGAGCTCGTGGATGAGGTCTGGCCCGTGGCCGTCGGTGAGACGGTCGACCTCGACGGCGACATCCTGCTCGGCGAAGTCGACGACCTCGTCGGCGCCGAGCTCGCGCACGAGTCGTCGTGCGGCCTCGCCGGAGACGGTCGTCAGCACGCGCGCGCCGCGCGCCTTGGCGAGCTGGATCGCCGCCGAGCCCACGCCGCCGGCGCCGCCCTGGACGAGCACGGTCTCGCCCTCCTTGACGTCGCCGCGAGTGACGAGCCCGTAGTAGGCGGCGGGGAAGGCCATGCCGATCGCCGCCGCCTCGACCCACGAGACCGAGGGCGGCTTGGTCACTGCCTGCGCCCCGGCGATCGTGGCGTACTCGGCGTAGCTGCCCTCGCTGCCGACGCCCAGCCCGCTGAAGAAGACCTCGTCGCCGGGCGACACGGTCGTGACGCCCGGGCCGACGGCCTCGACGACACCGGCGCCGTCGGAGCCGAGGATCTTCGGAGGCTCCTTCGGCGTCGGGAAGCGGTCCTCGCGCACGGCGACGTCGACGGGGTTCACGGAGGCGGCCTCGATGCGGACCAGGACGCGGCCCTCGCCGGCCTCCGGCTTGTCGACCTCCTCGAAGACCAGGACCTCGGGGCCGCCGTACTCATGGATGCGTATCGCCTTCACGGTGCCTCCTCGGTCTGGGTCTCGGCTCGGTCGGCGTCTCGCCTCGGGCCGCGTCTCGCCTCGGTCTGCGTCGCGCTTCTCCCGTCGGTCGGGCCGGGATGCACCGCCGGGCCGGCGCTCTCCGGACGGTACCCGCAACGCGGCGGCGGCTCACTCGTGAGCCGCCGCCGCGTTGCGCCCGTCTGCGCGAAGTGATCGGGCGGATCGGGGCGGATGGTCAGGCGGGTCGCGCCGCACTCGCGTCCCGCGAGCGCCTCCGGCCGAGACGGCGGGCGCCGTACCAGACCGCGGCAGCGATGCCGCCGAAGACGATGGCGAAGGGCAGGGCCGCGGCGAGTGCCATGAGCAGCACGCCGGCGCTGCGACCGAGCAGGCGCCAGGCGTCGACGAAGTTGCCCCACAGGCCGCCGTCGGCGCCGATGACCGGCCGGGGGTCGCCCTCGGCCCGCAGCGACACGCTGATGGTGCTGAAGGCGACGACCTCGCGCAGGGCCTCGAGCTGGGCGGTGAGCTGCTCGATCTCGAGTTGCACCTGGTCGAGGCGGTCCTGCACGGCCAGCATCTCGCGGATGGTGTCGGTCGCCTCGAGGAAGCGCAGCAGGCGGCGTTCAACGGCGCGCGCGTGGCGCAGACGCGCCTCGAGGTCGATCATCTGCTCGCTGACGTCCTGGGCCGAGGTGCTCTGGTACTCCACGTCGCCGAGCCTGCCGAAACGGCGCAGCGCCGTCTCGAACGAACCCGTCGGCACGCGGACGGTCACGGTCGCGGTGCCGATGTCGTCGCGCGCGGCGACGAGCACGTCGTCGTCGCGCAGCACGGTGCCGCCCTCGGGGTAAGCGACCGCCGTCTCGGCGGGTGAGCCGGTGTAGCTGTAGAGGACGTAGCCGCCGAGGGCCGCCGTGATCGCCGCGACCCTGTCGGCGGCGGCGCCGACGTCGTGGCCGTCGATGACGAGGCCGAGCTCGGCGGTGCGCACGAGGCGCCGGCCGTCGGCGGCGAGGACGAGAGCAGCGGGCGCGGTCTCGGCGCCGGGCTCGACGAGGCCTTCATCGGTCTCGCTCCGGAGGTCGAGGTCGAACTCGGCCTCCTTCTGGGCGCCGAGGCCGGCCAGCAGGGCGCCGGAGGCGGCGCCCGTGTCGGCCCCGCCGTCGCCGGCGATCGTGGCGGCGTCTTCTTGCGTGGCGAGCTCGTCGAGCCAGCGCGGACCCGTGACGGCGGTGACGGCCGCCAGGGCGACGAGCAGCGCCGCTACGGCGCCGATGCCGATCAGCCAGGTCCTGCGTGTGCGTCTCATCGTGTCCTCCTCGTCCGGCCGCCGGAGGCGGCGTCACTCGCTCGGACGATGAGACGCACGGCCGCACGGCCCGGTTCACCCGGGCGCAGACCCGCTCAGCCGGCGGCCGGCCGTCGCCAGGAGGGCAGACGGCGGTGGGGCGGCGCGCCGGCCGGCGTCAGGACGCCGGCCGGCGGTGCCGCCCGACGAGCTCGTACGACACCTTGCTCGGCTGGAGCTGACTGCGCGGCGGCTTCTGCTCGGCCGGGTGGCCGACGCCGACGAGGCAGAGCGCACGCCAGCGCTCCGGCGTGGCGCCGAGGACCTCGAGGCAGGCGACCTCGTCGGGGTGCGGCGCGGGCCCGTTCTCGTAGATGCCGACCCAGCACGCGCCGAGCCCGAGCGCCGTCGCCGCGGTCAAGAGGTTCTCGGTCGCGGCGGCGCAGTCCTCGACCCAGGCGACGGCGTCGGCGCGGCCGAGCACGGCGACGACGAGGGGCGCGCGGCGCAGCAGGCGCGACCAGCGGTGCAGGTCGGCAAGGCGGGCGCGCCGCGTCTCGTCGCGCACGACGACGAAGTGCCACGGGCGTGCGTTCATGGAGCTCGGGGCGGCGAAGGCGGCCTCGACGAGCAGCCGCTCGTGCTCCTCGGAGACGTCGTCGGCGGTGAAGCGGCGGATGCTCCGGCGAGCGAGCAAGGCCTCGTACGCGTCCATGCGGACTCCCTTCGTCGGCTGTCGGGATTCTACCGCCGGGGGCCGGCGGTGCGCGTGGCGAGAGCCGGGGCGCGAGTGGCGAGAGCCCGGGCGCGCGTGGCGAGGGCCCGGGCGGCGGTAGAATCGGCTCCGGGGCCGCGACACCGGAGCACGGTCGCGACACCGCCCCGGGGCTCTGGCGGTCGTCGGTCGACGTTACGGGAGTGCGCCGATGGGGAGCCTGCCCATGGCGCGTCGGCCGACGCACAGTCGCGCCCGCCGACCGGGACTGCGCCGATGTGGAGAGCGCGGGGGAGGATCCGCGGATGGGGAGAACACGAGGGGAGGATCCGCCGATGGAGGGCGTGCCGAGAGAAGGTCCGTCGATCAGGAGCCGGCCGGGCGCCAGCGGGCAGTTCGCCCTCGAGCCGTTCGAGATAGACGATCTCGACGACGCGCGGGCGCTCTGGGAGCGCACCGGGATGTGGTTGCGCCCGTCGGACGCCGCCGAGCAGATGGCGCTCCTCCTCGAGCGCTGCCCCGACCTCCAACTCGTCGCCCGCGACACGCAGGGCGTGCTGATCGGCACGGCGATGGGCGGCTGGGACGGGCGGCGCGGCTACGTCTACCACCTCGCCGTCGAACCCGACCGGCAACGCCACGGCGTGGCCACGACCCTGATGGACGAGCTCGAGGCGCGCCTGCGTGCGAAGGGTGCGATGAAGGCGAAGCTCCAGATCCTCGTCGGCAACGACGTCTCGCGGGCCTTCTTCCGGGCACGCGGCTACCTGCTCGAGGACGACTGCGAACCGTGGGGCAAGGAGCTGGTGCCGGGTGGGGCCCCGCCGGCCCACGCGGACCCGGCGGCGCCGGAGGGCCTGCGCACGCGCAAGCGAGGCTGAGGCGGAGCGCTCGGGTCGGGGGCGGCCGGTGCCGGCAGGCCCGACCCCGACACGCACCGCCCCGGAGGGCCTGTGCGGGTGCCGGCGCGTCAGCGGGGGGCGGACGGCCGGGCGCAGCCCACGCCGTCGCGCCCCGGCGGTCGGTCAGTCCGGGACGATGTGCGTGCCGGCCTTGCCCTCGAGGGCCGGCACCACGTCCTTGAGGCTGGCGATGATGCTGCGGCCGCCGGCGGCCGTGAAGCGCAGGCAGGCCTCGACCTTGGGCCCCATGCTGCCGGCCTTGAAGTGGCCCTCGGCCGCGTAGGTGCGCATCTCGCTCACGGTGACGTGGGAGAGGGCCTTCTGCTCGGGAGTGTTGTAGTGGATGTAGGCCCGGGGCACGTCGGTGAGGATCATGAGGACGTCGGCCTCGACGTCGAGGGCGAGGCGCATCGCCGCGAGGTCCTTGTCGATGACGGCGTCGACGCCCGAGAGGGCGCCGTCACGGCCACGGACCACGGGGATGCCGCCCCCGCCCGAGCAGATGATCAGCACGCCGTCGCGCACGAGGTCGACGATCGCCGCCCGCGGTACGATCGCGATGGGCTCGGGCGACGGCACGACGCGGCGCCAGCCGCGGCCCGCGTCCTCGCGCATGGCGTGGCCCTGCTCGAGCATCAAGGTCTTCGCGCGCCCTTCGTCGTAGAACGGGCCGACCGGCTTCGAGGGGCTGGCGAACGCCGGGTCCTTGGCGTCGACCCTGACCGCGGTGAGAACGGAGACCACCGGTGTCTTCAGACGTCGCTTGACGAGGTGGTTCTGGAGGGTCTGCTCGAGCATGTAGCCGATCTGGCCCTGGCTCATCGCGCCGCAGACGTCCATCGGCATCGGCGCGACCTGGCCGGAGGCGAGCTCCTGCTGGATGAGGAGGTTGCCGACCTGGGGCCCGTTGCCGTGGGTGAGCACGACCTCCCAGCCGCCCGCGACCATCGCCGCGATGCGCCGCATCGCGGTGTCGACGTTGACGAGCTGCTCCTCGAAGGTGCCGACCTGGCCGGGCTGCAGGATGGCGTTGCCGCCCAAAGCGACGACGACGGTCTTACCGCTCTCGGACATGGCTTGACGTCTCTCCAGTCTCGTTGTCGACGTGTAAGGCGGCGGCCGGCGGGGGCGGGCGCCTCGGCGCCCGCCCCCGCCGGCCCTCAGGTGGGCACCGTCAACTCAGCAGCGCCCGCCCGATCTCCTGCAGGTCGGGGTCGGCCGGCAGCTCGTCGATGCCGATGAGCGCCAGCATGAGCCCCTTCTGGAAGTGCATCCGGTTCTGCGCCTGGGGGAAGATGATCGACATCTCGCCGTCGGCGATCTCGTCGACGACCTCCTCGCCGCGCATCGCCGGCAGGCAGTGCATGAACCTGGTCGTCGGCTTGGCGTGCGACCAGAACTCGGGGTTGACCTGGAACGGCTTGAAGGCGGCGACGCGGTCCTTGTACTCGTCCTCCTGACCCGTCCACCACCAGCAGTCGGTGTAGATGAAGTCGGCGCCGTCGATGGCCTCGAGTGGGTCGTTGGTGAGCAGGAACGAGCCCCCGCTCTCGGCGGCGAAGCGCGCCGCGTTCTCCTTGACCTCGTCGCGGATCTCGTAGCCGGCGGCGTTGCCGATGCGCACGTGCAGCCCGAGCTTGGTGAGCGTCGTGGCGAGTGAGTTGCAGGGGTGAGCGGCGTCGCCGACGTAGGCGAAGGTGACGCCTTGCAGACGGCCGGCGTGCTCGAAGATGGTGAGCGCGTCGCTCATGCTCTGGCAGGGGTGACGGTCGGCGTCCATGCCGTTGATGACCGGCACGGCCGACCAGGCGGCGAGCTCGTTGACGGTCTCGTTCTTCTTGGAGCGGATCTGGATGGCGGCGTTGTACTGTGAGAGCGTGCGTGCGGTGTCGGCGATCGTCTCACGGCCGGGGAGGTGGATCTCGCCGGGGCGCAGGTAGAGCGCGTTGCCACCGAGCTCGGCGAAGCCGTTCTCGAAGCTCACCCGGGTGCGCGTGGAGGCGGCCTCGTAGATCATCGCCAGGTGCTTGCCGGGGAGGAAGGGGGTCAAGGGCCGGCGTCGCCAGAGCTCCTTGATGTGCACGGAGAGCGTGAGGAGGTCCTCGAGCTCGGCGCGCGTGTAGTCGAGGTCGGTGAGGAAGTGGCGGCCGCGGTACTTCTTGAGCGGGGGCAGTGGTCCCTTGACGTCCATGGCGAGCTCCATCGTCGAAGGCCTGCGGTGCGAGCGCCGGTGGAGGCGCGGGTCGCGCTTGACCGGGGCCGGTTGACCGACCGTCCGGTCAAAAAGTGCTCATGAATTTACACCGTCGGCGTCGCTCGGTCAACGGAGCGGGGCGTTCGCGGCGCCGTGCTTGACCGGACGGTCGGTCGTGGAGAAGACTTGAGGGGCGGCGCCGGCAGGGCGACGGCAAGCGGCGGGGAGGTGCGCGGTGCCGGATGAGGGCGATGGAGGGCGGCGGGTCGCGACCCGCGCTGCGACCGGGGGCGGCGCGAGGGGCCAGATCGGCCTCGAGAACCCCATGACGACCCTGGCGCCCACGGCGCAGCGCATCCTCGCCGCGGCGCGACGCGTGCTCGAGCGGGACGGCTTCGACGGGCTGCGCCTCCAGGCGATCGCCGAGGAGGCCGGCGAGCCGAAGGCCAGCATCGCCTATCACTTCGGCAACAAGGCCGGCCTCGTCGCCACGCTCGTCGACTACCTCATGCACGACGCCAACCTCGCCCTGATCCGCGAGACGCAGCGCCTGCCCGTGGGCGAGGGGCGCATCCACGCGCTCGTCGACGGCGAGCGCCGGATCGTCGCCGATCGCGACGCGCAACAGCAGTTCTTCGAGGTGCTTCCGCACGCCCTCCGAGACGCGGACCTGCGGCCGCGCGTCGCGACGCTGTACGAGGGCTATCGGGAGACGGTGCTGCGCTGCCTGGGCGCCGGCGACGAAGCCGACCGGCGCCGGCTGCTTCCTGTCGCCATGCTGATGATCGCCATCGTCGACGGCCTCGCGATCCAGCACGGCCTCGACGAGGGTCTCGACGTGACCGCGGCCATCGAGCTCTGGGAGCGCGTCGTGCAGCCGCACCTGAACGAAGCCGGCGCAGTGCCGGGCCGCTGAAGGAGGCCTCATGGACGTCGCCGTCGTCTGGGACCCGGCCTACGCCGAGCACGACACCGGCGAGCACCCCGAGGGTGCCGACCGCATCGCGACCGTGGTCGGGCACCTCGAGACGACCGACCTCTGGCCGCGGCTCGCCGTCGTGGAGCCGCGGCCGGCGACGGTCGACGACCTGCTGCTCGTGCACCGGCGCGCGCACGTCGATCTTATCCGCCGCACCGCCGAGTCCGGCGGCGGCTGGGTCGACGGTGACACGTACGTGTCACCGCGAAGCTACGAGATCGCCCTGCTCGCGGCCGGCGGCACGGTCGTGGCCACCGAGCAGTGGGCGCAGGGGCGCGCCTGCTTCGCCCTCGTGCGCCCGCCCGGCCACCACGCGACCCCGGACCGGGCGATGGGCTTCTGCCTCTTCAACAACATCGCCGTCGCCGCGCGCCGGCTGCTCGCCGCGGGGTACGAGCGCGTGGCGATCGTCGACTGGGACGTGCATCATGGCAACGGCACGCAGGCCGCCTTCATCGACGAGCCGCGCGTGCTCTTCTGCTCCGTGCACCAGTGGCCCCTCTACCCGGGCAGCGGGTGGATGACCGAGTGCGGCGAGGGCGAGGGTGAGGGCTTCACGGTGAACGTGCCGCTGCCCCCGGGGTCGCTCGACGGCGACTACACGCACGCCTTCGAGGCCGTGATCGAGCCGATCGTCGCGCAGTACGCGCCGCAGGCCGTGCTCGTCTCCGCGGGTCAGGACCCGCACGCGGACGACCCGCTGGCGAGCATGATGCTCAGCGAGGACGGCTTCGCCCAGCTGGCGCTGCGCGTCGCCCGGCTCGCCGAGGCGCACTGCGAGGGGCGTCTCGCGCTCGTGCTCGAGGGCGGTTACGACCGTCGCGCGAGCGCCCTGGCGATCGAGGCCGAGTTGCGTGCGCTGCTCGACGGTCGCGCGCCTGAGGCCCGCGGCGTCACGGAGCGCGCGGCGGCGTCGGTCGCCCGCGCCGTCGAGGCGCAGCAGCAGTATTGGACGCTCTGAAGGGCGGCGCCCTGAGTGGCGGCGCTCCCAACGGCAGCGCTCTGCAGGGCAGGGCTCTGAACGGTGGCGCTCTGCAGGGCAGGGCTCACGACGACAGCGGCCCCCCGAGCGTGTCCGCTCGGGGGGCCGCCGCGACGCCGCTGTCGCTGTGGCCGGCAGGAGAGCCGCGGAGCAGCTTCGGAGCCAGTCTCAGTACCCCTCGCCGGCCTTCACCTTGCCCGTGAACGTGCGGTACACGATGATCGTGTAGGCCGCGACCAGCGGCAGGCCGATGACAGCCACGACGAGCATCACCGACAGCGTGAGGTCGCTCGACGAAGAGTTGGCCACCGTCAGGCTGGTCTCCGCGGCCGTGTCTCGCGCCGGCACGATGTCCGGGTAGTTGCCGACCGCGGCCACACCGGCGAGCGCGACGACCGTCGCGGCCGTCCCCAGGAACGCCTTGAGGTCGGCCTGCGCGCCGATCTGCCACAGCGTGTAGAGCGCGGCCACCGCGAGCAGGGCGATGAACGCCCAACCGACCGGGCTGGCGACGACGTTGTCGCTCGCCCGCGGCACGGCGATGAAGGTCACGACCGTGCTGCCGGCCGCGAGCATGAGGAAGACGATGTACCCGGCCAGCCTCGTGCGCGCGGCCCGCTGCTGGAGGACGCCTTCCGATTTGTGCGCGATCCAGGCGGCGCCGTGGGTGGCGAAGAGGGCGAGACCGGTGACGCCGATCAGCAGGCTGTAGGGGTTGAGCAGCTCGAGGAACGTGCCCGCGTAGTCGCCGTTGGCGTCGAGAGGCACGCCGCGGATGATGTTGCCCAGGGCGACGCCGGCGAGCAGTGCCGGCAGCAGGCTGCCGACGAAGAAGCCGGCGTCCCAGAGCCGCGCCCACTTCTCGTCGCGGTGGTGGAACTCCATGGACACGGCGCGGAAGATCAGGCCGAAGAGGAAGAGCATGATGGCCAGGTAGAAGCCGCTGAAGGTCATGGCGTAGACCGGCGGGAAGGCGGCGAAGAGCGCGCCGCCGCCGGCGACGAGGAAGACCTCGTTGCCGTCCCAGACCGGGCCGATGGCGCTGCGGATCGTGGACCTCTGCTCCTCGGTACGCCCGAGGAACGGGTAGAGCACGCCGGCGCCGAGATCGAAGCCGTCGAGGACGGCATACCCGGTAAGGAGCACGGCGACGAGCACGAACCAGACGTCTGCCAGCGTCATCTCGGCACCTCCCTCACCCGGCCGGGGCCCCGGCCCCGGCGGGTCGCGGTCCTTCGTCGGCGGTCACGGGCACGGGCTCCGGGGCCGCGGCCCCGCCGAGCATCGTGGCGACGTCCTCTGGCCCCTTGCGGATGATGCCGAAGACGACCCTCAACCAGCCGATGAAGAGGAGCAGGTACACGAAGGCGAAGAGGGCGAGCGTGGCGCCCACCTCGGCGGCCGAGACCGTCGGCGAGACGCCGTCGACGGTGCGCAGCAACCCCTGCACGATCCAGGGCTGGCGCCCGACCTCGGTCGCGGCCCAGCCCGTCTGGATCGCGATCTGGGGCAAGAAGACGGCGAAGACCAGGACCCACAGCATCCACCGGCTCCGTTCGAGGCGCCCCAGGGCATGCATGATCAACGCGAGCGCCAGCAGGCCGATCATGAGGAAGCCCGTGGCGATCATCAGATGGTAGGCCTGGAAGGTCATCTGTACCGGCGGCCGGTCCTCGGCGGGGACGCTCGACAGGCCGGTGACCTCGTGGGCGGGGTCGAGGCCGAGCATGAGGCTGAGCCCGCTCGGGATGCCGAGACCGACGACCTCCTCCCCGCCGTCGCGCACCCAGCCGAAGAGCCAGAGCGTCGAGTTGCTCTCGGTCTCCCAGACCGACTCGAAGGCCGCCATCTTGATGGGCTGCTCCTCGGCGACCTGGACGGCGTGCCAGTGGCCGACGAAGGGCATCGCCGTGGCGGTCACGAGCCCGAGGACCAGCCCGGTCGTCATCCATGAGCGCGCGAGGCGCACGTGGCGGCCCTTGAGCAGGTACCAGGCGGCGATGGCGGCGATCGCGAACCCTCCCATCACCCACGTCGCGACGACGGTGTGCGTGAGGCGCGGCAGGGTGGAGGGGTTGAAGGCGGCGGCCCAGAAGCTCGTGAGCACGGCGCGCCCCTCCTCGATCGCGTAGCCGCGCGGTGTGTGCTGCCACGAGTTGGCGATGAGGATCCACACGGCCGACAGGTGCGCCCCGATGAGCACGAGCCACGCCGAGGCGTAGTAGAAGCCCCGGGACACGCGCTTGCGGCCGAACAGCAGGATGCCGAGGAAGGTCGACTCGAGGAAGAAGGCGAAGAGGCCCTCGGCGGCCAGCGGCGCCCCGAAGATGTCGCCGACGAAGCGCGAGTAGTCGGCCCAGTTGGTGCCGAAGGCGAACTCCATGGTGATCCCGGTGGCCACGCCGATCGCGAAGGTCGCCGTGAAGAGCTTGATCCAGAATTCGGAGGCCGCTCTGTGTGCCGGCACGCCGCTCTTGTAGTAGCGCCGCTCGGCGAGGACGACCATGAGCGCGAGGCCCATGCTGAACGGCACGAAGATGAAGTGGTAGCCGACCGTGAAGGCGAACTGGAGCCGGGAGAGATCGAGCGCGTCCATGTCGCTGTGGCACCTCCTGGAGGTCGGGGCCTGCGGGCCCGGGTCGGTCCCCGTCACCCGCGGCGACGGCCTGGGTACGGAATCGGACGGCCCCGGTGCAGATTGCGTCGATTCTGGCCGCGAGCACCGGCGTCTGTCAACGTGGCGCCGGCAGCTCGGGCGGGGCGCGTCGCTGCATAGAACGCACAAATTCGCGCATCACCCCCTTCCCATCTCGGCCGTTGTGTGCTACCCTGCCGTCGGGCCGGCTGACGAAGCGCCGGCCGTTTCGCTGTTTTCAGGAGGCTGATAGCGTTGGCTGAAGAACTGCTTGAGTGTCATGAGTGCTCCGCACTCTGTGAGAAGGTCGTCTACCCGGCGGCCTGTCTCAGTATGAACTGCCGGTTCCTCTACGCGTTCAAGGAGGACGGCCGCACCTTCTTCGGGTGCATCGAGAAGGTCTTCCCGCACGAGATCGAGCTCGAGCTCTTCGAGAGCATCGAGCGCGGCAAGGGTGGCTTCGGCACGGTCAAGGCGGTGCGCCAGCCGCTGCCGCAGTGCTCCGTCGCCGTCCAGAGCTGCTACGCCTGCGACGAGGCGCCGCTCTGCCGCAACATGTACTTCCGCCGTCGCGAGCGGCGCGAGGTGCAGACCGTCGAGGACTGACCAGCCGCACACCGTCCCAGCCGGGTCGCCGCGTGCGGCCCTGTCGTCGCGCGGTCCGTCGCGGACCGACGGTGCTATACTCATCCGTGCGCAAGCTTCATGTGGGGGCGATCGGTTTCGACATGGGCAGACCGCGGTCGGAGCAGCAAGCCGAGGTTCCCGGAGGCCTC
>Ga0068714_10002859_pt1 | contig 21345 bp, 20 predicted proteins | sample MTBNYHSulfiMetaG_FD_62988 | JGI IMG/M metagenome (GOLD analysis project Ga0068714, IMG submission 62988) | Enrichment culture microbial communities from rom New York Harbor, USA that are MTBE-degrading - MTBE-NYH (New York Harbor Sulfidogenic)... | ecosystem: Environmental > Aquatic > Marine >... | reverse complement strand
GGACAAAGGCGGCCACCGGGGCCCCGCGCCTCTCCGGCCCGAAAGAGGGAAAGGCTTGGGCGTATTTCCCCTGGGCAATAGCGGCCTGGGCCAAAAGCTCGGCCGAAGTGACGGCCCCCTGGCCGCCCCGGCCGTGGAGACGAATCTCAAGCATAATCACTCCTTGTCGTCTGAGCTACAGAGCTAACAACGGGGCTCACAATATAGGTCTGCCAAGGGGTTGTCAAGGCATAGTAAAGCCATTGGTATCCTTGATAAATAAGTTTCCTGATGGCCGGCCGCCGGGAGCCCGGCCGAGGGATCCGGAAGGGGGGCGGCGGCCCCCCCGGGAGGGCTCCCCGAGGGACCGGCGTCCCCCGGGGTCCCGGTCCGGGTCCGGAGCCCCCGGCCGGTTCGACCCGGCCCCATCCCGGGGCCGGAAAGGCCCCTTTTTTGAGCCGCTGTTCAGGCGATTGTGAATGTGTTATATTGCCAGGCTTGGGCCCGGGGAGGACCCCCGGACCTGGCGGCCCGGGGCTGTCGGCGCCGGGATAAGGGGGATTTGGAGTTGAGGATCCTGGTTTCAGGCTCCCTGGCCTACGATCGGATCATGACCTTTCCGGGCCGGTTCGCGGATCACATCCTGCCGGAGAAGATCCACGTTCTGAGCGTCTCCTTCATGGTCAACGGCCTGACCGAGATGTTCGGCGGCACGGCCGGCAACATCGCCTTCAGCCTGGCCCTTTTGGGGGAGAAGCCCTTGATCCTGGCTGCGGCCGGAAAGGACTTCGACCGCTACTCCGACTGGCTCCTGGAGCAGGGGGTCTCGCTAGCGGGGGTCAGAAGGATCGACGACGAGTTCACCGGCGGAGCCTACATCACCACCGACCTGGCCGACTGCCAGATAACCGGTTTCAACCCCGGGGCCATGGCCCACGCCTCCCTCTTCAAGCTGGACGGGCTGGACCCCAGGGACACCCTGGCCATCGTCGCCCCCGGCAACCTGGAGGACATGACCACCTACCCCCGCCTCTACCGGGAGAAGGGGGTGCCCTACATCTTCGACCCCGGCCAGCAGATCCCGGTCCTCTCCGGAAAGGAGCTGACCGAGGCCCTGACCGGGGCCGAGATCCTCATCTCCAACGACTACGAGCTGGACCAGATCTCCCAAAAAACAGGCCGGAACAAGGCCGGGCTGCTGAAAAAGGTCAAGGCGATTATCACCACCCTGGGCGAGCGCGGCTCCCTGGTCTCCACCCCGGAGGGGGACCGGCCCATCCCCGCGGCCCAGGTCTTCCAGGTCAAGGACCCCACCGGGGCCGGTGACGCCTTCCGCTCCGGCTTGATCAAAGGGCTGGCCATGGGCTTAAGCCTGCCCCGGGCGGCCAGGGTGGGGGCGGTCTGCGCGGCCTACGCGGTGGAAAAGAAGGGCACCCAGGAGCACAGGTTCAGCGAGGCCGAGTTCTGGGCCAGGTACGAGAAGAACTTCGGACCGCTGGGGAACTAGCCGTTATTCGGGGAGACGAGGACCAGAAGGTCCGGACCTCAGTGAATCAAAGCCATGATCGATCAGCAGGACCAACCCCAGAGAACAGCCGGACCCCTTCTCCACCGGGCCCAGCGGGTCTTCCAGGAGCGGGGCCAACTGGGCCGGAAGCTGTCCCTGGTCCACGAGGGCTCCCTCTACCGGATCTCCTGCGACGAGAGGGCCTTCTCCGTCTACCGGGTCAACCAGGACCACCGCCTCCGCTGCGGAGCGCCGGGCTGGCTGGTCTGCCTGGTGAACTCGGAGACCATCTTCGAGGAGGGCCGGACCCCGCCCTGGGAAAAGGATCCCTCGGCCTGCGGCCTGGGGGTGGATGAGTGGATGGAGCTGGCCGGCGAAGCCCTGACCTCCCGGCAGGGCCGGACCGCGGCCAGCCCTTAGCCGGCCGCCCCCGGGTTCGCCCCGGGGGCCTGTCCCGCCTTTCTCAGGAGGGTTCCGTCTCCCCCCAGGCCTTGGCCGAGCGGCTTACCTTCTTCCGGCACAGATCCCAGACCTCCTTGCCCAGGAAGGACTCCCGCCAGCGGGCCAGCATGGCCCGGAAGAGGGACAGGGGCACGGTCAGGGTCAGCTCGTCGGTCTTGAAAAACTTGCGGGCCGAGGGGTCCCAGCCCCCCAGGACGGCCCTCTCCTGGCCTCGCTCCAGGTAGTGGAGGGGCCAGGCCACCAGGTTGGCGCAGGCCGCCCCCCAGGGCGAGGCCACCACCTCCGGGTTGCTGGTGACGAAGCAGGCCAGCTGGTGGAGCCCGGCCATGACCTCGGGCCGGGCGAAGAAGATCACCAGCTCAGGGCTCTCCCCCTCCTCGAAGAGGCTCAACGGCTTGAAAACGCACCACCTGGCCGGCGCCGGCCGGGGATCGATCCGGTCGAAGATGGCCCGGAGGGTGTCGGGCGAGTCGACGTACCACTCCCCCTCCATCTGACCCGGCACCCCGGTGGAGACGTAGTGGATGATGGTCTCGGTCTGGGGCTTGACAAAGCCCAGGAAGAAGGCCCCGCCCAGGCACCCGAACCGGGTGGAATCGAAAAAGGCGGCGCTCTTCTTGCGCCTGGCCCGCCAGATGTTGCCCACCACGCAGGAGAACTCGCTGAAGACCCTCCTCCAGTCCACCTGGCCTTTGGCCTCCTTGTCCCGGTCGGGCAGGTCCATGGGCTTAGGCGAAAAGCCCTGGGACGGCTCCCGGTCGGTGTAAAAGACCCCCAGGGGCTCCTCATCAAGCCCCAAGCGGTCCAGGAAGGCGGCCAGCTCTTGTTGATCCTTCATCCCTCCTCCTTTCCCTCTCCCTCCGGCCTGAGGACCCGGTCCCTATCCAGGCTCCAACTGATCCGGGCCAGAAGATCCAGGAGCAGCTCCCTCTCCCGCTCTTTCAGCTCCGACCAGGCCAGGCCGTTGACCTCCCCGGCGGCCCGGGCCAGAAGCGGCTCCAGGTTCCTGGCCCGGGAGGTCAGCCTGATCCTGGTCTTGCGCCGGTCCAAGGGATCGCTCCCCTTTCTCACCAGGCCGTCACGGGCCATCCGCTGGAGGGTCCGGGCCATGGTCGGCTGCTCCACCCTGACCCGGCGGCAGAGCTCGGCCTGGCTGAGCCCGTCCTCCTCCCAGAGACAGATCAGGACCCCCATCTGGCCGGGAACCACCCCCCAGGCATTGATCCGGCCGGCCAGGGCCTGGCTGAACTGGCGGGCCAGGAGGTTGATCAGAAAGCCCAGGGAGGTTCGACGGCCGAGGCTCATCCAAGATCTTCCCTTGCTCCGGGCGGGTCCTGGGAAAAAAGTCTCTCCAGAATTATATAGCTAGCTATTTATCCGTCAAGGTTGGCCTCGCCGTTACCGGAGTGCTGGAAAAAAGAGAACAGGCGGGCCTTGACACTCTAAAACCGTAACGGTATCAAGCTGATGAAGAGAAGAAACCATTTAACTTTTTATAGCCCGGGACCGTTGATTGTGTTAACTTTAAGTTTATCGCTCAAGGCCCGGAGGAGCAACGGCGGGCCGCTGACCGGTAGCGGAGATCAGCCACATTGAAAGAGGACGATATGAAGAGAAATAACCGAGCTTGGCCAATTCTGGGTCTTATCCTGGTTCTCCTGGTTTGTTCCTCCGCCTGGGCCGGTCAGGCCTGGGTGACCATGCCCCAGGAGAAGATGGTCACCACGAACGGACCCGATCTGAGCAGTGGAGCCGAGCCCAGGCCGATGCCTCTCCCCCAGCTGGTGCGTCCGGCCGTCCCGGCCGGCCAGGGCCAGCTTCTCCCCCATCAAGGGGCGCCCCTCCAGGTGAGGATCGATCCGGAGAGGAGATTCGACCAGTCGGAGGTCGGCCAGTCCTTCTTGAACCCCCTGGGGGATCTGGAGCTGGCCCCCCAGTGGGGACCCTGCCCCGCCTCTTACTACGCCCTCTTCGACCTGATCGAGATGACGGCCTGGCCCAACCGGGCCGTGGGCAAGCTGCTCTTCACCGGACCGGACGGGCTGCGCTACATGTGCACCGCGGCGGTGGTCAACCAGAACCTGATCCTGACCGCCGGGCACTGCGTCTCCACGGCGGGGGTCTGGCATACCGACTTCCAGTTCATGCCGGGCTACTTCTATGGTCCCTCCGGGTACGGGGTCTGGACCCCGAGCTTCGTGGGCACCACGGTCGAGTGGTTCAACTTCGAGGATTTCCGGCGTGACGTGGCCTTCATGGTCATGACCCCTCAGAACGGGTACTACATCTCCGACGTGATCGGCGGCTGGCTGGGCTTCGCCACCCTGATGGACCCCACCCTCCAGTGGTGGAACCACCACGGCTACCCCTATAACCTCAACGACGGTCAGGTCCAGGAGATGGTCAGCTCCGCCTTCGGCCACTACGACACCTACTCCTGGACGGAGCTCAACACCGTCGGCGTGGGCAGCGCCATGCTGGGCGGGGCCAGCGGCGGGCCGTGGCTTTTACCTGACGGCGTGGGAGGGTTCATGGCCAACGGGGTCAACTCCTACGGCTACACCGACTGCGAGCAGACCATGTACAGCCCCTACTTCGACCAGACCGTCTGGGACATCTACGAGTACTACAAGTCCATCCAGTAGTCCTGGCTTTAGGTCTCAGAATCGTCTAAAGGCCGGCGGAGGCTTCCGCCGGCCTTTTTTACGCTCATCCCCGTCCCGGAAAGGCCTCCGGGCCGGGTCCTTATGGATGGTCAGAGACCGGGCCGGGGGGAATGGCCGGCCCGGCCCGGTTCAAGGCCGGTTCTTGCATCCGGACAGCTTCTCGAAGGCCGCCTCCAGCCCGGACATGACCATCCCCCCGTCAGCTCCGATGGCCACGAAGGTGAAGCCCAGGTCCCGGACCAGGTCCAGCCAGCCGGCATGGGGGAGGAGGATCCCGGCCGCCTTGCCGGCCGTCCGGGCCGTCCGGCCGACCTGGTCCAGGGCGGCCAGGAACCGGTCGTCCTCGAAGGTTTTGGGCGTGCCGAGGCTGATGCTCAGGTCCAGGGGCCCGACGAAGAGGACGTCCACCCCCTCCACGGCGGCGATGGAGTCCAGGTTGGCCAGGGTCTTGCCGGTCTCGATCTGAACCACGGTCAGGAGGTTGTCGTTGGCCGTGGCGTAATACTCCTTGAAGTTCCTTGAAAAACCGGTGACCCTGGGGCTGCTGGCCACCCCCCTCAGGCCGGCCGGGGAGTAGCGCATGGAGGCCACGGCGGACTGGGCCTCCTCCCGGGTCTGGACATAGGGGACCATGATCCCCATGGCTCCCAGGTCCAGGGCCCGTTTGAAGCGGGGCATCTCGTTCCAGGGCAGGCGGACCATGGGCGCCGCCGGCCAGGCCTCCAGGGCCTGGATCTGGTGGAGAAGGGTCATCGAGTCGCCGGGTCCGTGCTCCTGATCGAAGAGGACCCAGTCATACCCCACCTGGCCGGCCATCTCCGCGGTGAGGCTGGAGCCGAGGTTGCACCAGGCTCCGGCCATGAACCGGCCCTCTAGGACCTTGTGTCTGATATACTTCATTATTCCTCCTCTTGGGTTGAACCGGGCTGGCCGCCCCAAAGCTCGCTGCCCCTGCTTCCCGGCCCCGAGGGCGGAGGGTCGGCCAGCAGCTCGGCCAAAAGCCCGGCCGCGGTATCCACATAAGCGGGGCAAAGCCGGAGGGCCAGCTTCTCCTCGGCGGCCCGGGCCCGGCCGGCGGCGGTGGCCGGGTCCACCCCGCCCAGCAGCTCCCGGCAGCGGATGGTCCCGTGGCGGGCCTTGAAACCGTTGATCAGATGCTCGGCCAGGTCGTAGCAGCGGTAGCGGGATCGCTTCTCGTCCCCGTCCCGATCCAGGGCCAGGCCGAGGACCATGAAGGCCCCGGTCAGGGCCCCGCAGACGCCTCCCTGGCCCATGCCCGAGCCAAAGGCCCGGCCCAGGAGCAGGCCCAGGCCCGGGTCGAGCCCGTACTGCCGGCCGAACCCGGCCAGCACGGACTGGGCTCAGCCGTATCTCCGGCTGAAAAGAAGCTTGGTCTGGTCGATGGGATCCATCGGCATCCTCTTATTAGGGTTGATCGGGTTGAGCGGCTCGGGCCGGCCCCGAACCGATCCCGGCCGCCGGCCCGTTCCAGGCCTGGGGTTTTATCTCGGCCAGGATCAGCCCGGCCACGATCAGACCCCCGCCGATCAGGCCGGAACGGGTCAGGCGGTCTCCCAGCCACCACCAGGCGAAAAGGGCGGCGAAGACCGGCTCCAGGGTGAAGATGATGGCCGTCCTGGTGGGGGTGGTGTGCTTCTGGGCCCAGGTCTGGGCCAGGTAGGCGAAGATGGTGCAGGAGGCGGCCAGGAAGGCGGCCGCCAGGTAGACCTCTTTGCCCAGGGCCAGGTTCAGCTTTCCCTCGGCCCCGGCCCAGAGGAGGCTGAGGGCCGAAAGGATGGCGAGCTGGACAAAGGCCAGCCAGAAGGAGTCCCGGCCCGGGGAGAAGCGGCCCAGGGCCAGGATGTGGGCCGCGATCAGAACGGCGCAGACAAAAGTCCACCCGTCGCCCCGGTTGAAGCCGGCCATCCCCGGGCCGCCGCCGGCGGTGAGCAAGTAGAGCCCGGCAAAGGCGGTCAGGGCTCCGGCCAGGGCCGTTCTGGCCGGGGCCCGCCGGAGGAGAAAGAGGGAGAAGACCGGAACCAGGATGACGTTCAGGCCGGTGATGAAGCCCGACCTGGAGGCGGAGGTGTGGACCAGGCCCAGGGCCTGGCTGGCAAAGGCCCCGAAAAGGAGGAGCCCGCAGATCAGCCCCGGTTTAAGGACCCCGGCCCGGAAATCGGCCCGCCTCAGCCAGGCCACGGGCAGGAGGAGGAGGCAGGCCAGGGTGAACCTGAGGAAGACCAGGTTGGAGACGTCGGTCAGGGCCAGGGCCTCCTTGACCAGGGCGAAGGAGGTCCCCCAGAAGACGGTCACCGTGACCAGGAGGAGGTCGGCCAGGGAGGAGAGCCTGCTCTTATCGGGAAGAGGGTTCATCAAAGGGCCCGGGGATCGGGGGCGGGCTAGACATTGAACCTGACATTGATCACGTCCCCGTCGGCCACCCGGTAGTCCCTCCCCTCCAGCCGGACCAGCCCCTTTTTCTTGGCCTCGGCCATGGAGCCGGCCGCCATCAGGTCGGCAAAGGGGACCACCTCGGCCCGGATGAAGCCCTTCTCCAGGTCGGAGTGGATCACCCCGGCGGCGGCGGCGGCGGTGGAGCCCGCCTTGAGGGGCCAGGCCCGGACCTCGTCCGGGCCCACGGTCAAAAAGGAGATCAGCCCCAACAGGCCGAAGGCGGCCCTGACCAGCCGGTCCAGCCCAGGCTCGGTGAGCCCGTACTCGGCCCTGAACTCGGCCGCCTCCTCCGGCTCCATCCGGGCCAGCTCGCGCTCTATCTCCCCCTGGAGGACCAGGATCTCCTCCCCGCCGAGCCCCAGCTCCGGAACCGAGTTGTCGCCGTCGGGGTTGTTGATCACCACCAGCCGCGGCTTGGCCGAGAGAAAAGCGTAGGACCTCAAGGCCGGCGCCGCGGCCAGAGCGGGCCTTTCCCTGACCGACCGGCCCCCGCCCAGAAGCTCCAGGACCTCCCCCATCCGCTCGATCTCCTCGGCCTGGAAGTCCTGACCCTTGGCCCGGCCCTTCTTCATTCTCTCGAAAACCCCCTCGGCCACGCCCAGATCGCGGAGGATGAGCTCCTCCTCCAGGAGCTTCAGGTCGGCCGCCGGGGCGGCGGAGGGGGAGTAGTTGGCCAGGATGAAGAGGAGGCCGTCGGCGGTGCTCAGCTCGGCCAGGGTCTGGGCCAAGCCCAGGGTCTCGTCGGGGAGGGTCAGGGTCAACCTGGCCGGGGTGACCTTTTTGGGCCGGTACATCAGGGCCAGGGGCTCCAGCCGGGCGTCGGGTACCTGGACCACCGCCATCCGGTCGGCCCTCCGCCCCCGGCCGTTCTCCTCCTCGACCTTGAGGCCCGCCCCCAGGGCCTCGAAGAGGGTCCGCCGGCCCGCTCCCGGCCGCCCGTATATCCCCAGTTTCATGAATCCCGCCTCTGGCCTGCTGCCGGGGCTAAAGGTAGTCCGGGGGGGCGGGGGTGTCAAGAGAACCGGGGCAGGAGCCGGGTCCGCCCGGGACCGGGGGGGTCCGGACGGGATGAATAAAGTTGACAATTCCCTTCACCGGCCATATATTTAGCTCTCGTTGCGGGCATAACTCAGCTGGTAGAGTGCAAGCTTCCCAAGCTTGACGTCGCGGGTTCGAGTCCCGTTGCCCGCTCCAGGCTTTTTGCCGCCCGTTCCGGGAGGTCGCCAGCACCGGCCCGGAACGGGGGCGGCAGACTCCCTTACCGAGGTTCAGCCGGCCGGAAGGCGGGTTCTTCTTCGGTTTGTGGATTGGCGCCGGGACCGGCGGGGCGGCTTTTTTTGACCGAGGCCCGCCACACGGGGTCCGAGCACAATCCGGTTGACACGGAGTGGGCCGCCGGGGCCCACTTTTATTTTCACCGGGCCTTAAGTACGGTGGAACCATGGACCAGAAAGAGGCGGCCCAAAGATTGAGAGAGTTGGCCGCTCCGGCCCTGGCGGCCACGGGGCTGGAGCTGGTGGACGTGGAGACGGGCTGGCAGGGCAGGAGGATGATGATCAGGCTGGTGGTCGATAAACCGGGCGGGGTGGGCGTGGACGACTGCGCCGAGCTCAACCGCTACTTAAGCGATCTCCTGGACGTCCACGATCCTCTGGAGGGCTCCTACATCCTGGAGGTCTCCTCGCCGGGCCTGGATCGGCCGCTGAAGAAACCGGCCGACTTCGCCTGGGCCGTGGGCAAGGAGGTCAAGCTGACCATGAAGTCCCCCTGCCAGGGGAAAAACGTGCTCCGGGGTCTGCTGGCCGACTTTGACGGGACCACCCTGATCCTGGAGGAGAATGACCTCAAGGTGGAACTGCCATTGACCGAGGTGGCCAAGGCCAGGCTGGACGTGGACCCCTTCCAGCGGCCCCGGGGGATGGGCCAGAGGTAGTCGGAAATGACCGAATTGAAAAGGATAATCGATCAGATCAGCCGAGACAAGGGGATCGACAAGGACATCCTCGTCTCCACCCTGGAGGACGCCATCCGCTCCGCGGCCCGGAAGAAGCTGGGCCAGAACCGGGAGTTCGAGGTGGCCTACAACGACGAAGACGGGGAGATCGAGGTCTTTGAGTTCAAGGACGTGGTGGAGGTCATCGACGACCCCGACAGCCAGGTCTCCCTGGAGGAGGGGCGGTCCATGGACCCCGACTGCCAGGTGGGGGACCAGCTGGGGGTCAAGGTCGACACCGCCGAGTTCGGGCGGATCGCCGCCCAGTCGGCCAAGCAGGTCATCATCCAGAGGATGAAGGACGCCGAGCGGGACATTGTCTACGAGGACTACAAGGACCGCAAGGGGGAGATCATCTCCGGGATGGTCCTCCGGTTCGACAAGGGCAACCTCATCGTCAACCTGGGCCGGGCCGAGGCGGTCCTGCCGGTCCGGGAGCAGACCCCCAGGGAGATCTACCGTCCCGGCGACCGCATCCGGGCCTTTGTCCTGGACGTCAAGCCCATCGCCAGGGGACCCCAGATAATCCTCTCCCGGACCCATCCCCAGTTCCTGGTGGAGCTCTTCAAGCAGGAGGTCCCGGAGATGGCCGAAGGGGTGGTCCAGATCAAGGCCGTGGCCCGCGAGCCGGGCTCCCGGGCCAAGGTGGCGGTCTACTCCCAGGACCAGGACATCGACCCGGTGGGGGCCTGCGTGGGGATGAAGGGCTCCCGGGTCCAGGCCGTGGTCCAGGAGCTGAGGGGGGAGAAGATAGACATCGTCCCCTGGGATCCGGACGTGGCCCGCTTCATCTGCAACGCCCTCTCCCCGGCCGAGGTGGCCCGGGTGGTGGTGGACGAGGCCAGACACACCATGGAGGTGGTGGTTCCGGAGGAGATGCTTTCGCTGGCCATCGGCAAGCGGGGCCAGAACGTCCGCCTCTCCTCCAAGCTCACCGGCTGGCGGGTGGACATCATCCACGAGGACCGCTACGCCAAGATCGAGGAGGAGGGCCAGGCCACCCTGCTGATGGTCGAGGGGATCGGCGAGGCCACGGCCAAGCTGCTCATGGAGGCCGGCTACCAGTCGGCCCGGGAGCTGGGCCGGGCCACCTCCGACGAGCTGGTGGATATTCCGGGGATAAGCGTTCTCAAGGCCGAGCACCTCATCTCCGCCGCCCAGGAGGTGGTCTCCAGGCTGGACGCCGAGTACAAGGCCCAGGAGGAGGCGGCCAGGTCCGGACCGGAGATCCCGCCGGGCTTTTTGGCCCCTCCCGAGCCCGGAGCCGGGCCCGAGGCCGGGCCGGAGGAGGCCGAGGCCAAGACCGAGGCCGGGTCCCCGGGGGAGACCGGTCAGAGCCAGGAGAGCGGATCCTAGCCTTGGCCCCGGAGAGAACCTGTTTCGGCTGCGGGCGGAAGGGGACCAAGGACGGGTTTATCCGCCTGGCCGTTCTTCCGGGCGGCCGGGTGGAGATAGACCGCCGCCAGACGGCGGGGGGAAGAGGGCTCTACCTCTGCCCCGAGACAGCTTGCTTCGGCCGGGCCCGCCGGCGCAAACCGCCGCCGGCCGTCACCCGACGGGGGGCGGCCAGGGCTCTGGCCGAGCTGCTGGACAAGGGCCCGACGGAGATTAAATCCCAAAGGGGGTTTCTTTGATGAAGAAGACCAGGGTCTATGAGCTGGCCAAAGAGTTCCACAAGGATACTCGGGAGCTTTTAGACCTTCTTTCGGAGATGGAGATCGAGGCCGTGTCCCACGCCTCGTCCCTGTCCGAAGACGATGCGGAGCGGATCAGGGAGAGGCTGGCGGCCGAGCAGACCCACGAGATAACCCAGAAGCGGATCTCGCGGAAGGTTATCCGCCGCCGCAAGACGGCCATCGAGCCCGTTGTCCAGGCCGTCGAGGAAGAGTTCCGACCGGAGGAGGTGGCGCCTGAACCGGAGGCTCCCCAACCCGCCCCGGTCCAGGCCCAGGGCGGCCCGGTTGAGGAGGCCGCGGATCAAATGGAGACCGAGATCATGATCGAGGCGGAGGTGACGGAGGCCGCGGAGCCGGTCGCGGCCCGGCTCGAGGAGGCCGAGCCCGGGCCGGAGCCCGAGCTGGCCCAAGAGCCCGAGCCCCAGGCCCCGCCCCGGGAGCCCGAGCCGGACCTCAAGCCCGGCCGGAAGGTTCCGAGGCCCTTGCCCGAGCCCGGGGAGGAACCTCCCGCCCCGGAGAAGCCGGAGGGGGAGACAACCCAGGTGGTCAAGCCCCGCTGGACCCACGGCGAGCCGGCCAGGATAATCTCCCGGCCCTCGGTATCCCCGGCCGCCGTCAAACCCGGCCCCGGCCCCCGGACCGCGCCCCCGGTGGTTGAGGAAATCCCCGGCGGCTTCCCTCCGCCCGAGAGCGAGGAGACCAGCCGGCGGAGGCGGGGCAAGGCCAAGAAAAAGGGCAAGAAGCGGGATGTGGGCCGGGCCGAGCTGTACTCCGCCGGGGCCGGCCGGTTCCGGGGACCCAAGGTCAAGCGGGCGGCCAAGAAGGCCCAGAAGACCCAGATCACCCAGCCCAAGGCGATCAAGATGCGGATCAAGGTGGCCGAGGCCATCTCCGTGGCCGAGCTGGCCAAAAGGATGGGGGTCAAGGCGGCCGACGTGGTCAAGCAGCTCCTCCAGCTGGGGATGATGGTCTCCCTCAACCAGCCGGTGGACCTGGACACGGCCACCATCGTCGCCAATGAGTTCGGCTACGAGGTGGAGAGGTCGGCCTTTGAGGAGTCGGACCTGCTCAAACCGGCCGAGGACAGACCGGAGAACCTCAAGCTCAGGCCGCCGGTGGTGACCATCATGGGCCACGTGGACCACGGCAAGTCCTCTCTCCTGGAGGCCATCTCGACCCACAACCTCCACATCGTCGACGGCGAGGCCGGAGGGATCACCCAGCACATCGGGGCCTACGCGGTGGACGTCGCCGGCTCCCCCATCGTCTTCCTGGACACCCCGGGCCACGAGGCCTTCACCGCCATGCGGGCCCGGGGGGCGGAGGTGACCGATATCGTGGTCCTGGTGGTCGCCGCCGACGACGGGGTCATGGAGCAGACCAAGGAGGCCATCAACCACTCCCGGGCGGCCAAGGTCCCGATCATCGTGGCCGTCAACAAGATGGACAAGCCGGATATCGATCCGGACCGGGTCAAGCGGGAGCTCTCCGAGCAGGGCCTCCAGCCGGAGGAGTGGGGCGGGGACACCCTCTTCGCCCCGGTCTCGGCCAAGACCGGCCAGGGGATAGATGATCTCCTGGAGACCATCAAGCTCCAGGCCGAGCTTCTGGAGCTGAAGGCTGACCAGGAGAAGGCGGCCGAGGGCCGGGTCATCGAGGCCCAGGTGGACCGCGGCCGGGGGATCGTGGCCACGGTCCTGGTCCAGGGCGGGACCCTTAAGGTGGGCGACGCCTTCGTGGTCGGCTCCCACCACGGGCGGGTCCGGGCCCTGATCAACGACAAGGGCCAGCCGGTGGACGAGGCCGGGCCCTCCATCCCGGTCCAGGTTCAGGGCATCTCCGGGGTGCCCGAGGCCGGGGACGAGTTCCAGGTGGTGGAGGACGACCGGGTCGCCCGCCAGATCAGCGAGCACCGCCAGGCCAAGCGCCGGGAGGCCGAGCTGAGCCAGGGGACCAAGGTCTCCCTGGAGACCTTCCTGGAGAAGGCCGGGGCGGAGGCCAAGGAGCTCAACATCGTCATCAAGGCCGACGTCCAGGGCTCCATCGAAGCCCTCCGGGACGCCCTGGAGAGGCTGTCCACCGACCAGGTCAAGCTGGCCGTGATCCACACCGGAGCCGGGGCCATCACCGAGTCGGACATCATGCTCGCCTCCGCCTCCCGGGCCATCGTCATCGGGTTCAACGTCCGGGCCAACGCCAAGGTCAGCGACGTGGCCGAGCAGGAGAAGGTGGAGATCCGCTACTACGACGTCATCTACAAGGCCATCGAGGAGGTCCGGGAGGCCATGGCCGGCCTTCTGGAGTCCATCTTCAAGGAGCACGTCATCGGCCGGGCCGAGGTCCGGGAGGTCTTCAAGGTTCCCAAGATCGGGGCGGTGGCCGGATGTTACATCACCGACGGCCTGGTCCGGCGGGGCGGTTTGGCCCGTCTGGTCCGGGACGGGGTGGTGACCTACGAAGGCAAGATCGCCTCGCTCAGGCGCTTCAAGGACGACGCCCGGGAGGTGGCCGCCGGTTACGAGTGCGGTATCGGCCTGGAGGGCTTCAACGACATCAAGATCGGCGACGCGATCGAAGTCTTTGAGCTGGAAGAGATCAGGCCGGAGCTGGCTCCGGCCGAGCAGGCGGGATAGACTTTGGTGATCGCCGCCCTGAGCCTTTCGGTGGCCATCCCCGAGGTGGCCTCCCTGAAGGGCAAACGGAAATCCATCCAGGCCCTGAAGGACCGGGTCAAGGCCAGGTTCAACGTCTCCATCGCCGAGGTGGGGGCCCTGGACGTGTGGCAGCGGGCCGAGATCGGGGTGGCGGCGGTGGCCAACGACCAGCGGGTGCTCAACTCCAAGATGGACAAGCTCCTCAACTACATCGAGTCCACCGGCCTGGTGGAGCCTCTCTCGGCCGAGCTAGAGTTCATCCACCTGGGGGAGGAGCCGGGCTCCGGGGACTTTCTCAAGGGGGGCTTCTCCTGATGGCCGGGTCCAGGACCCGCAGGGTGGGCAAGCTCATCCGCCAGGAACTGTCCGGGTTGCTGACCGTCAGGGTCAGGGACCCCAGGCTGTCCCTGGCCACCATCAGCGAGGTGGAGCCGACCCCGGACCTGAAGCGGGCCTTTGTCTACTTCACCTGCCCCCCCGGCCGGGAGGAGGAGGTCAGGGCCGGGTTCGACCAGGCGTCCGGTTTCTTGAGAAGGGAGCTGGCCAGCCGGCTGAAGTTGAAGTTCATGCCCGAGCTGGTCTACCGCCACGACCAGTCCCTGGACAAGGGAGCGGCCATGGACAGCCTCCTGGCCTCCCTCAAGGACCAACCGGTCCCGGAGAACCGGTCTTGAGGCCCGAGGCGGCCCAAGGAGCCGAGGCCATGGCCCGAGCCCTGGCCCGGGGCCGGAGGTGGCTCCTGGCCTCCCACCTCAACCCGGACGGGGACGCCATCGGGGCCATGGTCGGCTTAAGCCTGATCCTGGAGGGGCAGGGCAAGGAAACGGTGATGTACAATGGCTCCGGCGTCCCGGCCCCCTACTGCTTCCTGCCCGGCTCCGGGGCCGTCCGGACCGGGGTTCCGGAGAAGCTCGACTTCGACGGCCTGGTGGTTCTGGACAGCGGGGAGGTGAACCGGATCGGAGAGCTTCAGGAGCGGGTCGGGGAGCTGCCCCTCCTGATCAACCTGGACCACCACGTCCCTAAAACCCCCTGGGGGGACGTGGCCTGGATCGACCAGGGGGCCCCGGCCGTGGGGGCCATGGTCCTGGAGCTGGCCCGGCTGCTTAAGGCCCGGATCGACCCTGAGGCCGCCCTGAACCTCTACACGGCCATCATGACCGACACCGGCCGCTTCCAGCACGGCAACACCGACGCGGCCACCATGGCCGCCGCGGCCGAGCTGACCCGGCTGGGGGCCGACCCCGCCCTGGCCGCCAGGGAGGTCTACCAGACCTACACCGAGGGGCGGCTCAAGCTCCTGGCCCGGGCCCTGGGCACCTTGGAGCTTCACCAGGAGGGTTTGGTGGCTTTGATGACCCTGCGCCGCTCCGACTTCCAGGAGACCGGGACCACGGCGGTGGACATGGACAACTTCGTGGACTACGCCCGGGGGGTCAAGGGGGTGGAGGTGGCTGCCACCCTGAGGGAGGAGGAGGGCGGCTTCAAGATCAGCCTCCGCTCCTCGGGGAGGGTGGATGTGGCCCGGTTGGCCTCCGCCTTTGGCGGGGGAGGGCACCGGATGGCCGCCGGGGCCTTTGTGGGCGGCGGGCTCGACCAGGTCAGGGCCCGGATCATGGCCGGGGCCAAGGCCTCCCTGGCCGGGGGCCGGAATGGCTGAGCGGAGGCGCGAGCGGCGGTTCACCACCGACGGGGTCCTGGTGGTGGACAAGCCCCAGGGGATCTCCTCGGCCCAGGTGGTGGGCCAGATCAAGAGGCTCACCCAGCCGGCCAAGATCGGCCACGCCGGGACCCTGGACCCCTTTGCCACCGGGATCCTGGTGGTCTGTTTCAACCAGGCCACCAAGCTGGCCGGATACCTCACCGAGCAGGACAAGCTCTATGAGGGGGTTCTCCACCTGGGTCTGGAGACCGACACCCAGGACCCCACCGGCCGGGTGGTCAGACGGAAACCGGTCCAGGTCACCGAAGAGGAGGTGGAGGCCGCGGCCGAGAGCTTCCGGGGCCGGATCAGCCAGCGCCCGCCGGCCTTCTCGGCCCTGAAAAGGGAGGGGGAGCCCCTCTACCGGAAGGCCAGGCGGGGGGAGGAGGTGGAGGTCGAGCCCCGGGAGGTGACCATCCACCGGCTGACCGTGACCGGGTTCGAGCCTCCCCGGGTCTCGTTTACGGTCCTCTGCTCCAAGGGGACCTACGTCCGGACCCTGGCCCACGACTGGGGCCGGAGCCTGGGCTGCGGGGGCCACTTGGAGCAGCTGAGAAGGACCGCTTCGGGCCTTTTTTCCATCGAGCAGGCCCTGATCCTGGGCCAGGTGGAGGCCACCGCCCACCGGGGCCGACTGGGAAAGGTCCTCATCCCTCCGGAGAAGGCCCTGGACTGGCCCGGGGCCAGGTTGGGGGATGAGGCGACGATGATGATCAGCCAGGGGCGGACCCTGACCAGCCAGGAGCTGGTGGGGCTCCAGCCCCAGTATTTGAGGGTCGGTCAGCGGCTCAAACTAATCAACCCGGCCGGACAGCTCATCGCCCTGGCCGAGCTCACCCCGGCCGAGGAGGGTCAGGGTCTGGCCGCCAGGCCGATCCGGGTTCTCCAGGCTTAGGAAATCCAGAAGGAGGAAAGGAAAGTGCCCCTTTCGCCGGACGTCAAAAAGCAGATAATCGAGAAGAACAGGGTCCACGAGTCGGACACAGGCTCGCCCGAGGTCCAGATCGCCTTGCTCTCCCAGCGGATCAAGGACCTGACCGAGCACTTCAAGATCCACGCCAAGGACCATCACTCCCGCCGCGGCCTGCTCAAGCTGGTCGGCCAGCGGCGGCGGCTCTTAAACTACCTCAAGCGCAAGAACGTGGAGAGGTACCGGATCCTGATTCAGGAGCTAGGCCTCAGGAAATAAGAAGAGGCCGGAAAGTAAGGAAGGTTATGTACAAGTTAGTAGAGTGCGAGCTGGGGGGCCAACCCCTGGTCATCGAGACCGGCCGGGTGGCCAAGCAGGCCAACGGCTCGGTCGTGGTCCGTTACGGCGACACCATGGTCCTGGTCACCGCGGTCTCCACCGAGGAGGTGCGGGAGGGGATCGACTTCTTCCCCCTGACCGTCGACTACCAGGAGTTCGCCTGGGCGGCCGGGCGGATCCCCGGAAACTACTTCCGCCGGGAGATCGGCCGGCCCAGCCTCAAGGAGACCCTCACCTCCCGGGTCATCGACCGGCCCATCAGGCCCCGTTTCCCCAAGGGCTACCGCTACGAGACCCAGGTGATCGCCAACGTCATCTCCACCGACACAGAGAACGACGCCGACGTGCTGGCTCTCACCGGGGCCTCGGCGGCCCTGTCCCTGTCCGACATCCCCTGGTCCGGGCCCATCGCCGGCTGCCGGGTGGGCCGCCTGGAGGGCCGCCTGGTCATCAACCCCACGGCCAGCCAGCTGAAGGAGTCGGACCTGAACATCGTCATCGCCGCCAGCCGGGAGGCCATCGTCATGGTCGAGGGCGGGGCGGGCTACGCCTCCGAGGAGGAGGTCCTGGAGGCGATCTGGGAGGGACACCGGGCCGTCCAGCCGGTGATCGACATCCAGGAGGAGCTGATCCGGGCGGCGGCCAAGCCCAAGCGGGAGTTCACCCTGCCCTCCAAGGATGAAGAGCTGGCCGCCAGGATCCGGGAGATCGGCGAGGGGTGGCTCAGCGAGGCCCTGGTGGTTCCGGAGAAGATGGCCCGCTACGAGGCCCTCGGCAAGGCCAAGAAGCGGATCTTGGAGGCCATGGGCGAGGAGTACGCCCCCCGGGCCAAGGAGATCTCGGAGCTGGTCGGCGATCTCAAGGCCGAGCTGATGAGGCAGATGATCGTCCGGACCAGGAAGAGGATCGACGGCCGGGGGCTGACCGAGGTCAGGCCCATCTCCTGCGAGGTGGGGATCCTGCCCCGGGCCCACGGCTCGGCCCTCTTCACCAGGGGCGAGACCCAGGCCCTGGTGACCACCACCCTGGGGACCCAGGGAGACGAGCAGCGGATCGAGAACATCATGGGGGACGAACAGAAAAAGTTCTTCCTCCACTACAACTTCCCGCCCTTCTCCGTGGGTGAGACCAAGAGGCTGAGCGGACCCAGCCGCCGGGACCTGGGCCACGGGGCCCTGGCCGAGAGGGCCCTCCTCAAGACCCTCCCCGATCCCAACGAGTTCCAGTACACCATCCGGGTGGTCTCCGACATCCTGGAGTCCAACGGCTCCTCCTCCATGGCCACCGTCTGCGGCGGCTCGCTGGCCCTGATGGACGCGGCGGTGCCGGTCAAGGAGGCCGTGGCCGGGGTGGCCATGGGGCTCATCAAGGAAGAGGGGGAGGTGGCGGTCCTGACCGACATCCTGGGCGACGAGGATCACCTGGGGGACATGGACTTCAAGGTGGCCGGCTCGGAGAGAGGGATCACCGCCATCCAGATGGACATCAAGATCTCCGAGGTGGACAAGGAGGTCATGGGCCGGGCCCTGACCCAGGCCCGGGAGGGCCGGCTCCACATCCTGGGCAAGATGCGGGAGGCCATCTCCCAGCCCCGGACGACCATGTCCGATTACGCCCCCCAGATCGTGGCCATCCAGATCCGGCAGGAGAAGATCAGGGACATCATCGGCCCCGGAGGAAAGGTCATCAAGGCCATCCAGGCCGAGACCGGCTGCCGGGTGGACGTGGAGGACTCGGGCCGGGTCCTGGTGGCCAGCAACGACCGGGCCGCCCTGGACCAGGCCATCGAGATAATCAAGAGCCTGACCAAGGAGGCCGAGGTGGGCACGATCTACGAAGGGGTGGTCAAGAAGATCACCGACTTCGGGGCCTTCATCGAGATCCTGCCCGGCACCGACGGGCTGTGCCACATCTCCGAGCTGGCCCACCACCGGGTCAACCGGGTGACCGACATCCTCAAGGAGGGGGACGAGGTCCGGGTGAAGTGCATCGGCATCGACCCCAGCGGGAAGATCAAGCTCTCCCGGAAGGCCTTGCTGGAGCCGCCGGAGCCGGGCGAGGCCCAGGAGCCCGGCCAGGACGGGGGCGGCCGGCGCCACCACCGCCGGGAGGACTGACCTTGGTCAGCTCCACCACCCTGGAAAACGGGCTTAGGGTGGTGACCGAACGGATGGAGCACCTCCGTTCGGTCTCCGTGGGGATCTGGGTGGACGTGGGCTCCAGGGACGAGAGGGAGGAACAGGCCGGCTTCTCCCATCTCCTGGAGCACATGATCTTCAAGGGCACCCAACGGCGGACGGCCTTGTCCATCGCCAAGGAGATCGACGCCATCGGCGGGATGTCCAACGCCTTCACCTCCCGGGAGCGGACCTGCTTCCACGCCAAGGTCCTGGACTACCACCTGGGGGAGATCGTCGATCTGCTGAGCGACATCTTCCTCAACTCCCTCTTCTCGGCCGAGGAGCTGAAAAGGGAGCAGGAGGTGGTTCTCCAGGAGATCAAGATGGTCGAGGACACCCCGGACGAGCACGTCCACCAGCTCCTGCCCCAGCTTATCTGGCCGGAGATCCCCATGGGCCGGCCGATCCTGGGCACGGTGGAGTCGGTCACCGGGGCCACCTCGGAGAGCCTGAAAACCTACATCCATGACTCCTACGCCCCGGGCCGGATCATCATCTCCGCGGCCGGCAACCTGGACCACCAGGGGCTGGTCAAGCTGGTGGAGCCACTTTTCGGGACCCTGGGCGGGCAGGCCGGGCCCGGCCGGACTCCGGCCCCCGAGCCCCTCTCCGGCGACCTGATCAAGGAGAAGGACCTGGAGCAGGTCCACCTCTGCCTGGGGTTAAAGGGGGTCTCGGCCCTCTCCCCGGACCGCTTCCCCTGCGCCCTCTTGAACGTCCTTTTAGGCGGCTCCATGTCCTCCCGGCTCTTCCAGGAGGTCAGGGAGAAGCGGGGGCTGGCCTACTCGGTCTACTCCTACCTCTCCTCCTACTCCGACGCCGGGATGCTGGGCCTCTACCTGGGGGTGGAGCCCTCCCGGACCAGGGAGGCCCTGGAGGTGGTTTTGGAGGTCATGGAGGAGCTGGGTCAAGGGATCGAGGAGGAGGAGCTGGCCAAGGCCAAGGAGCACCTCAAGGGCTCCATCTTCCTGGCCGCCGAGTCCACCGACTCCAGGATGTCCAGGCTGGCCAAGAACGAGTTCAACTTCGGCCGCTACATCCCCTACGAGGAGGTGGCGGCCAAGATCCAGGCTACCACCCCGGAGATGGTCTCCTCCCTGGCCGCCCGGATTTTGGACCCCAAGGAGCTGGCCCTGGTGGCCCTGGGGCCGGGGGTGGAGAAGGCCCTGGGTAAGGGCTGGTACCGCCGCCCGAATATTTCATGAAGTCCGCCAAAAGAGAATTACATTGAAACTAGATACAAGAGGTTGAAGCTAAACGATTTAAAAAACCTCGGTAGCCGCTTGAACCTCATTCCTGATCTGATCGAAATTTGGCGGACTTCACCCTGCGGGCGAGGCGATTTGGCCGCATCTGCTGCGTTGCGTGACACTCGCCATAGGGTAACTATAGCTTCGTGTCCCGCGCCTTGCACCTGCAACCAACTCGACTCGTGAAATATCCGGGTCGGATAAACCTGAACGTGGGATCACCGGCTAGTCAGCCAGGCCCGCTCCCGCCATAATGACCAGATTAGGCCGAACAACGGCCAAGGAAGGCTTTTCCCATGCCCCCCCGACTCCAGGTCCTCATCAAGCGTCTGCCCCACGGCCGGGGTTTAAAGCTGCCCTTCTACGCCACCCCCGACTCGGCCGGGGTGGACCTCCGGGCCGCCCTGCCCGAGGACGAGCCCTTGACCCTGGCCCCGGGCCAGATCGCCCTGGTCCCCACCGGGATCGCGGTGGCCATCCCGTCCGGATACGAGGGCCAGGTCCGGCCCCGCTCCGGGCTGGCCACCAGGCACGGGATCAGCCTGATCAACGCCCCGGGCACGGTGGACGCCGACTACCGGGGCGAGCTCAAGTGCTCGGTCATCAACCTGGGGGCCGAGCCCTACACCATCCGCCGGGGGGACCGGATCTCCCAGATGATCATCTCCCCGGTCCTCCAGGCCGAGCTCACCGAGGTGGAGGAGCTGCCCCTGACGGAAAGGGGGGCGGGCGGGTTCGGGTCCACGGGGGTCAGCTAGACCGGATCTTCCCGGAACAAACCTCCCGGGGAACCGTCTCCCGGCTGACCCCAAGGCGAACCCGGGGTATCCCCTCTGCGACTTTCCGCGGCCTGGAAAGCGGCCGCCCGGGGTAATATCGCTGCTTGGGGCACGAGGTTGGTTACAATATTTATTGATGTTATTGCCTGAATAATGAGGGTCCTCAGGGGATATGCCGGCGTATCCTTTTCGCGGGCAAATATTCAGAATTTAAAGGCTGCGGCCCTCCCCAGCCGGGAACGCCCGAAGATCGACCACCCCTTTTGCTTGCAATTTCGCCTTCAAGGGGGGTATCGTGAACCCGTTCAGAAGAACAGCTATAAGGGCCGGCGGTACGCTGGCGGGACCCTGAAAAAATAACCTGACCGGGCGGACTAGGAAGTTCGCCCGAGGGGCGTGAAGGCCGAACCCGCAAGGGTTCGGCCTTTTTATTCAATCTCCGTTCATCGGGCCACGAAGGCCGAACCCCTCCCAGGTCCAAAATCAACTACCCCGTCGAAAGCAGCGGGGTAAACCAGCGGAAACCACTGTCAGCACTTCGCGGCAAGCCGCGGGGAATGACACCCCCTTTGGGGGATCAAATCGCGGCCCGGTCAGGTCGGACCCCTGACCCGGCCCGGTCCGAGAGGAGAATGTCAGATGAAAAGGGTGCTCATATTGCTGATCGGTCTGGGGTTGGTTCTGGGCTCCGGCTTTCCGGCCGCGGCCAAGGTGGAATTTTCCGGGACCTTATTCATGGAGTCCACCTGGGCCCGGGACTCCAAGGAGGTGACCGGGACCGAGGAGCGGATCTC
>Ga0068714_10002858_pt1 | contig 21351 bp, 19 predicted proteins | sample MTBNYHSulfiMetaG_FD_62988 | JGI IMG/M metagenome (GOLD analysis project Ga0068714, IMG submission 62988) | Enrichment culture microbial communities from rom New York Harbor, USA that are MTBE-degrading - MTBE-NYH (New York Harbor Sulfidogenic)... | ecosystem: Environmental > Aquatic > Marine >... | reverse complement strand
TATGTAAATCTGAAATATTAAAATCGTTTCCTGCTGAATTTCAGCAGGGGGATAATGTATTGCCCTATTTTACGGATCGATAGCGAAAACTATTTTTATAAATTTGCTGCGGAATTGCTGCAAAAATATAGAAAAAATTTTCACGTAAAAAATTTTTTTCTATATTTGTTCCTATTCCGCATATTAATACAATGCCTGACCAATGCAAGAAGAAGTAGATTTTGTCCTGGAATATTGCAAAGAAAAAATGGATAGTGCTATTGAGCATCTTGAAAAAGAGCTGATACATATCAGAGCAGGGAAAGCTTCACCGGCAATGCTTGATGGTGTTCAGGTTGAATATTACGGAAGTCTGACCCCTCTGAACAGAATATCCAACATTAGCACTCCTGATGCAAAAACCATAGCTGTTCAGCCATGGGAAAAGGGAATGATCCCTGCAATTGAAAAAGCCATTATGGCTGCTAATTTAGGATTCAATCCTGAAAACAACGGTGAAATAATCCGGATAAATATACCCGCACTTACGGAAGAGAGGAGGAGGCAGCTCGTAAAACAGGTGAATAAAGAGGGAGAAATTGCAAAGGTGAGTGTTCGCACAGCCAGAAAAGAGTCTAACGACCAGCTAAAAAAACTCCAGAATGACGGATTGTCTGAAGACATTAAAAAAATTGCTGAGGCTGAAGTGCAGGATTTGACTGATAATTATACTAAAAAGGTAGACGCCTTAGTTAATGCTAAGGAGAAAGATATTATGACAATATAAATTGTTTTGTTTCTAGTTTTCTGTTTTCTGAACATTGTTTAATTGTTTTCATGGCTTTGAGGCAGCTTCAAGGAGCTGCCTTTTTTTATGGAATCCTTTTTGACAAAATCCACCTGCAGGTAACATGAAACAAATGATCCGGGCAGATACACTGAAAACATAAAACCTGAAGTTAATCCAAAACTAAGATCACAGAATCTCCTCCACGCTTTTTCTCAGAAAATCACGGGAATAATACTCTTCGTCGATAATATCCCCGTTCCAGACAATAAGGTCAAGATCTATAGTCCGGGGTCCGAATTTTGGAGCATTTCTGTCACGGCCAAGTTCATCTTCGATCTTCTTAAGGATATTTTTCAATTCTTCTTTTATCAACTTTGTCTCAACATTTACTGCTCCATTGGTAAAATCAGACTGGTTGGTAATACCAATCGGCCTTGTTTTAATTAAAGAAGAGACCTTAAGAATCTTCACCTTAGCACCCAGCAGGCTAAGCATTTTTGAAATATTATCTTCAGGATCTATATTTGAACCAATTCCTATTATTGCTGTATTAATCCTCACCTGTTCAGTCGCAGCAACCTCATCCATCCGGGAAGAACGCAGTTTTCTCTCTTCCATCACTACCGACACTGATTCGGCAAAACGCAGTGCATGCGGTTTATCAACCTCCACCCTGACATAGTTTACCTTGTCCTCAGCCAAAAGAAGGTCAACAATTTTTTTGGTAAGAACCTCCAGCAGGTTAAACCTGCCCTCTTGTACCAATTCAACTACTTTCTTCGTAACTATTTTGTAATCAAGAATATCAGATGGATCATCTGATTCCAGAACCCTCTCCGGGACATCTGTCTCTATCTCATAATTTATTATAACATCCTGTTTATTTGTCAACTCATCCGGATTAAATCCGATATAAGTTCTCAACAACAAATTTTTAACCTTTATTTTTGCCATTATTCTTTATTATGAATTTCGACCTAAATTTTCACCTCCGTCCGCAAAAAGAAGTTGGCCTGTAAGATGTTCATTTTCAAGTATATAATCAATGCTTTTAATTATATACTCAACACCTCCCGGTTTTTTCATAGGAATATTTTTTGCAAGATCAAACAGATACTGCTGATCCTTGCCTTCAGGAGGCAGTGTAAGTCCCGGAGCTATTGCATTTACTCTTATGTGAGGAGCAAACTCAAGGGCTGCCATTTTTGTAAGTTCCCACAGCGCCTTCTTTGACAACGAATAAGCAGCATAATCAGAACTGTTCTTAGTGATGCGGGTATCTGCAAAATTTATTATATTGCCGCTTCCGGCATATTCAGCAAAATCACGCATCAGGAGAAAAGGAGCTTTCAGATTAACATCAAATTGTCTGTTAAAGAGATCTGCTTTAGTCTTTGAAATATAACTGCCGTCAAATACCGATGCATTATTAACAAGCAGGTCAATATGTCCTGCCATACTAATTACCTTTGGAATAAGCCGTTCAACTTCAGACTCATTCGACAGATCAGCCTGTATAGTATAAAATTTCCGGCCGGGATGTCTGTCTGTGAGAATTTTTTTCAGTTCGCCAGCACTTCCGGACGATGAACTGTAATGAAGAATAATGTTCCAGCCTTTGGAGGCAAGGTGTTCCGTGACTGCTCTGCCTATCCTTTTGGAGGCTCCGGTTATTAAAGCTGTGTTGCTCATAAATTAAAAAGGTTGCAATATATTTCTTGTCAAAAAGAACACAACTCCTTCCTGTTTGTTCAGATCCTTGCCTGACTGGATTTAAGTAGTTACCTTATCTGGCAGAGTATGTATTCAGTTTGCTCAGATATTTCCCGATTATATCAAATTCCAGGTTGACAACAGTGCCCTCCTTAAAAGTATGGAAATTTGTAACTTCGTATGTATAAGGAATAATGGCTACCTGAAATGAATTATCTTTTGAATTTACAACTGTGAGGCTGACACCGTTTACGGAAACAGAACCCTTTTCAACTGTAATATAACCTTGTTTGGCCTTTTCGATATCGAAATCGTATTCAAAAGTATAATACCAGCTGCCGTCAGCCTCTTCCACCCTGGTACAGGTGGCTGTCTGATCTACATGACCCTGTACGATATGTCCGTCGAGACGGCCGTTCATAACCATACTGCGCTCCAGGTTAACCTTTGATCCCACCTCAAGGAGTCCCAGATTGGACTTTATAAGTGTCTCTTTAATTGCAGTCACTTTATATTGATTTGACTCCCTGTTTACATCGACAACGGTAAGACATACTCCGTTGTGTGAAAGACTCTGGTCAACCTTCAGTTCCTTAACAAAGGAGCATGTAAGATAAAAGTGAACATTCTCTTTATCCTTTTCAATAGCTGTAACGGTGCCAGACTCTTCAATTATTCCTGAAAACATATAATTTCTTACTTAATTTAGTTAATAAAAATACAACGTAAAATACTCTTTTTTCTGATACTCTAATCTCCCGGCCTTTTTATCTTCCAGTCAAATCCCTTTTTTGTATCATTAATTTCTATACCAGAGTCATTCAATTCCCTTCGTATCTTATCGGCTGTTGTCCAGTCTTTTCTCTCCTTAGCCTCAAGTCTTAATCTAAGTACCATATCAATAATTTTCTCCAGTAATTCATCGTGTGCATTGTCTGCACCACTCTCTTTTTCCAGTCCAAGAATTTGAAAAACCATGGTATTAAAAAACGATTTCAGCTCTTCCAGGTCCCCGGCTGTAATTGTCTCTTTACCTGCTTTAACCAGATTTATCATTCTAACACCATCAAAAAGCCGGGCAATGGCAACCGGACTGTTAAGGTCATCGTCAAGAGCAGCAAAACAGCTCTCTTTTAATCCTCTTACATCAATGGTCGATTTTTCACTGACCGGGGTATCTCCAAGGGATTCAACCCCAGCCATCAGTCTTTCCAGTCCCTTTTCCGATGACTGCAGCGCTTCATTTGAGAAGTCGATCGTACTCCTGTAATGAGCCTGAAGAATAAAAAACCTGACTGTCATTGGGGAATATGGTTTTTCAAGGATCGGATGCTTACCTGAAAAAAGTTCATCGAGAGTAATAAAATTTCCCAGGGAGCGTGCCATTTTCTGTCCCTGAATTGTTATCATGTTATTATGCATCCAGTACCTTACCGAATCTTTACCGGTAGCAGCAACCGACTGGGCGATTTCACATTCATGATGCGGAAATGTCAGATCCATGCCTCCTCCGTGAATATCAAACTCTTCACCCAGATACTTCGTACTCATAACGGAGCACTCAAGATGCCATCCCGGAAATCCGTCACTCCATTCAGACGGCCACTGCATTATATGCTCAGGAGAGGCTTTTTTCCATAGTGCAAAATCAAAAGGATTCTTCTTCCCGTGCTGACCTTCCAGTACCCTTGTATTTAACCTAATCTCATCCAGATTATGCCCAGACAGTTTTCCGTAATTGTACTTTTTATCGTACTTCTCAACATCGAAATAGACAGATCCGTTTACCTCATAAGCAAAGCCTTTTTTCAGTAAGACATCAATCATCTTCTGCTGCTCTATTATATGTCCCGTGGCCCTCGGCTCTATTGACGGGGGCAGAACGTTCAGCTGGTCCATATTCCGGTGAAAAGTATTCATATACCTCTGAACTATCTCCATAGGTTCCAACTGTTCCAGCCGTGCTTTTTTCGCGATTTTATCCTCTCCTGATTCTTCAGTCTCATTTTCCAGATGTCCCACATCTGTAATGTTTCTGACATATCTGACTTTGTATCCCAGATGCATAAGGTATCTGAACAGAAGATCAAATGTAATATTGGGACGGGCATGTCCCAGATGTGAATCACTGTAAACGGTTGGTCCACATACATATAAACCAACTTTCCCCTCAGTGATTGGTTTGAAAACCTCTTTTTTACGCGATAACGTATTATAAATAACCAACTGTTTTTCCATAATGGATAAAAATACAACCGAAATTGGCAAAAGTAAAACAAATGAAGTAAAAAGGCTATTTTTCAAATAATAAAAGTCAGGATACCAAATGCCGGATATCTGTTAGTCGTCCTCTGACTTTCCATTCTCTTCGTCCCCAGTCTTTACTTTATCAATATGATCGAAGTGTTTCCTGTAAAAAATTAAGATTGAGAATATACCCACTGTGATTGATGAATCGGCAATATTAAAGACAGGACGGAAAAATATAAAATCGTTTCCTCCCCAAAATGGCATCCATTCAGGTAATACGCCTTCAATTATGGGAAAATAGAACATATCAACTACCCTGCCATGGAAAAAGCTTGAATATCCGCCGTCTTCAGGCATAAGTGAGGCAACCTGCCCGTAACTGTGGTCAAAGATCACCCCGTAAAACAGACTATCGATTATATTGCCTATGGCCCCGGCAAAAATAAGGGTAACACTTACCAGGAATCCAAAAGGTATCTTACCCGAACGGGCAAGCTTGATCAGATACCAACCGATGGCAATAACAGCAATGATCCGGAAAATACTCAAAAACAATTTCCCATATTCACCGGCAAACTCCAGGCCAAAAGCCATTCCGTTATTTTCAACAAAATGCAGAAAAAACCAATCTCTGAAAACTACAATCTCTTCACCCAGCATCAAATGAGTTTTAATCCAAATCTTCAGCAGCTGATCGGCCGCCAGAATTAAGAATAATAATATTAAAAGAATTGATCTGCGATCTTTCATAATCTATTTAAAAAAAACTCCCGGGTATTCACTGAATCCGGGGAGCCTTTGGTATTATAACCCGTTTTACCGGCTAACCCAATTTATTTTTTGCATCTATACAAAGGGTTGCATGAGGTACAGCTCTTAATCTCTCCTTAGAAATCAGTTTGCCTGTTTCCCTGCATATCCCATAGGTCTTATTTTCAATACGGACAAGCGCAGCCTGCAGGTGTTGTATAAACTTCAACTGCCGCTGAGCCAGTTTACCAGCTTCTTCTTTTGAAAGAGTAGCAGCACCTTCTTCAAGAACCTTAAAAGTGGGCGAAGTATCCTGGGTGTCATTTCCGTCGCCATGAGTAATGGAACTCTTATACATTTCATAATCTTCCTGTGCCTTTTTAAGCTTTTTCAAAATGATTGCCTTGAATTCCATCAACTCCTCATCTGAATATCTGTTTTTTTCTCCCATAGTAAAAAGGTATTTTAAATCAAGTCAAAAAACCTGCCCTAAATTAATAAATTTTTATTATCCAATATACTTTTAAAAATATATCACCGGTTTTGTTTGTCAACGGATATGCGAGTGACAACATTTTTATCTATCTCAACCTCCTTTGCTTGCGATTCATCAAGATTATCAACCAGCAGAAGATCAAGAGCAAGAGTCTGATCACAGATATATTTCATGTAATTGGTAACAGCATCATTGATATAATTATTTTTCAAAATTTTTATTTTTATTCTGTCTGTTACTTCAAAATCACTCTCCTTCCTTAAATTCTGTATCTTATTAATAAATTCCCTGGCAATGCCTTCCTGTTTAAGTTCTTCGGTAATGTTAATATCCAGGGCTATTGTCATTTGACCCTCAGAAGCAACAGTCCATCCCGGTATATCCTCAGTCAGTATTTCAACATCATCTTTTGTAATCTCAATTTTTTCACTTCCGGCAAAAATTTCGATACTGCCTTTTTGCTCCAGCTTGGTTATGTCTGACTGGTTAAATTGTGACACAGCCCCTGCTATCTGTTTCATCAATTTACCATATTTAGGACCGAGAGTTTTAAAATCAGGTTTTATTCTCTTTTTAATGATACCTGTAGTATCTTTCAGATACTCCACTTCCTTAACATTGACCTCTGCAAGGATTATATCCCTGACAGAATTAAACTGCCTGCGAAAATGAGGTGAGAGTACCGGCACCATTATCTTTGCAAGTGGTTGTCTCACCTTGATCTTCTCTTTTCTGCGAAGAGATAGTATCATTGAGGATGCCTTCTGGGCGACAGCCATTTTTTCCTCCAGATCCTTGTTTATCGCAGACTGGTCATATGCCGGAAAATCGGTAAGATGAACACTTTGTTCTTTTTCACGGCCTGTAATACTGTTCAGGTCAGTATAGAGCAGATCTGCATAAAACGGAGCTATCGGGGCCATCAGTTTTGCAACTGTTTCAAGACAGGCATACAAGGTCTGATAAGCAGATATCTTATCTGCAGAATACTCTCCTCCCCAATACCTTTTCCTGCTTAACCTTACAAACCAGTTGCTGAGATTTTCAGTGACAAATTCCGAAATTGCCCTGCCTGCCCTGGTCGGTTCATAATTTTCGTAACTCTCCCCCACCTCGAATATCAGCGAGTTCAGCAAAGAAATTATCCACCTGTCGAGTTCAGGGCGTTCAGAAAGAGGAATCTCCTCTTCCTTATAGCGAAAATTGTCGACATTGGCATAGAGAGCGAAAAAATTGTATGTGTTATAGAGAGTGCCGAAAAATTTACGCATGACCTCCTCTACACCGGCAATATCAAATTTCAGATTATCCCATGGCTGAGCGTTGGTAATCATATACCAGCGGAGAGGATCTGATCCGTACTTTTCTATTGTTTCAAAAGGGTCTACAGCATTACCAAGGCGCTTAGACATCTTATTCCCATTCTTATCGAGCACGAGGCCGTTGGAAATAATATTTCTGAAAGCAACTGAATCGCTGACCATTGTTGCAATGGCATGCAATGTAAAAAACCATCCTCTGGTCTGGTCGACACCCTCAGCAATAAAATCTGCCGGAAAGAGAGATGACCATTTTCCCGAATTGCCGCTTCCGTTGATATTAAAAGGATAGTGATGCTGTGCATAAGGCATAGCTCCCGAATCAAACCAGACATCTATCAGGTCCGGTTCACGGAACATCTTTTCACCTTTGGAAGAGATAAGGATTATATTGTCAATATATGGTTTATGGAGATCAATTTTTTCGTAATTGGTTTTTGAATAATTACCCGGTTCGAATCCCTCATAAGGATTCTCTTTCATAAAGCCGGCATCGATTGACTTCTCTATCTCTGCAAACAACTCCTCTGCCGAACCGATACACTTCTCCTCCGATTCATCCTCCGTCCTCCAGATTGGAAGTGGCGTACCCCAGAACCTGGACCGGCTAAGGTTCCAGTCAACAAGATTCTCAAGCCAGTTACCGAATCTACCTGTCCCGGTTGAAGTTGGTTTCCAGTTAATGGTATTATTCAGTTCGACCATCCTCTTTTTAACTTCAGTGGTTTTTATAAACCATGAATCAAGCGGATAGTACAATACAGGTTTATCGGTTCTCCAGCAGTGAGGATAGTTATGGACATGCTTTTCAATCCTGAAGGCCTTGTTAGCAAACTTCAACATAACAGATATGTCGATATCCACTGTAGTATCATCCTCTCCCGGTTTGTCGTCATACTCATTCTTTACCGACCTGCCGGCAAATTCATGATAACTCTCCACATTCACAAATTCGGCAACAAACTTTTCAGACATATTCTGAATGGGAAAGAATCTGCCTTTCCTGTCTACAAGAGCCTGGCTCTTGCCGTCAGCATCTTCAATCAACAGGGGAACTATCCCTTTCTGCCTTGCCACCCTGTCGTCGTCTGCACCAAAAGTAGGAGCAATATGAACGATGCCGGTTCCATCCTCTATCGTTACAAAATCGCCGGTAATAACTTCAAATGCCCTTCCCCGCGGCTTAACCCAGTCTATCAACTGCTCATAATGAACTCCCTCAAGGGCGGTTCCTGAATATTGACCCAATATTTTAAAAGGAATATTTTTATCTCCCGGGTTATATTCATCGAAAGGCAAATCACTGTTTTGCTCATCAAAATAAACCTTAAAAAGGTCTTTTGCCAGTATAAGAGTTACAGGTAATCCCGTATATGGATTATAAGTCTTTACCTTTAAATAATTTATTGCCGGACCCACACAAAGTGCCGTATTGGATGGTAATGTCCACGGTGTGGTTGTCCATGCAAGAAAAAAGAGATCGGTATCCACATCTTTAAAAAGAAATTCGGACTTTTCATTCCGGATAGCTTTAAACTGGGCAACTACGGTAGTATCTTTCACGTCGCGATAACATCCCGGCTGGTTAAGTTCATGCGAACTGAGTCCGGTTCCTGCTGCCGGCGAGTAAGGCTGAATTGTATACCCCTTGTATAACAGTCCTTTATCATAAATCTGCTTAAGCAACCACCACACAGTTTCAATATACCGGCTGTCGTAAGTAATATAAGGATCATCCATATTTACCCAGTAACCCATAATCCTGGTGAGCTCTTCCCACTCCCGTGTATATCTCATGACCTCCTTACGGCAAGCTGCATTATACTCTTCAACGGAGATCCTGGTGCCAATATCTTCTTTAGTGATATTCAATAATTTCTCAACACTCAGTTCAACGGGAAGACCGTGTGTGTCCCAACCTGCTTTACGATGAACCCTGAATCCCTTCATTGTTTTATAACGGCAAAAGATGTCCTTTATAGCCCTGGCCATCACATGATGTATCCCGGGAATACCATTTGCCGAAGGAGGGCCTTCATAAAAAACAAATGTTTGGTGTCCCTCCCGCGTAGATATACTCTTATGAAATGTATCGTCCTCAATCCACCGATTTAAGATCTCCTTATTAATCTGAGATAGATACAGATGCTTATATTCCTGAAATCTGTTTGCCATAAAAACTCTTTACTTCTAAAAACTTCAAAAAAATATGCAAATATAGAAATTTTTCAGGGTAGCTGTCCTAATAGATTTGGCAAAATCAATATTAAGCGCCAGCGCCTTTAAAAACAACCGGAAAATTTAATCTGAATGTTAGTCAGGGAGGCACAAAAAAAATATGATTAATTTCTACTCATCCCCCCAGATAAATCCTATGATCAATGAAGCCTTTACAAATGACATATTCCTCATTTTTTTTGAACTGATAAGGGAAAAGCAGTAACTCCTTAAAATAACAAAGATCATATTTAGGAATAATGTTGCGTAAATATTAATTTTACGGTGCTATAGATAACAGTAATATAATCACTCATTAGATTGACCGGATTACCTGCTAAGAATCCGGAGATAATGCAAATATTAATATCTGAATAAAACTATTAAACATTTATCTATGAAGTCTCATATTAAATTATTGATCTTAATTACTCTGGTAATCATTACATTTAATGGCTGCATACAACATCCCGGTAAGACTCAAAGACCGAATATCCTGTTTGCCATAGCCGATGATGCATCGTGGAATTACTTCGGAGCCTACGGCTGCGACTGGGTAAAGACTCCGGCATTTGACCGTGTTGCCTCAGAAGGCATCTTATTCACCCGTGCCTACACTCCGAATGCCAAATGTGCTCCCTCAAGATCATGTATTCTGACCGGCCGCAACAGCTGGCAGCTGGAAGAAGCAGCTAATCACTGGCCGGCTTTCCCGGCAAAATTCAAGACATACCCGGAGGTATTGGCTGAAAAGGGATATTGGACAGGAAGTGTGGCAAAAGGCTGGGCACCCGGTATTCCGGGAGAGATAAACGGAAAAACAAGGGAGCTCACAGGCCCGAAATTTGACGACCATAAAACCGATCCTCCTGCCGGATTTATATCCAATAACGACTATGCAAAAAATTTCGAAGCATTTCTGAAAGCAAAACCTGAAGGCAAACCATTCTGTTTCTGGTATGGAAGTCACGAACCCCACCGTAAGTACGAATTTGAAGCAGGAATAAAAAAGGGAGGGAAAAGCACAAACGAGATTGATAAAGTTCCGGACTTCTGGCCCGATGTTGACACAATAAGAACTGATATGCTCGACTACGCTTTTGAAGTTGAATATTTCGACCTTCATCTTCAGCGCATGTTACAAAAGCTCGAAGAGACAGGAGAACTGAGTAACACTATAGTAATAGTTACAGCCGACAACGGAATGCCTTTCCCCCGCATTAAGGGTCAGGTTTATGAATATTCCAATCATCTGCCGCTTGCCGTGATGTGGCCCGATGGTATTAAAAATCCGGGACGTGTTGCAGATGATTTTATAAGTTTCATTGATTTTGCCCCGACCCTTCTGGAACTTGCCGGAGTTGATGCCGATGAAGCAGGGATGCAGCCTGTTACGGGAAAAAGCTTTACTAATATACTCTTCTCCGGGCAATCGGGGCAGGTGGATCCTGAACGCAATTTTGTATTGGTCGGCAAGGAGAGGCATGATGTCGGAAGACCTGATGATCAGGGTTATCCCGTCAGGGGAATTGTAAAAGACAAATATCTTTATCTGCGAAACTTCAAACCTGAAAGATGGCCTAAAGGAAATCCCGAAACAGGATACATGAACTGTGACGGGAGTCCGACAAAAACTTATATCCTTGATACCCGGCGCAAAAAGAGTATTACTGAATACTGGCAGCTTAATTTCGGCAAGCGACCCTCTGAAGAGCTATATAATATAAAAGATGATCCGTTCTGCATGCAAAACCTTATATCAGACAGTAATTTTGCTGCCATAAAAAACGAACTTGAAGAGGAGATGAACAAAAAACTTACGGAGCAGAATGATCCCAGGATCACGGGTAATGGTGATATATTCGATCAGTATGAATACCAGGGAGCCGAGGCAAACTACTATAACCGGTATATGGGAGGTGAAGATGTTCCCGCCGGATGGATAGAGAAGAGTGATTTTGACAAAGATCTTACTGAGAAATAGTTTTTCTTTTAAATGGCTTATTATTAAACAAATAGATTCTACAGGCTGTATTAAAATACGTTGACCGTTCATTATTTACACGGCACAACATCAATCAGCTTTCACCCTCTCTGAATGCATTAACCAAAACGATTTATTACTTTTGTGGAAAAATAATTTTTAATGAAGGTAATTGACATTATAAAAAATTCTGACAAGACCGTATTTTCTTTTGAGTTGTTACCACCTCTTAAAGGAAATGATGCGGGTACCATCTACCGGACAATTGAGCGGTTAACAGATTTTGACCCAAAATATATAAATATTACAACACATCGCGATGAGCTGGAATTCAAAGAGCAGCCCGACGGATCAATTATAAAACGTGTTGTAAGGAAAAGGCCCGGAACCGTAGCCATTGCAGCATCTATTCAACACAGGTACGGAATTCCGGTAGTCCCTCATATCCTGTGCGGTGGTTTCTCCAAAAGTGAAACAGAATATGTTTTAATTGACCTCCATTTTCTTGGAATTGAAAATGTTCTGGCCTTAAGGGGTGATGCGAATAAAAATCCTTACATTTCATTTTCCGAAAAAGACGAACACTCTCATGCCGATGAGCTGGTAAACCAGATAGTAAATCTTAAACAAGGCATATATCTGGACCGGGATCTGAAAAATAATACTCCTCTTGATTTCTGCATTGGTGTGGCGGGTTATCCGGAGAAGCATTTTGAAGCACCCAATATGGAGGTGGATCTTGCATATCTGAAACAAAAGGTAGATGCAGGAGCCGATTACATTGTAACCCAAATGTTTTTTGACAATCGCGTTTATTATGAATTTGTTAAAAAATGCAGGGCTATAGGAATAACCGTTCCGATAATTCCGGGAATAAAACCCATTAATATGAAAAACCAGCTTACTGTTTTACCCAGGATCTTTAGTATTGACCTGCCTTCAGATCTCTCAAAAGAGCTGGCCAAATGTAAAAATAACGAAGATGCAAGACAAGTGGGAACAGAGTGGGCAATACATCAGTCAAGGGAGTTAATTTCCAACAAAGCACCTTCACTTCATATTTATACATACGGGATTTCTGACAACGTCAGAGAGATAGTAAAAGCTGTTTTCTGAAAATAATTTTAATTCCCCATCTTAATCTGGCTGCTCAGTTTATCATTTTCAGCCTGATTATTGAGCTTCAGGGAATATATCATAGCCTCAAGTTGTCTCAGGTAATTTCGTTTATCCTTACTTGGAGCATAAACATAACCAAAGGCAACAATGACACGTTGATTGGCCATGTCGAGCTCGGCAAGTGAAATATAAGGACCTCCCATATAATCATTGATCAAACGCCACAATCCCCGCATCTCGGAGGCATAATTGCCGTTATGCTCCCTGACGTTATATATCTGTTCAATTCTCCTTTCGGTTGACATATAACTTCCTTCGGCAGGTCCGGGAATATTCGCTTTCAGGACACTGTCACGTACACGAACCAGATAATCAACAGTAAAAACATCATCTGCTACATAGGGAAAAGTATATATTACAATGCCCTGTTCTATTTCAGGAGTTATATATCTGAGCCACAAAAAATCTTCCTTTTGATCTGCTATCTGAAAACCCGGAGCAACTTTCATGGTGATGCCGAAATTATCAGACAATACATTATAAACTGCTTTTTCGTAGTATTTATCATAGTTCATTGTAAGCCTGTCTCTTTCGGCCTTAAGAAAATAGCTCATCATCTTATCTTTATTCTCATTAAAAACCTTAACAAAGTCTTCCTGGTTTTTTGCCTGAACTATAACAGTTGCCTGGGGGTATGCCCATACGTTATCTGTAAATGTAACTCCTGAAGAGTCGGCATACTGTGAAATATTGGTCTGGATTATATTTCTTGTCGATTTAAATATGTTTTTAAATCCTTCATGCGGAACATTAACCAGGTCGAACAGAGATTCGTCCTGAGGAAGGGCAACATGTTCCCGTGCAAAATTATCACGGATTACCTCACCGGGGATACCTTCCCATGCCTCATTTGAGATAACAACAACCAGTTCACCGGCTTTCCCGGTTATATTATTATGATGTATGCCTGAGCCATCATCTTTACAGGAAAAGAGGACTCCTAAAATTATCACCGGCAAAATGTGTTTAATTGAATTTAACCTCATAATTTTTAAGTTTTTAGGATTCAACAGGTTCTCAACAAAAATCTTACCAGAATAAAAAAAACAGTACAAAAAAATTCCCGTTGCAGTTACTGAGCAGCAACGGGAATTTCAGATCTTCCGGTATGAGTTCATTTTTCAATTTTCCCCGGTTCAGCCTTCTCGTCCTCTTCGTCATCTCCCTCTTTAGTAGCTTTTTTAAACTCCCTCATTCCTTTACCAAGACCCTTCATCAACTCAGGAATTTTCCGTCCTCCAAAAAGCAAGAGAACAATAATCAATATAATAATTATTTCCTGAGGTCCGATAAATCCAGCGATTACAAATAAATTCATAATTCAAAGTTAAAATTGTTTTATGCAAAAATAGAACTTTTTTAATTATAATGTGCCATTAATCATTTTTATTATATCATTTGCATTTGCAAAAAGGACCAATGCCAGCAGTATTACCATTCCGGCAATTTGCGCATACTCAAGAAATTTCTCCCCGGGTTTTCGTCCTGTTATCATTTCAAAGAATAAAAACATTACATGTCCTCCGTCGAGTGCAGGGATTGGCAAAAGGTTCATAATGGCAAGAATAATTGAGATAAAAGCTGTCATATTCCAAAATGAGAACCAGTCCCACGTGCCAGGAAAGATACTCCCGATGGTGGCAAAACCTCCAAGCGATTCATATGCTTTTGTTTCAGGCCTGAAGAATAATTTGAACTGCTTAAGATAATCCCCTGTAGTTTGAACCCCTCTTGCTATTCCCGCAGGAATTGACTGCAGAAAACCATATCTGACAGTCTTAAGTTCGAAGTGCTGATCGGCATAATGGCTGTTTTTGACTCCTATGATGCCATTATTAGCAATTTGCAGTTCAACATCAAGTGGCTGTCCGTCTCTTTCGATATTAAGTGTGACAATTTTCCCGGCATTACTTTTGGTCGCATCGGACCATTGATCGTAAAATTCAAAAGTACGACCGTTAAGTCCCTTGATTTCATCGCCAACCTTAAGTCCGGCCTCTTTAGCCGGTGATTCATCGGTAAATCCGTCGACTCCCAAAGCAAAAGGCAGCCTGGGACCCATAACCGACTTACTTTTCAGCAGCAGGGCAAGATCCTCATCACTGATTTCCACATTAACTTTTTCACCGTTACGCTCAACCTGAACATTACGCGCATCATCAAGAACAATTGTGGGTATAATTTTCATGAAGTTATCCACATATTTATTATCGACGGTCAGGATTTTATCACCGTTTTGAAATCCAATCTTCTCTCCTGCTTCATTTACTACAATTCCATATTTAACATTCTCTGTAGGCAGATACTCTTCTCCCCAGACATATAATACACCTATGTAAATGATAAACGCAAAAATGAAATTCATTAAAACACCTCCCAGCATAATAAGCAGTCTCTGCCAGGCAGGTTTAGAGCGGAACTCCCAGCTTTTGGGAGGTAACTTCAATGCCTCTTTGTCCATTGATTCGTCGATCATGCCTGAAATTTTGACATATCCTCCAAGCGGGAGCCATCCTATGCCGTATTCAGTTTCACCCTTTTTTACTTTAAACAAAGAAAACCATGGATCAAAAAAGAGATAAAATTTTTCAACCCTGGTTTTAAAAAGACGGGCAAATATATAATGTCCAAACTCATGCAAAATAACGAGAATTGAGAGACTTACTATGAGCTGGGCTGCTTTTACCAATACCGTTTCCATTTATGTACCTTATTATTTTTTACTTTTTTGAATTAACAATTCTGTAACCCTTCTTGTTTCAACATCTGTATTAATTAAATCTTCTATATCCGGATTTTTTATAAAATCAACTTTTTGCATTGCACTTTCAATTATACCGGACATCGCTGCAAATCCGGCCTTGCCATCAAGAAATGCTTTGACAACTACCTCATTAGCAGCATTTAAAATGCAGGGAACATTTCCTCCCTCATCCAGTGCTTCATAAGCAAGTGCAAGATTACGAAATTTTATTGTATCAGGCTGCTCAAAGGTAAGATTTGGATAATTTAAAAAACTAAACTTTGGAAAATCATTTTTAATCCTCCTTGGAAAAGTCAGCGCATATTGAATAGGGAGTCTCATATCCGGTAATCCGAGTTGTGCTTTTACCGATCCGTCTTCAAATTCAACAAGCGAATGAATAATCGACTGAGGATGAACAATAACATCAATCTTTCCGGATGGCAGTCCGAATAGCCAGTGAGCCTCAATAACTTCAAATCCTTTATTTATAAGAGTGGCTGAATCAATTGTTATTTTTGCACCCATATCCCAGTTCGGATGGTCAAGGGCCATATCTACAGTGACATTTTCAAGTTCGGCAGTTGTTTTGCCTCTGAAGGGGCCGCCGGAGCATGTTAAAATTATCTTTTCGACCGGATTTTCAAATTCACCAACAAGACACTGAAAAATAGCAGAATGCTCAGAATCAACCGGGATAATGACGACATTATTTACCCTGGCTGTATGCGTAATTATTTCCCCGGCTACAACCAGGGTCTCTTTATTTGCCAGGGCTATATTTTTGCCCGATTTAACAGCATTGTATGTAGGAATTAATCCGGAGTAACCCACCATTGCCGTCAGCACCATATCAATACTGTCCATTTGAACCACCTGACTGATGGCATCCCTGCCTGCAAAGACTTTTACCGGATATTTTGCGAGGGCATCAGCCACAGCTTTATATCTTGATTCATTGGCAATAACCACAGCATTAGGCAGATACCTTACTGCCTGCTGTATCAGCAGTTCTGCATTATCATTAGCGGTTAACACCTCAACTTCAAACATTTCCCTGTTATTTTCTATTACCTCCAGAGATTTTGTTCCAATTGATCCTGTTGACCCAAGAATTGCAACTCTTTTCTTCACTGTTCCCAATTTTAATATTCCTTTTCTCCATCTATGCTTATTTAAAAAATAAGCTTATCTGAGAAAATTTTTTATATCCAAAGCATACAATCTTTAAAAAATGATACCTCAATACTATAATTTGTCACTAAAAAAATATTGCGTCCATTATATAACAGACCTATCCTGTATATCTAAATAATTAAAAGTCAATATACTGCTCAGGATCAAGAGGATTGCCGCTATGCCAAAGTTCAAAATGAAGATGCGGACCGGTGGACAATTCACCGGAGTTTCCCACAATAGCAACAGCCTCTCCTGCTTTAACACGTTCGCCCTGTCTTTTTAGCAGTTCGGAGTTATGCTTATAGACTGAAATTAAATCCGAATTGTGCTGGATATGAATTACGTATCCGGTCTCAAGAGTCCAGTCCGCAAAGATCACAGTGCCGTCGAGGATGGCTGAAATTCTTGCATTGGGTCCGCTTACCAGATCTACTCCGAAATGATCAGCAGCAGAATTAAAGTGATTAGTGATGACCCCTTTTAATGGCACAAAAAAATGAATCTGGCTTATACCTAACCTCTTATTATTACCTTTATCAAGCGCCAGGCTGGTCTGCTCGGCAATCAGCTTATCCCTGAATACAGAGTCGTGATTAAACTCGTCAAACGCCACATCGCCGATCTCCACAGACGTGTCAATTCTCAACTGCTCTTCCGGCACCTCCCCGGAAATTATTGACCGAATCCCACTAAAAAACTGATCCCGCATATTCAGTTCATTTTCAAGCGAATCAACGAGCAGGGCATTCCTGACGAGCATCTGGCGGTATTCAGCTTTCGGATATCCGGGGATATACTCTTTTAGTCCGGTAGTTGCAATAAGCAATATTACCAGAATGACAATGACAGATGATAACAAACTAGTTACAGTAAAAACCTTCAGACGGGTAAGTTTCATGCTCCAGACCGACTGAAAAGTTGAATCGTTATAAATTATTAACCTGTACTTATCGTTTAACTTCTTAAAAATCCTCTTCTTCACGTTCTTTATCAAAAATATTGAATGTTACAAATTTAGAAAGAATTGACAAACATAGGGGATGTTTAGATTTTTTTAACCATAATTGCATAAAACAAAATCTAAAATTAATAGCAAAAATATTTGAAATATTATCTTTGTACTTTTAAAAATTTTTGAAAATTTCTTTAGATGAAACGATTTAGTACTCTCCTGCTGCTGACTGTTATATTTACACACATGTTGACAGCAGATGAAGGGATGTGGCTTCCGTCACTGATCCATAAACTGAATATTGATGATATGCAGAAAATGGGTCTTAACCTTTCTTCCGATGACATATACAATATTAACAATGCCAGTCTGAAAGACGCTGTTGTTGCACTTGACAGGGGATCATGCACGGCTGAACTTATTTCCGGAGACGGGCTTCTTCTTACAAATCATCACTGTGCTTATGAAGAGATACAGAGCCATTCAACTGTTGAAAATGATTACCTGAATAATGGATTCTGGGCTATGACACGTGATGAAGAGCTTCCCAATCCAGGTAAATCAGTCTCTTTTTTAATCAGGATTGAAGATGTTACGGAGAGAGTCCTGGCGGCAGTAGATGATAAGATGGATGAAGAGGAGAGGAATAAAAAGATAAATGAAGTATCAAATGAGATTGAAAAGGAAGCCAGGAAGGATACACATTATGAAACATATGTCCGCAGCTTTTTTAATTCAAACCGCTACCATCTTTTTGTTACTGAGACGTTCAACGACGTACGGCTGGTAGGTGCTCCTCCCCAGTCACTCGGCAAATTCGGAGGTGATACGGACAACTGGATGTGGCCAAGGCATACAAATGACTTTGCTCTGTTCCGTGTTTACAGCGGTCCCGACGGACGTCCTGCCGGCTTTTCGGAAGATAATATTCCCTATGAGAATGAACACTTCTTTCCGATATCTCTGAAAGGGATCAGTGAAGGTGATTTTGCCATGGTTATGGGTTACCCCGGCCAGACTAACAGATATATAACCTCGCACGGAGTGGACTATATAATGAATGTTACCAATCCGGTAAGGGTGGAAGTCCGCGATGCAAAACTGAAAATTCTTAATGAATACATGGCAACCGGGCCGAAAGCACGTATTCAATACTCTTCTAAATATGCCCGGAGTTCAAACTATTATAAATACAGTATCGGACAAAATAACGGGCTCGTAAATCTGAGTGTGATAGAGAAGAAAAAAGAGATAGAAGACGATTTTACACAATGGTACAGTGAAAGTAAGTCACGCGAAGAGGTATACGGTAAAGCACTTGACTATATAGCAGAGTCATATTCTGACATCAAGGCAAATAAAGCCATGGAATACATGGCTGAATCAATGATAAGGGGACCTGAAATTTTTATGTTCGCATACAGGGCTCTTCCGCTTTACAGATTATTAAGGGAGGAAGAGATAAGAGACAACTTCCTTGAGATGGTCACCAGCAGGGTCTCAAGTGGTATGGACACCCATTTCAAAGACTACCATGCAGATACCGATCAAAAGGTTTCTGCTGCGTTATTAAGTCTGTATTCAAAAAATAACGATCAGGTATATCACCCTGACTTTTTCCGTGAAGTCAATAAAAAATATAAAGGTGATTTCTACAAATACACCAAAAAGATGTTTAAAAAATCGGTGTTTGATGATCCCGAAGAGTTAAAGGAATTTCTTGCAAATCCTACGTTAAAAGAGTTAGAAAAGGATATGGCCTTTATGGCTGCAGTTGATATTTTTGATAAGTTCCGGGAAATTGAAAATATTACCTCTGAAAAAGAAAAACTTCTAAATACCGGTCAAAGATTATTCCTTTCAGGCCTTATGGAGATGCAAAAAGATAAAAAGTTTTATCCGGATGCCAACTCAACCATGCGCCTGACTTACGGGCAGGTTCTCAATTATGAACCGGAGGACGGAGTCATATATAAATATTATACTACTACAGATGGTTATCTGGAAAAAGAGATACCGGGTGATGATGAATTCCATGTTCCCGAAAGATTAAAAAGGATGTTGCAGGCAAAAGATTTTGGAAGATATGCAGATGAAGACGGACAACTCTACGCATGTTTCATTACCAATAATGACATTACGGGCGGGAATTCGGGAAGTCCGGTTCTGAATGCCGACGGCCAACTTATCGGTATCGCTTTCGATGGCAACTGGGAAGCCATGAGTGGAGATATAGCGTTTGAACCTGAAATTCAAAGGTGCATAAATGTCGATATACGTTTTGTTTTGTGGGTAATTGACAAATATGCCGGTGCTCATCACCTGATTGATGAAATGAATATTATTGATTAGTATAACATTCAAATAAAATGCCCCTCCCGAAAATCACAGTATACACTGACGGAGCATCCAGGGGAAATCCCGGACCGGGTGGTTACGGTATCATACTAATGTCAGGCAAACACCGTAAAGAGCTGTCAGATGGTTACCGGCTCACAACCAATAACAGAATGGAACTACTGGCTGTTATTAAAGCACTGGAAGCACTAAAAATTCAGGGTAGCGAGGTGACAGTCATAACCGACTCCAGGTATGTGGCTGACGCTGTTGAGAAGGGCTGGGTATTCAACTGGCTGAAAAAAAACTTCAAAGGAAAAAAAAATCCTGACCTCTGGATGAGATTTCTTGAGGTATACAAAAAGCACAATGTAACCTTCAGATGGATTAAAGGACATAATAATAATCCTTTTAATGAACGTTGCGACCAGTTGGCAGTTGAAGCGTCAATGAAGAATGATTTGAAAGAAGATGAAGGATATTATAATTCAGAAACTCAATTTTAGCTGCTTATCCAGTAATCTGAATGACATCCGGTGATATTTTGTAACACCATAATTTTTAATGGCCTCTCTATGTTTTCTTGTCGGGTATCCTTTATTTTGTTTCCATCCATAAAATGGAAATTCATAATGTATTCTTTCCATGAACTCATCCCTGTATGTTTTGGCAAGTATTGAAGCTGCAGCCACAGAGTAAAAACGGCCATCCCCCTTTATCATGCAGGTAAACGGTATATCAGAAAAAGCTATATACCGGTTCCCGTCGATCAAAAGGTGTTCCGGCACTATGTTCAGCTTGCTTACAGCCCGGCTCATTGCCAGAAGCGAGGCATTCAGAATATTTATCCGGTCTATTTCGTCGTTTGATACCATCTCCAGAGCCCATGCCAAAGACTCACTTTCAATTATTGTCCGCAGTTTAAGCCTCTGGTTTCCCGTTAACTTTTTTGAATCGTTTAAAAAGTCATTATGAAAATCCTGCGGTAATATGACTGCAGCAGCAAAAACAGGTCCGGCCAGACAGCCCCTGCCGGCTTCATCGCAACCTGCTTCAATAACGCCTTTTCTATAATATGGAAGCAGTATCGGTTTTTCTTTCATTGTAAACTGCTTTTTCAATGCTTGCCCATAACAGTTCTGAAGTTTTTTCCCAGCTGAATTTCCTTATATTGATAAAACCTTTTTTTATAAGAGAACGCCTTAACTCAGGATCTCCGGAAATTTTTATCATGGCATCTGTTATCTGCCCGGTGTCAGAAGGGTTGACATACAATACGGCATCTCCGCCGACTTCCGGCAATGAGGTAACACCAGAACAGATCACAGGTATTCCGGCATTCATTGCCTCCACTACTGGTATTCCAAATCCTTCGAAAAACGGCACAAAGGTAAGAGCCAGGGCTGCTCCGTATATTTCCTGAAGATCAGACTCAGACACCCTTCCCGTAAAGATCACATCAT
>Ga0068714_10002856_pt1 | contig 21374 bp, 18 predicted proteins | sample MTBNYHSulfiMetaG_FD_62988 | JGI IMG/M metagenome (GOLD analysis project Ga0068714, IMG submission 62988) | Enrichment culture microbial communities from rom New York Harbor, USA that are MTBE-degrading - MTBE-NYH (New York Harbor Sulfidogenic)... | ecosystem: Environmental > Aquatic > Marine >... | reverse complement strand
CTGGAGCCTCGTTGCAGAATTTGTGTCGACTACAATCAATGTTCAACCGGAAAAACCTATTGTCCATTGCCCGATATGCTCAAATTCCACCAGCATATCGTACCGTCGGTGAAAGCTCTGAAATATGCGCTCGAACAAGTGGCTCAACTCCCCTTTTCTATAATCGCGCCTCAGCACGGCAGCGTGATTCGTGGAACAGAGAGCATCGAAACGGTCTGGAACCTACTTGGAACGCTCGATAAGGTGGGAATCGACGGCATCATCGGCGATCGTTCCGATTTCAACCTGACCAGAAAAACATCGGAATGAAGGCTGAACGATGAACAAATTCAACGTGCTGATGAAGCAGTATTTCCGCTCCGACGAAGCCGGGCACCTCGATCCCGAAGTTTGCATGCTGAAGCTTTTGGAATACAGGGCCTTGGAAACCGACAACGAAATCAACCAGCAACTTCTCAAGCAACTGGTGCTCAAATATTCGGCAGCCGAGCGAGAATTAGTCAGGCTGAATAATGAGTTGATGGAAAAACAAAGGCGCCTGGATCAGGACCTGAAAGCTGCGGCCGGTATTCAGCACACGCTGCTCCCCGACAAACTGCCCGCAACAAACAGCCTGCAAGTCGCCTGGAAGTTCATCCCCTGTGAACAGATCGGCGGCGACATCTTCAACCTGTTTCCACTCGACGACGCTCACGTCGCCCTGTACATGCTCGATGTGAGCGGTCATGGAGTCCCCTCTGCGCTCGTTACCGTCTCTGTATCCCAGGCATTGCAACCGGACGGAGGCTACGTTTTAAAGAAGAATGATTCAAATCAATCCATCGATCGAATCGTCTCCCCGAAGGAGCTTTTGACCGCACTGGATGAACAGTATCCGCTTGAGCGTTTCGACATGTTTTTCACGCTGGTATACGGGATCGTGAACACCCGGGAAGGGTATCTGCTGCATGGAAATGCGGGCCATCCTCCGGCAATTCACGTAAGCCCTGAGAGCGGCGTGGAAATACTCGAGGCAGAAGGTCCCATCATCGGCATGGGAGGGCTTCCTTTTGGAGAAGAGCGAAGACCACTGGTCAGAGGCGACAAAGTCATATTCTACACCGATGGAATTATAGAGTATGAGGATCCCTTCGGCGGCTTTTACGGCAAAGAGCGATTGTACGAGCTTTTGCGGGAATCGAGGCGGCAGCCGATAAAGGTCATCATGGACAAGATCGTTGATTCCCTGCTCGATTTTGGCGACCACACGCCGCCACAAGATGATATCAGTTTGCTCGGATTTGAGTATATGGGTGAGTAAGGAGCGGTGAGCAGTGAGCGGTGTCTCCGTGTCCCCCCATCCCCGCGTCCGTGTCCCCGTCATCGATCACGCCTCCCGCAGCGCCTCGACGATGTTTATTCGAGAAGCCCTGAAGGCGGGAAGAACGCCTCCGGCGAAGCCCATAAAGAGCGAAAAGCCCATCGCCTTATAGATGATCTCAGACGACAGGGCAAAGCTGAAGGCGAGCTCGGAAAAGGTCTGAAAGTTGGTGGTGGACACCGTGAAAAACTGCAGGAAAGAAGCGAAAAAAAGCCCGGCAGAACCGCCGATGAGCCCGAGAATGAGCGATTCCATCAGAAAAGCGGTCAAAATAGTGGATCGTTTGAACCCCAGAGCTCGAAGCGTTCCTATCTCGGCCGTGCGATTGGCGACGGCGGCATACATGGTGATCATTGCTCCAACAACGGCTCCAATAGAAAAAACTATGGTGAGGGAGGTGCCGAGAATCCGCAGGAACTTGGCCAATGCTGCCGATTGGTCGAGGTAATAGGTTGTCTCCCGCTTTGCTTCCAGGGTGAGGCGCGGGTCGCTCTCGATACGCGTTCTTACCGCCGGAAATTCGGAACTGTCGCGCAATTTGAAAATAACGGCAGAATACACCGGCCTGCGGAATGCCTGCATGAGTTGATCGACATCCCCCCAGATTTCCGAGTTGAACCCCGTGTTGCCCGCATCAAAAATGCCGACAACGGTCCAGGAGCGCTGGGCGAAAAAAAGCCTGCTGCCCAGGCTCGCGTTTTTGAACCTTTTGGCAACGCTTTGTCCGACCATGATTTCCGTAAGGCCGGGCTGCGGCATGCGCCCGATCATCATTTTGACTTGCGGCCTCAATGCCAGCGATGCAGCTGAAATTCCCCGGATGACCACGTTTGACGGGCTGCTGCTCCCGCGCTTTTGAATATTGATGAGCACCACCAGCTCTTTGGCGACCAGTCGCCGGCCGTTGTTGCCGACGGCTGCCGCAGGGTCGGTTTCGACAACGGCGGCCTGATCGCGATCGACCCCGCTTTGCACTTCGGTGCCGGCGCCGCGGCGGATGACCACAACATTGTCATAGGAACCGGTGTCGACCAGAGTTTTTTGCAGACCTTCCGCCAGCATCACTATAGAGGCAAAGGCAAAGACCACAAGGGCCATGCCCGCTGCCGTAAGAAACGTAGTCAGGCGCCGGGTCAGCAGATTGCGAAAACTGTAAGCTAGAAGCAGGCGCATAATGATTGTTTACTCCTTAGCCTATTCGCCGCAGTCCTTCGGCAATGCCCACATGGATCGCCCGCCAAACAGGGAATACAGAAGCGATGAGACCTACCGCCACGGCAGCGGCACAACCCATATAGATTGTTTCTCGCGCCACGTTGAAGACCGGAAACCAGTCGCCCACCGCCAGCCCGAAAGCTTTTGCCACGGGAAAAGTGAGAAGGATGCCAAGGCCACCCCCGAGGCAGGTGATAAAAAGAGACTCGCCGAGTATCATACCGGCCAGGTAGAAGGGACCGAAGCCCAGGGTTTTGAACACGGCATATTCACCCATGCGCTCTCGAACGGACATGACCATGGTATTGGCCACCACCGCCATGATGATTGCGATGATCACCAGAGAAACCAGTCGAATGGCGGTGATGATGGCTTCACTTAAAGAAACGAAGCCCATTTGAAAAGCCTTCTCGGTTTCGGTTAAGGTTTCCGCAAAGGAGTTTTTGAACATGTTGTCAATGGCTTCCGCCGTGCCGGCCGCCAGATCCGCATCGGTCAACCCGATAATGTAGAAACCCACCTTGTCCGCTCTCGAAGGCGCTGTTTTCCTCACACTTTCGTTCAGGTAGTCCCAGTGGAAGAAGAACTGGCTCTGATCGGTACTCTTTTCGCGCCCGGTGTAGATGGCACGTAAGACGAGCTCCCAGTTGCCGGGGAAAATTGTCCCTTTCAAAGTGATGTTGTCCCCGAGCTCCCAGCCGAATCTTTTCGCCAGCTTGGCACCTACGGCACACGCTTTTCGGTCCCGCAAAAACGCTTCCTTTTGTTCAATCGGCACAATATATTCCGGATAGAGTTCGAGGTAGGCTCTAGGCTCCACTGCGAAGTTGGCGAAAAAGTTTTTTTCATCAATGTAGATCCCGCCGAACCAGTTTCCATAAGAAACAATCTTCACTCCTTCTGTCGCTCGAATCTTGTCCCTGTAGGAAAGCGGCAGGGAGAAGATCAGAGAAATGGCGTTACGGGTTACCAGGCGGCTTGCAGACGAAGCTTCTACTCCGGCATGCCAGGCACTGACCACAGTGCGCAGCATGCCGAATGCGAGGATGGCAATGCACATGCCGCACACGGTAAGCACATTGCGCAGCTTATGTCTAAGAGCATTCCGTAAGAGTAGCTTCAGGAGCATTTGCAAGAACCCCCTTGTCCAGGTATTTCAGCGAATGGGCCTTGCGGGCGGCCCGCGGATCGTGGGTCACCATGATGATCGTTTTGCCAAGGTCCAAGCTCAAGCGCTCCATCAATTGCAGCACTTCTTCGGCTGAAATCCTGTCCAGATCGCCGGTGGGCTCGTCGGCCACCAAAATGGTCGGATCGGTCACCACCGCTCGAGCAATCGCCACGCGCTGCTGCTGCCCTCCTGAGAGCTGCCTCGGATAGTGATCCATGCGATCCTGCAGTTTCACCAACTCCAGTGCGGTGATGACATGCTCTCGCCGTTGTTTCTTGGAGAGATTGGTCAGGATAAGAGGTAGCTCAACGTTCTCAAACGCCGTCAAAACCGGGATCAGATTGTAAAATTGAAAAATGAATCCCACATGCACCGCTCGCCATTCGGCAAGCTCGGTCTCGCTGAGTGTGGTGATGTCAACACCGCCGATTCTAACTACCCCGTGATCCGCCTGGTCCAAACCTGCGATGAGATTTAGCAGAGTGCTCTTGCCGGAGCCCGATGGCCCCATGAGTGCCATGAACTCGCCTTCCTCTATATCCAGCGAAATATTCTCCAACACCGGCAGAATCTGTCCCCCGCGCCGGTAGGATTTGCTCAGTTCTTTGATTTCTACGATGATATTGTCAGCGCCAGCCATTTCGTTATTTGTTATCCACTATTCATTATTCGTTAGTGCGTTGTCGCGGTTGTTGCATTGGCTCGCTGCAGTGGGCATCTGTTTTTCTGTCCCTCTGCACTTCGGCACAGTGGCCTTGCTTCCCTCTTTTACTGGGTCGGGAGTCACCATCACCTTACACCTCGTTCCCACGCTCCCGCGTGGGAACACCTATCTTACCCCGCGCCAGAATCTTGCTGCATTCGGCCGGGAAATCACCGGGCACGGTGTGGGTTTCCATGCAGGAGCGTGAGAACCGGAACCTTCATTGCCGACTCGTTTAACGCCACGCCGATCCGCAATAATCCAGGAGAGAAAGTCTCTTGAATGCATGCTTGTAGGCGAGCTCCGGCTGCGGCGCGTTCGGAGAACGCGCCCTACACAAGATGTGGACCGGCGGCGCCCCCTGCCCTCTTATCTGCGTCTCCGCTTTCCGTCCGCCGGCATCTGGCCTCTATACACTCTCCTCTGTTCTCTGTCCTCTGTTCTCTGTCCTCTGTTCTCTGTCTTCTGCCCTCTGTCTTCTTCCTTACTCCGGCACGGTGACTTTGCTTCCCTCTTTCACCTTGTCGGGAGTGGCAATCACCTTTTCGCCGACTTTGAGGCCCTCGCGCACACTGACCATTTCCCCGTATTTCTTTCCCGGCTGAACGGTCATTTCAACTGCCCTGCCGTCTCGAGCAACGTAGACCATGCTTCGATCATCCCTGCTAAAGAGTGTGGAAGATGGAATGGCAATAAAAGGCTCTTGCTCCGCCGGAATTTCCTGCGAGAGGAAAGCAACGGTGGCGCTCATTTCGGGAAGAATCCGCCGGTCCTTGCCCACAAATGCGACTTTCACCATGACCGTAGCCTTGCTCCGATCGGCCGTTGGCACGATCATATGCACGATACCGCGAAACCGGCTTTCCGGCAGAGCGTCGAGCTGAATTTCGCAGGGCTGCCCGACCTTGACCTTTTCAATGTTGGATTCGGAAACATCCGCCTCGACTTTTAAAGATTCCAGATCCGCTATCGTCACCACGGCAGCCTTTGCATTCGCTGCAGCTCCAAGGGGCGTCACGATGTCACCCACATCCGCGTCCTTTGTCAGCACAACGGCATCGAAAGGAGCCTGAATATCGGCATAGGAGACTCGCGCCTGTGCTTCTTTCAAAGCGGCCTCATTCGCCTCGATTTGCGCCTGCCTGACCGCAACGGCTTCCTCCGCTCTTTTGAATCTCGCCTCTGCTTCGGCGTATTCGAGCTCCGATACATATCCCCGGTCGACCACCTGCCTCTTACGTTTGTATGCCAGAAGTGCAACCTGCAGCTCGGCTTTAGCTTCCTGCAGGCCGTATTTGGCGGCTTCCACCTCGGCTTTAACCCTATCCCGTGCCGCTTCGGCATCTTTATTTTCCAGTCGGGCTATCACCTGCCCCTGTTTCACCCGGCTTCCCTCCTCGACACCCAGGTAAATCAGTTGGCTGGTGATCTTGGATGCTACGGCAGCCTTGCGCTGCGCTACAACATAGCCGCTGGCATTAAGTGAAGTGTACATTTGCGACGGGTAATACTTCTGCGCGACTGCAACCTGTACTTCAACAGAAGGTGTGAGGAAACCTTTTTGATATAGCCAGACCATTGCCAGCAGGAAAACCATAAGCATGAAGAGGAATCCATATCGCTTGACCTTTTTTCGGCGCGGGGGCACACCGGTTTTTTCGATGCGTAACTTCGACAGCCCTTCATCCGGCACAGCAAGTCTCCTTTTGCTCAACAGGGGATGAAATTCCAGCCACAGTTGCTTCTTCACTTAATAGACTTCTCTTGGACGGCATTTATAATAGGTCGGATTGTTTCTGCAAAGTAAAATTGACCGGGACCGCACACCAGTCTGCATTCCATAGACAATAGCCATTGAGTCATTAGATTTCAGGAAAAACAATCAGAAAGGAAAAACATCATGAGTGATGAGCTACTAAGCCCCGGTCCTATTCTTGAGATATCGGGCTACTACTGGAAAACTTGTACGCTCCATGCTGCTGTGAAGCTGGATGTCTTCACTGCTATCGGAACGACTGAGCTCACCGGTTCAGACGTGGCCAAAAAGATTGGAGGCGACCAGCGGGCTGTGACGATGCTGCTCGATGCCCTGGTTGCGATGAATTTACTGGAAAAAATGCAGAACAGGTACGGCAATAGCGCGGCAGGTCGAAATTTCCTTTCCAGGGAATCTCCTCGTTACATGGGACACATCATTATGCATCATCACCACCTGGTGGAGTCATGGCACCAGTTGGATCGGGCCGTATTGTTGGGAAAACCGGTGCGAGCCAGAGCATCCGTCAGCAGTGAAGAATGGAGGGAGAGCTTCTTGATGGGCATGTTCAATCTTGCCATGAATCTGGCCCCTCAAGTTTCGGCAAAGGTTGATCTTTCCAGCCGGAGCCATTTGCTTGATCTGGGAGGAGGCCCGGGCACTTATGCCATCCATTTTTGCAGGGCGAATTCTCATCTTAAGGCCACCGTTTTGGATCTTCCAACAACCAGGCCCTTCGCGGAAAAAACCATCGCCAAGTTTGGAATGGACGATCGCATCCGATACCTGGAAGGCGATTACCTCGAACAAGACATTCCCGGGAGCTATGACGTCGCCTGGTTGTCCCAGATCCTCCACGGCGAAGGACCCGACGAATGCCGCAGCATCATCAAAAAGACTGTAGCCGCTTTGGAGCCTGGAGGTCTTATCATGGTGCACGAATTCATCCTGAATGATTCGATGGATGGCCCGTTGTTTCCAGCGCTCTTTTCCCTCAACATGCTGTTGGGGACGACGTCGGGACAGAGTTATTCGGAAAAACAGATTACGGAGATGCTGGCCGATGCGGGAGTCAGGGACATTCATCGTTTAGATTTCAGAGGTCCGGATGATTCGGGAATCATCGCAGGGAATGTATGAACAACTGCAAGCGCAATATTCGATACCTGAAAAATGGAAATTCCTGTATTCTTGAAAAGGGATTTATACTGTCGTTATTCACGGCTTTGAACTTGTGAGATTGTGTGCCGATCTTACTATTTTTGCCAAACTCAGGTGGGCTGGATGGCGATTCAGGAACAGCTGAAAATCGTAAGCAAGGGTGTCGAAACCTGGAATAACTGGAGAAAGTTGCATCCTGATACGCAAATCGATTTAACCGGTGCGGATTTTAGAAGCCTCGATCTTGCTGGAATAGACCTTGCCAGAGCAAGGCTTGAAGGTGCCAACTTCGCCCACAGCGACATTAGGAACGCGAGCCTTGCCTCTGCCAACCTCAGTAGCGCTTGTCTGGCTTTTGCAGATCTCGAAAACGCAGTCCTGAATTTTGCCGACTTGACTTCAGCGGACCTCAGAGCAACAAACCTGCGAGGTGCTACCCTGGAGGACGCAACCCTCAACTCTGCCAATCTGGCACATGCCTGCCTGGAGCACGCCGTGCTGGCCTATGCTGACCTTGCCAACGCGACCCTCACGGATGCCGATCTGGTGGGAATCAATTTGAAGGCGGCGAATCTCGAAAATGCAAATGTCGCAGCGGTCAAGTACGATCGAAGGATTTACAAGAGGCTGATCATCGACCTGAAGGGCGACCTCCGCACCATCTTTCGAAGAAGGTTCGATCTCGTGCTCGATACCACCATACGCTGCAAAGGAGTCAACGCCGCGACATGCTTTGGCAGTCAACGCTTTAAGCTGTTTCTGCAGGATCAGGATTATCTGGAAGAATTCCTGGAATCCTTCTGGGGCAGGCGAATCTGCTTTTTCTGGTGGCTCACCGCCGATTGCGGCCGATCCGTATCGCGCTGGGCTGGATGGTCTGTTTTTATCGCCATGATTTTTGCGCTTGTCTACCACTCGCTCGGTCCTGATTACTTTGCATCAACTTACCTGGCATTCAATCTGCAAAACATGATTTATTACAGTGTCGTCACCTTCACTACGCTCGGCTTCGGGGATATAACGCCAAAAACGACGGGGGCTGCAATGCTTGTCATGGTGGAAGTTATAATAGGTTACGTAATGCTGGGCGGGTTGATCACTATTTTCGCAAGCAAGCTGTCCCGTCGCGGCGGATAGACTTGGGAAATGCAGAAGACAGAGAACAGAGGACGTAAGACGGAAGAGACCGAAATTTGAAGACTCAGGCCTCAATTGGTAATGACTGTTCGGGAGCAAAGATAATACTAATGAACAAATCAAGAAAACTTATGTACTTGGCTGCAATTTTGGCTCTGATCCTGTCAGCCGGCAAGGCAACAGCCCTGGGCGATGGGAAAAAGGGGGATTACCGCATCACGGCCAGCCAGCTTAAGGAGATGCTCGGAGATCCCAATGTTATAATTATTGATGTTCGGGATCCGGTCGGCTGGGTAAAAAGCGCTAGCAAGATCCTCGGGGCTGTGCGGGAAGATCCGCAAAACGTCGGCACCTGGGCAGAAAAGTACGCCAGGGAACAGACCATCGTTTTCTATTGTGCCTGACCTTACGAAAAAACCAGTGTCAGTTTGGCGCGGCAGTTTGCCAAAAGAGGATATCGAAAGGTTTTTGCGTTAGAGGGCGGCTGGCTTGTATGGGTGGAAGCCAAATATCCGATCGAGCCCAAGTAGGCTTTATCAGGCTCTGCTTTGTTCATCGCGGTTAGCGGGAAACCCGGTTGATCAATTCCCTACCTCGGTCTTGATACTCAATCCGGCTCGGCAATGGACCGTCCCTGCTTGCGTGCGCGACGAACTGACCTGATAACTGTCTATCAGTGCTCATCTTCACATCTATTTCGATTTATTGGGTACCTCAATTACCCAATATTTCCTCTCTAAAATCCCCCTTGAGTCACATCAGGTTTGGTGGTACTCAGAGACTAAAATTTGATTGATGTGAGAAGTTTGCCCTCCGAAAAAGCCGAATCCATTGTGAAGTGGAGGCGGAAAGCCCCGGATCTCTTTTGAGATGGCCGAGTTGCCAAAGGAAGGCGATTTGGCCGTTGTTGTCTTTGCTCAATGCTTCGAAGAGTTGGCTCAAGTAGCGATGAAAATCAACATACCGGCTCTGGATGACGGGGATATTCTTCATGGAATCGGGCAGGTCCATGGTCTGCCTACATTGTTCGGCGCCGTTGAGAACCTTTGGCAAGTGATTCGGAATGCTGGGGACTCAACCGAGGAGCTTGAAACCATCATTCGATTCGATCAGGTGCTCGCAGCAAAAGCCCTGCGCCTCGCCAACTCGACGGTTTTCGACCATACAGGAAGAGTTGACACTCTCTCCCGGGCGATTGATATCGTCGGTGTCAAACAATTGAAGGCAGCCTGCTTAAGTAGTTTGCTTAAAAGTCATTTTTCTGCTACAGGAGTAATTGATGCCTGCCACAGAGAGCAGTTATGGAAACACTCTTACATAACGGCCAGAATGGCTGCGGCAATAGCGCAGAAAAGAAGCTGGATCAGTGGACAGCAGGCCTATGTACTAGGGTTGGTTCACGATATCGGCAGCACGGCTATCGCGTCCCTTCTCCCCGAGCACTATCGGTACTTGCAGCAGCTCTCAATCGATCGGAAAATTCCACCGTGGTACATCGAAACCGAACACGGATTTGATCATTCGATAATTGGAGAACAGCTTGCGATTGCATGGTCTTTGCCTGCGGTGTTTCAGAACGTCATCAGGCACCACCATCAGCCGCACAAGATCAATGGATTCGGGCCTGAGGTCAAACTGATCGGTCTCGCTTGCATCCTGGCCAATGCAAGGGATTATCCGCAATTCCTCAGGGACAAAGCAACGCTTTCCTATTGCGCAGGCCTCTACATAACACGAGACGAATGGGAGTGGCACATTGAGCGTGTAAACGAAATCCGGATGGAGGGTGAGGACATTTGGGGGATGCTTTCATAAAAGGACGGGGAAATGGACCACCTGCTCAAAGAAGCCGTGCATTTAGGCCTTTTGGATGGTGATTGTGAGAGAGAGGAGACCTCTCGGTTTCTTGGCATGATGCAGCGTTTTGCCGAGCTGTTCCCGCAACAACCTGAAACTGAGCGGGTAGGGCAAGCTGTTGTCCGGATCATCATTGAAGAAACTAATTTTGAGAACTGTTCTTTAATATTGTGGGACCAGAAAAACCAGAGACTCTCGTTATTCGCCGCTTTCGGACTGGAAGACCTGTTCGAAGCTGAAAAACAAAAAACCTACAACAAGTCCCTGACCTTCGCAGCCGGTGAGGGAATAGCGGGGCAAGTATTTACGTCGAGAGAACCTGTTTTCATTGAAGACAACAAGGTGGGATCCATCCCTGCCAGGAGAGATGCGGTTGTTCAACCGAGCTGTTTGGCCTGCATTCCATTGCGGGATCTTGGCGTGCTAAACATCAGTGCCCGCCGCTCTCATAAATTTTTCCCCGTTCTGAAACGCAATTGGGGCACCCTGAGCAAATTTATTGTCTCTCTCATTTTACAGACTTATCTGCCTGATCGAGCAGAGACTCCGGCCGCCGTATCTGAAGAGACTGCTCTGCGCGGGAATGGCTCCTCACAGAGGAGCGTCTTAGCCGAGACTCCCGACGACCAGCTGTCGCCGCAATTGATTGACCGAATTCCCCAAGGTATTTGCATACTGGATCGCGCCGGCAAACTGGTGCGTATCAATAAGGGCATAAGCAAGCTCCAGGGAGCTCAGGCAAATGATGTCATAGGCCGCTCACCTTCGGTTTTTTTCCATGATCCTCATGTGTTTCAGGCCATTTTTGAGCAGCTTTCTACTTCGGATCAGGTCGAAAGCACCGACGTTTCTCTGGTTGGAGCGGAAGGAGACCTCTACCTGGCCGACATCTATGCCACCAGGCTGATTAGCGCCACAGGATCGCCCGCGGGCTATTTAGTGGTTATAAATGACATGACCCAGAAAAAAGCTCTGACGGAAAAAATGATCCGCAAAGAAAAGCTTGCCGCCCTGGGGACCATGGCCGGCGGAGTCGCTCATGACTTCAATAATCTGCTCATGGCGATTCTGGGCAACATTCAGATGATCCTGCATGAAACCAGCGATGAAGAAACCAAACGTCGATTGCAGAACATAGAAAAAGCCGTCCATGACGGTGCCCACACCGTCCGTCGGCTGCAGAAATTTACCGCCCGGGATAGAGAGCTGCAAGCTGAAGCTGTCGATATCGCCGAGGCGATAAATGACGTGGTGGATCTTACGCGTCCGCGCTGGAAGAATGCCATGGAGAAAAATGGTCGCGTCCTTGATTTGCGACTGGATCTGGAAAGAGACTGCCTTGCAGACATCCATCCTTCGGATTTGCGTGAAGTCCTGACAAATCTCATCTTCAATGCCGTTGAAGCGATGCCGGAAGGGGGAACACTCACTTTGTCGAATTGGACCGAGGACGAATGGGTCATTATAGACGTAGCTGACACAGGCATCGGCATTAGTAAAGAAGTTCTCGCTAAGATCTTCGACCCTTTCTACACCACTAAAGGAGTTGTTAATTCGGGTTTGGGTTTAAGCGTCTCGTGGAGCCTGGTGAACCGATGCGGGGGAGAGATTCAGGTGAGCAGCAAGGAGGGGAAGGGCACTGTATTTTCTATAAGACTCCCCAGATCAAGAATTACCAAAGTTACGAACAAGCAGAGCTGTTTGGGGCAAAGTCTGGACAAATATCACATATTGGTGATCGATGACGAAATCCAGGTGCTTGAGATAGTCTGCGACATGCTCAGGCTGAAGGGTCATAGGGTCGTTGCCGTAAGCGACAGTATCGAGGCATCGCGCCTGATCGAAAAGGAGAGCTTCGATTTAGTCTTGACGGATCTCGGTATGCCGGTGATAAGCGGCTGGCAAATCGCCGAGAAGGTCAAAGCAAATAGTCCGGGAGTCCCTGTTATTCTGTTTACCGGATGGGGGGCACAGTTTGAAGAGAACGATCTGTCGCGACGAGGTGTCGATGTGGTGCTGACGAAGCCTTTGAGCCTGGAAAAACTGCTTGTAACTGTAGATCAGACCATCGCTTCTTACCGGACCGTGCATTAAGCGGCGAGGAGCAGGGAGCTTGAAGCAGGGAGTTACGGTTGAGCGTGAGACCATCTATCCCCTCCGTGTCCCCGCATCTCCCCTTCTCCGTGTCGCCTCGTCTCTTGTTCATCCGGGTTTTGTGTGTGGTGAGGGTCAGCTTTTCAGCGACTGCCAAAGAGTCAGCAGACGCACCGCAATTATCGCTGTAATCAGTCGCGGAACCCACAACCAGAATGCGCTCAACCCGAGCGACAGGAACAAACTGGGATCTTCAACCATCGAGTGATTGATGCCGATCGAAAGATGTAGCTCCGTCAACTCTTCCTCGCTCAAGTCACCCCGCTTCGCTTCTTCAACGATAACCGCGGCCCCGTACGCCAGACCGAACACTACCGCGGTCATCCATAGCACGCCAACTCCAGGTCTCAATCCCAAAGTCTTCAAAAAAGGAAGCAGCATTCTGACGATGTGATTGATCCAACCAAGAGCCTTCAAGGTTTCCAGCAGCAGCATGATGCCCATGATGATGAAAAAAATCTTCAAGGACAGGTAAAGCATCGCAACCGCCCACTGTTTCATCGCGACAGCGAAGGGTTTCGAAATAATGACCGCACTCTTGGCTTCCGTTAGAGCTGTTGCCGCACCGGTGTCCATGAACCGGGAAACAACCAGCACCGTTATAAACGCGGCCAGCAAACGAAAGATTGTGGCTTTAAAGGGATGCAGTCCAGATTGACCCTGAATGATCCCCTCCTGGATCAGGTTGTGCGCAATCAGTAAAAAGATGGCCATGAGAGTCATCTGCTCCTTGGAAAAAGGCAGCGCCATCATGGCGGCTATGCCGCCGTAAACTCCCGTCAGCATACCGATGATCAGCGGCAGTGCTGCCATTGCAGGCAAGCTGAGTAGACCCATGACCGGCTGGACAATGAAATCAATGCAGCCAACCCAGCCGCTCCACTCCAGAAGAGTCGTCAGGAAAGAAACCGGGACGAGGATCTTGAGCATCCAGACAAAACCGAGCCAGCCTTTGTGGAGACCCCGATAGAGACCACTCTTAAGCTTCCGGGTGTAACTCTTGGTATCCACCGGATTATCGCCGAGGGAGCTTGGATTCGACGAGGCCGCCTGGGACAGGCTCTCCTGTTTTGATTGAGATCGCAGCATATATTTCTTAATCCTTGAATAAATCGCTGGCGGAAAAATGGGATTGGCGTGACATGTTCGCCTACTCGGCTCCTCAAGTGTTTAAGTTACTTAATCGATTCAAGTCCGGGACTTGAGCCAACCTGCATCACGCTGCTCCGCGATGAGCCTCAGAATCCTACCGGGCAATGGCTCTTGCGCCTTTAGCACGCCATGGGGGCAGACTTCCAGACAACAGTAACACCGGATACATTTGTCATAGTCGAAGGTGACACTTTGACCAGTATGCGAAATCGCCTCAGCAGGACAGTAACGCCAACACTCTCCGCACAGCTTGCAGAGCGAACTATTCACAACGGGCCTTTGCACGAGGTATTTTCGCAACAATCCGTGAATCGACTCCGGACCGAAGACCAATGGGGTGATCTCGGGAAACTTGAAATCTTCTATCCGCGGCAGCTCACCGTCAACATGGATCAGCTCGTCGAACCTGCACGATTCCCTTGCCAGTTTAGTCGTCAGCAGTGCTTCCGGATCTATTCCGAGCATCCTGCACACGGTTTCATCCAAAGCGGCTGCGTCGTCGCTCGCTATCAAAACTCCCAAATGCCTGGGAGTACCTCCCCTACCCGGTCCTTGACCTTCCATGGCAAGGATGCCATCGAGAATAGTGATCGCCGGTCGCACTGCTTCATGAATCCGCACCAGCAGTTGCGCAAATTTATGCCTGTCAACTCCCGCGCGCAGGTGCCACTCTGGTTTTCTAAAACCCACCACGCAACCAAACAGGTTCTTTATTCCGAGCGTGAGAAGCATTTGGCTGTGGGTCTTGAGTTTGGGCAGATTGATGACTAGATCAGCTCGCAGGGCATCTTCAGCAATTTCCAACTGGTTGAATGGCTCGCCCACGTCTACCGTCAGTGAATTCTTGAATTCTTTGAATTCCGCATCCAGGCCAATCAGCTCACTCTTAATTCCACTATCTCTCAAGACCCTATCAAAAAAACCGGTAGCCGGGCTGTCGGAGATCTGCGGTCGGGCTCCCCTGGCGATGACATATTCGGCGACAGCCCTCACTATCATTGGATGTGTGAGCATCGCACGGTCGGGGAGCGCTGGTGCGAGTAGATTAGGCTTGATCAGGATCTTGCGTCCTCCTTTGATCAAACCTCCATCAAGGGACTCCATCATTTCAAAAATTTGAGGCCGGAGAGATTCGTAGCAATAACAGGCCTGGCGCACAATCACTTTCGGCATCTTTTCTCCATGCAGCAACAACGCAGCAATTCTCATTTTGACTGCTGATTCTTTGTAATCGTTCACCACAAAGACGCGAAGGACTCAAAGCCACGCAAAGAGCTCTCTCTAAAGGATACAACCTTTGCGAACCTTGGCGTTCTTTGCGCCTTTGCGGTTCATAAAAGGCTGTATGGTGAACGGTTACGATTCTTTTTCGTAGGGTGGGTGGAGGCGCGTCTTTTTGCGCCGTAACCCACCAAAAGCTTCGTTTGCGGTGGGTTACGCTTTTGCTTCACCCACCTTACGTCAGGTGCGAGCTCCAAAATGAGAATTGCTGGCAACAACGGGCAAAAACCAACGGGTTGAGTTAGCGCCCTGCGGTGACCATTATTCGATTCGATACCTTGGATCGGAAAGATGTTCGCTTTTGCAGCGAGGGCAGCGTCCGGGTTTAGTGAAGCGCCTCCTGTCGGCAAAAATATAGCCGCAGTCCCCGCAACGTGAAGGAGTCACGACCAGCCGTTTTTTCAGTGAGCTCACCGAACGGGCAATATGGGCCAGGTGATCGTAGACTTCCTTTTCTGATATTCGCAGCGATTGCGAAACAATCCTGGCGTTGCATTCCGATTGGGTCAGCAGCTCCATAATTTGACGGCGAATGGTTTGCACCTGGTCAAAAATCCTCGCGATACTTTTACTCTGAAGACTTTACCGCAATTCAGCGTTTGCCCGCAGTTGCTTTATCTCCGATCTGTCCCTATTATGATATGCACCAGAGCTGCCCATTACGTTGGTCCTTAAGGGGGCGGGCCGCAAATAACTGAAGTGTGGACGTCCCTTTTGCGTAAGTTTTCGCTCAGAACCGGTTATGGCCAATCTCGAGCCCGAACAGACCAAAAAGCAGCTGGATCCTTGAGCACCATTTAAGCATCGCTTTTATATACCATGAGAAGAGACTAGTGAAGCAGTCGTTAGCGGCGAAATACCAGATTTTGTGAACAGAGGAGCCTGAAAGGAGAGAGGAAATGTTTGAGCTTATTAAAAAGAGTCTGTTGGCAAGCCTTGGAGCGGCGGTAGTGACTAAGGAGATAATTCAGCAGGCTACTTTATCGCTGGTAGAGCAAGGCAAAATTTCGGCCGACGAAGCCGAAAAACTTGCCAACGATCTGGTCAAAAGCGGAAAGTCAGAGTGGGATGAAGTCCAGGCCAGGATCTCAGAAGGCGTAAAGAAGGGCATGGACAATCTGGATATCTCCAGTAAAACAGAGTTTCGGCAACTGAAAGAGGGTGTGGAAAATCTTGAGAAGCGCGTTGCCATCCTGGAAACTGCACAGGCCAAAGACCAGGGACAGGTGCATGGATCTTAAGGCGGTCGCCCATCTTGGACGCTTCAAGGATATCATCCTGACTCTTTTCAAGTACGGGTTCGAAGATATTGTGGAGCGGCTCGACTTGCCCGGGAAAGTCCTGATCGAGAAGATTTACAGTGCTCACAGTGAGATGAATACGTGGCAGCGCGTGCGGTTCGCGCTGGAAGAACTGGGCCCGACTTTTATAAAGCTGGGCCAGATACTGAGTCTTCGTCCAGACTTAATGCCGCCGCCTCTGATTCTGGAATTGCAGAAGTTACAGGACGAAGTTACGCCTGTTTCCTACGCGGAAATAGAGGAAGTACTGCTGAAAAACCTGAACGCTCCGCTCTTTGAAGTGTTCGATGTCTTCGAACAACAACCCTTGGCGGCTGCTTCATTGGCACAGGTCCACAGCGCGGTCCTCAAGGAAAACAAACAAGCAGTGGCGGTTAAAATACAAAGGCCCGGAATTCGGCATATGATCGATACCGACCTTGCTATTCTTGCTGCTTTAGCCCGACGGCTGGACGAACGTATGGAGAGCACCAAGATTTATGATCTCCCCGAACTGGTAAGAGAATTCAAAAGGAGTTTGCTGCGGGAATTGGATTTTCGGCGAGAGACCAATAACATGAAAATATCTCAGGGAAATTCCGCCGGAATCCCTGATGTCCACATCCCAAAGCTCTATGAGAGCTATTGTACGGAACAACTGATCATCATGGAGCTCATCCAGGGGGTCAGGCTGAAGGATCTGCAACTGCACACTCCGGTTGATAGAGAACGCCTCGCCAAGCGAGGCCTGCACATGACCATCAAGCAAGTACTCGAGGACGGTTTCTTTCACGCCGATCCACATCCCGGCAATGTCTTCATTTTGGACAATCATATATTCTGTCTGCTTGACTGGGGGATGGTTGGAAGACTCACTCGCGAAACGCGATTCGAAATCATAGATATTATCAAGGCGGTGGTGGAAAAAGACAGTGAAAGACTGGTGGATCTTCTCCTGCATTTCTCCGATTGGTACGTCGATCCCGATCAAAGGCTCCTGCAAAGGGAGATACTCGATATTTTGGATGTTTACCACAACATCCCAATCCGTGAAATCAATGTGGGCAATCTCATGTGGGATATTGCCGGACTCTTGCAGGAGCATCAAATCAAGCTGCCCGCGGACATGGCCATCATGATCAAGGCACTGGTGACGGCCGAAGGAACGGCTCGCCAGCTTTATCCGGACCTCAACGTGGTAGCCGAGACTGAGCCCTACATTGAGAGGCTGGCGACCGAGCAGTGGAAGCCGAAAACCGTTTGGAGAAACATCCGCCGCAGCTTGAACCACCTGTACTACCTGCAAAAGCAGTTACCTGCAAAAGTCGAGCGAATTTTCGAGAAGGTGGATCATGGAGAACTGAGCATCCAGTTTCAGCACAAGAATCTGGAAAGCTTGCAGGGCACTCTGGAAAATGTCGCCAATCGCCTCACTCTGGGCGTGATAATCGCGGCTATGATTATTGGATCTTCAATGATCATTACGACCGGTGTCAGGCCTTTGCTGTTCGGTTTTCCCGCCTTCGGTATAGTAGGCTATATTATTTCCGCAGTACTGGGGTTGTGGCTGGCCTACAATATCATCCTCACGCGCAAGTACTGAGCACGGAAGACAGAGGACAGAAGCACAATTATTGATATTCCGTTAGACGCAACAAAGGATTCCGGCTAGATGCATGCGGAAATGACGAGCAGGATTTTCGGACACCTGATTGTGCGCGGCTGTACTAAGGTTTTGGTAGTTGCGGCTCAACTACGAGTGTCACCCAATCATCGAGGTTTTTTTCCAGTAATATCTTCGATGAGTTGTCAATCAGTGCTGCAACATCGGCGAACTGAGATTGCAGGAAGCCGCTGATTATTACCCATCGATAATTCAGCCACCTCTTTTCGAGCAGAACCTGGCGCAAACAGGGCAATTCCAGGTTCATCAGCAAGAGATCCGAGGCCTGCCTGAAAATTCCCAAATCCCGAGCGACCACCATCTGTATCGACATTTCCTGTTGATTCGACATTATGTTGTTTTTTGCAACCCGCACGGCCAGGGGATTGCAGTCCACAGCTATAACTTTTGAGGCCCCCAAACCGGCACAGGCCAATGCCAGAATCCCTGTCCCCGTTCCCAAGTCAACAACCCTTTCAATCAGATAATGCTCAAACAAATCAGCAATAGCCAAAAGACACCCTCGGGTGGTCTCATGCAAGCCTGTACCAAACACCACCCCGGGGTTGAGCAGGATAGGTATTCCGTCCTCTGTTCTGTCAGTGACGTCAGAATCCGTGGATGTTCGGATCGAGAACGGGCCCACTCGACAACCGCCCGCCGAAATTTGCTGCCATTGATCGTAATCAAGTTGATAAGTATTTGTTAAAGACCAACCATCGCCATTTTCCAACAGCCAGCTGGACACAGACGACTGCGCCCGGCAGTCATAAAAAAGATAATGGAAAGGGATCTCCGGCCAAATCCCCAGATAGCCTGCTCCTGCCGGTTCCTTCGCTGGAGATCCGGGTCCGCGACATTCATAAACATAGAGAGTTTCAGGAAAAGAATTGACCATAATTGCTCACCTTTGACATTTTTTCATGGATAGTCCATTGTAAACATCATTTCGCAAAACTTTCACTAGATTTTGAACGCAGCGGAGGTGCAATGAAAATCGTCCAAACACCGGTGGGTAACATGGAAGTCTTTTGCTACCTTGTTTACGATGAACAAAGCGACGAAGGCATTCTCATTGATCCGGCCGGCGATGAAAGTCGGCTCCTCGATCTGCTGAAAGAACAAGGTGTCAAGCTTCGGTATATCGTTAACACCCACGGGCACGCGGATCATACCTGCGGGAACGATTATCTGCGCCAGGAGACGGGAGCCAAGGTCGTCATGCACACTCTGGATGACGAGTTTTTCCAGCAGCCGGAGAACCGACAATGGGCTGAAATGATGGGATTTTGCGCGGCAAAGCCGGCAGACATCCGGGTGTTGGACGGAGATGAGATTTCCTTCGGCAACCTGACTGCGAAATTTATTCACACGCCGGGGCATACTCCGGGCGCTTGTTGTATTCTGATTGACGGCAATCTTTTTACCGGCGATACACTTTTTGTGGGCGCGGTGGGTCGCACCGATCTGCCAGGCGCTTCTCTCCCGCAGCTGCTTGAATCACTTAAGACGAAGATATTGTCACTGCCCCAGGAAACGGTTGTCTGGCCGGGACATGACTACGGTGATCGTCCCAAGTCAACAGTGCGGCGTGAGATGGAAACGAACCCTTATATCACGGATTTTTTATTGGACGATGAATAGTAAAGAGCCTGTAAATTGCCATTCCTTTTCCTCTCCGCTGGGTTGGATCTCCATATGTGCCGGCTCTGAAGGCATCTGCCAGCTCGCCTTCCGCGGCCAGGCACGACCGGATCCGGGTGAAGTATTAAGGGACCTGCAAAAGCTTTCAGCCGAATTCGAGTTTGATCCCAAACTGCACCGGTTGCTGCTGCAGGATGCCGAAGCTGCCATTGTGGAATATTTTTCCAAAAGAATTCCCGTGCCGCTTCTCCCTCTGGATGTTCGAAGCGGCACGGCATTTCAAAGAGATGTTTGGCTGTCGCTCTGTAAGATCCCCTTCGGGGAGACACGATCCTATCTTGATATCGCAAAGAGCATTGGTAAACCCAAGGCGCCTCGAGCAGCAGGACAGGCCTGCGGCAGGAATCCCATCGCACTGATCATTCCCTGCCACCGAGTGATAGCCCATGACGGCAAACTGGGAGGCTACGGCGGTGGACTACACATAAAAAGAGCCCTGCTTGATCTGGAACGTAGCGCATGATCGACCGTCCGGGAATGGATTGGCGACGCGGAGACGGAGAGACACGGTGACACGGAGACGCTGGAGTCTCTCCCCTACCCCGTATCTCTTTGACGCCGCGTCTTGCTGACCTATTTCCTTGACATGGCAGGCGCCTTGGGCATATGGTGCTCGATGACTTGTTTGCCTTAAAAAACGCTGTCTTATCTAGTTCTACGGAGGATCAACATTGAAACAGAATAATTTAAAGCTGAAAGAACAGATTGAAGCACCTGGTGGAAAACTCGGAGTACTGATCCCCGGCTTCGGAGGGGCGGTAAGCACTACCTTCATGGCGGGAGTGGAACTTGTACGGAAAGGATTGGCTGAGCCAATCGGCTCGTTGACCCAAATAGGCACCATACGGCTGGGAAAACGGTTTGAGCATCGAGCTCCACAGATTAAGGATTTTGTTCCCTTGCATTCTTTGGACGACCTTGTTTTCGGCGGCTGGGATTTATATGAAGCCAATGGATACGAGGCCGCGCTTTACGCGAAGGTGTTGAGTCGCGACCACCTGGAGTCCATCAAAGATTTCTTGAGCGACATTAAGCCAATGCGAGCCGTATTTGACCGACGTTTTGTGCACAATCTCGACGGGACCTTTGTCAAACCCGGCCAGAATTTGCGCCGGCACATCGAAGCTCTGAAAGAAGATATCGCCCGATTCCGAGAGCAAAATGGCACGGAACGCTGTATCATGATCTGGTGCGGCAGTACGGAAGTGTACTTGAAATCGGAAGATATTCACGCTTCTCTTGACCAGTTCTATCAGGCCATCGACCAGAACGATTCTCGTATCCCTCCCAGCATGCTTTATGCTGTAGCGGCACTGGAAAGCGGCATTCCCTATATCAATGGCGCTCCAAACCTGACCATCGATACGCCGGCGATGCTCGAACTGGCGGTGAAAAACAAAGTCCCCCTAGCCGGTAAAGACTTCAAAACCGGACAGACTCTCATGAAAACGATCCTGGCGCCGGGACTTAAAGCTCGCATGCTCGGCCTCGAGGGTTGGTATTCCACCAACATCCTGGGGAATCGGGATGGCTTGGTGCTGGACGACAAAGATTCCTTCAAGACAAAGGAGGAAAGCAAGCTTTCGGTACTGGAGTACATTCTGCAACCCCAGCTTTATCCAACCCTTTACAAAAATTACTATCACAAGGTAACCATCAATTACTATCCTCCGCGTGGAGACAACAAGGAAGGCTGGGATTGCATTGATATTTTCGGTTGGCTGGGCTATCCGATGCAGATAAAAGTGGATTTTCAATGCAGAGACAGCATACTGGCGGC
>Ga0068714_10002855_pt1 | contig 21374 bp, 15 predicted proteins | sample MTBNYHSulfiMetaG_FD_62988 | JGI IMG/M metagenome (GOLD analysis project Ga0068714, IMG submission 62988) | Enrichment culture microbial communities from rom New York Harbor, USA that are MTBE-degrading - MTBE-NYH (New York Harbor Sulfidogenic)... | ecosystem: Environmental > Aquatic > Marine >... | reverse complement strand
CACGTGAGGTTTGTATGACCAAGAAACGCAGGCACTTAGGGGAAATCCTCTACAAGGCGGGGCTTGTCAAGAGGGAGGCCCTTATCGATGCAATCAAGACCGGCAAGTCCAATAACAAGCGGCTTGGCCAGGTCCTGCTTGACTTGAAGCTTATCGACGAGGAGACCCTTACCAAGGCCTTGGCCAAGCAGTTCGAGCTCAAGTACGTCGATCTGGACCAGACCACGATCCCTTCGGATGCGGTGAAGATCGTCCCGGAAGACTTGATCCGTCGCCACAGCATCCTTCCCCTGAGTGTGGCCAACGGCCGTCTGAAGTTAATCATCGGCGATCCGATGGACCTGGACATGATGGATTCCGTCCGGCTGCGTCTGAACACCGAGTTAGAGTGCTACCTTGCCAGTCCGAAGAAGATACGTGCCTACATCGAGAGTTCGCTCGAACAGGAGGTGGTCAAACCGGAGGATGATCGGCTCGTCCACAGTATTGACACCACCGCCGCCGAACTGGCGCAAATGGGACGTGAATTGGCGGCCGAGGCAGAACGGGCCCAGGCAGCCGATGCCGACGACGAGGGACCGATCATCCGGCTGGTGAACCTCATCATTGACACTGCCTATCACATGCGAGCCAGCGATATTCACGTCGAGCCAATGGCGGACCGTGTCCGCATCCGGTACCGCGTCGACGGCGTCTGTCTCGAAAAAGACAATATCCCGAAGAACATGCAGGCGCCACTGGTGACGCGTCTGAAGATTCTCTCCGGCATGGATATTGCCGAGAAACGGCTGCCTCAGGACGGTCGTATCAAGCGGAACATCGCCGGTCAGGACATCGATTTCCGCGTCTCTTCCCTGCCAGGAAACCACGGGCCCAGCGTGGTGCTTCGTATTCTGAGGCCGGACGCGGTCAATATCGGTATCGAATCGCTCGGATTCGAACAGGACAACTACGAGACATTCCAGCGAATCATCAAGCGCCCCAACGGCATCTTCCTGGTAACCGGCCCGACCGGTAGCGGCAAGACCACGACCCTGTACGCGGCCTTGCAGGAGTTGAACAAGCCTGACAAGAAGATCATCACCGCCGAGGACCCTGTCGAGTACATGTTTGCCGGGATGAACCAATGCCAGGTGAAGGAAGAGATCGGCTTGACCTTCGACCGGATTCTTCGATCCATGCTGCGTCAGGCGCCGAACATCATCCTCGTCGGTGAAATCCGCGATAGCGAAGTGGCCGATATTGCCATCCAGGCAGCCCTGACGGGCCACTTGGTGTTCAGTACGCTGCACACCAACGACGCCTGCGGTGCGATCACCCGTCTGATCGACATGGGGGTCAAGCCGTTCCTGGTGGCCAGCTCGATTCAGGCCATCATGGCGCAGCGACTGATCCGCGTCATCTGCAAGAAGTGCAGAGTGGTGGACGAGCATCCCAATCCGCACCACCTGCGGCTGGTGGGTATCGATCCGGAGGAGGTTAAGAAACGCCCTGTCTACAAGGGAGCCGGTTGTCCGGCGTGCCACAACACGGGCTACAAGGGCCGGCTCGGCATCTTCGAAATGCTCGAAATGAACTCCGAGATGCGTGAACTGGCGTTCAAACGCGCCACGACCACCGAGTTGCGGAAGGCAGCCAAGAACGCTGGTATGCGTGGGCTGGCAGAGGATGGCAAGCTGAAGATTTTCAAGGGGATCACCACGGCCGAAGAGGTCTCCAGAACGGCTCAGACCGAAGGCTTGGTGGAAGAATAGCGGTTTTTTTCTGCAAAGGATCACCAGATGGCGACAATGAACATGGACAGGCTTCTGCAAGCGTGCGTTTCGCAGGGGGCCTCGGATATTCACATCACGGTAGGACGCCCGCCAACGCTTCGCATTGATGGGCATCTTCGCTCGCTTGAGACGAAGGTTCTGGAGCCCGATGATACGGTGGCCCTGATGAAGAGTATTACGCCGGAACGATGCGAGCAGGAGATTCAGGAAGAGGGGGGCACGGATTTTGGCTTTGCCTTCGGCGATGCGGCGAGATTCCGTGTTTCCGTGTTCAAGCAGAAGGGCAATGTCTCCATCGTCCTGCGTCAGATTCCTAACAAGCTCTTGACGTTTGAACAATTGGGTTTGCCAAAGATCTGTGCGGCACTCTGCCGCCGTCCTCGCGGCCTGTTCCTCGTTACCGGTCCGACGGGAAGCGGCAAGACCACGACGCTGGCGACGATGATCAACTACATCAACGAGAATTTTGATCGGCACATTGTGACGGTGGAAGACCCCATTGAGTACTACCAGCCCCACAAGAAATCCATTGTCAACCAGCGTGAAGTGGGTGTGGACGTACCCAGTTTCGCCGAGGCCCTCCGGCGCGTGCTTCGTCAGGACCCGGACGTGATCCTCGTCGGCGAATTGCGTGACCTCGAGACGATCGAAGCGGCGGTCCGTGCCGCGGAGACCGGCCACTTGGTGTTCAGCACCGTCCACACGACCAGTGCCGCAGGTACTATCAACCGAATCATCGATGTGTTCCCAGTGGACCAGCAGGAACAGATCCGAATTCAGTTGGCGGGCAATCTCCTTGCGGTGCTCAGCCAGGCCCTGTGCCCGCTGGCCACGGGCCGTGGCCGCATTGCTGCCTACGAATTCCTTGTCGTAACGCCAGCTATCGCCAACCTGATTCGCGAAAACAAGACCTACCGCATTGATTCCAGCATCCAGACGGGTAAGAAGCTGGGCATGCAGTTGCTCGATGAGCATCTCTGGAACCTCTATGACTCGGGCAAGATCACACTTGAGGAGATGCTGGACAAGGGCAGGGGGCCGGGGGCCCTCCAGGAGAAGGCGCTGGCCAAGATCGCCTCGGCCAGGGGGAAGATGAAGAAGAAGGCCGCCGAGGCAGCCCAGGAGCTGGAAGACATGGGACCGATTCTCAAGACGTAACGGTACAAGAAGTCCGGGACATACGGTCGGTCATTCAGCGCGTAACGGGGCGGTCACAGACACGTCTTAAGGACATAGGTTTGCAGGTCGTTTGCGAAGGGCAGTGATTTTATTGAGCCCAATTGCGCCTTGTTAACCAGGTGTCCCATTCCTAATTTTTGTAGAATTAACTGTTTACTTTGCTATAATCGAGACGTAGAGAGAGATAGAGAGGCTTTAAGGGCTTTGAGCTATGGGCAAAAGCAAAACAGCTATCAAGCTCCCTCCGGTTGAGCAGTTGCGTGGCCGGCCTCTGGGTCGAATCCTGATGAAGATGGGGGTCCTGAGCCGGGAGAAGGTCCACGAGTGCCTCACTGTTCAGAAGCAACGCGGGGGAGGTGTTCGGATCGGCGAGATCCTCCTCGAACTTGGCGTGATCGACGAGACCCAGTTGCAGGTGGCTCTGGCCGCCCAGCGAGGGATGGAGTACGTGAGCATCGACGGGCTTGAGATCCCGCAGGAAGTGATCGACAAGGTTCCCGCTCAGACGGCAACCAGTTACCATATTGTTCCGATTGAGTACAATAAATCCAAGAACGAGTTGATTGTAGTGCTGGACAATGTGGATAACTTCCGGGCGACGGACGATCTGCGGACGCTGATGGGTTTCGCGGTTACGGCGAAGATGACGGATCGGGACGCTCTGGAAAACGCGCTGACGAAGTACTACTCGTCGGAGGATGACAACATCACGGAGCTGATCGATGAGATCCAGTCGGATGCCTTCCTGGCCGAGTTCGACGGCCGGAATCAGAGCATCGACCTCGACGAGTTGAAGGAGCTGTCGGAATCGAATCCCGTCAAGAAGCTGCTGAACCTGGTTCTGCTGCAAGCGATTCGAGACAAGGCGTCCGACATTCACTTCGAACCGTTCGAGACCGAATACAAGATGCGATATCGTATCGACGGTGTTCTCTACGAGATGATCCCGCCGCCGAAGTATATTGCCGCAGCGTTGAGCTCCCGAATCAAGGTCATGGCGAACCTGGACATCGCCGAGCGACGACTGCCGCAGGACGGCAGAATCTCGCTTTCGGTTCAGGGCAACCCGATCGACCTGCGTGTCAGCGTGCTTCCGACGATGTTCGGAGAGAGCGTGGTGCTTCGTGTCCTGGACCGCAGTCAGGTGAGCTTCGATCTGGAAAAGCTGGGTTTCCAGCCGGAAGACCTGAAGCTGGTGCGGCAGCTCATCAACAGACCCAACGGGATCATCATCGTGACGGGCCCGACCGGTTCCGGAAAGACTACCACCCTCTATTCGGCCTTGAGCGAACTGAACACGATTGACAGCAAGATCATTACGACGGAAGACCCGGTGGAGTACGATCTCGACGGCCTCATTCAGGTGCAGATGAAGCCGGACATCGGGCTGACCTTTGCCCGCTGTCTGCGTTCGATCCTACGACAGGACCCGGACATCGTGCTCGTCGGCGAAATTCGTGACCACGAGACAGCCGAAATCGCCGCCCAGGCGTCGCTGACCGGCCACCTGGTGTTCACCACGCTGCACACCAACGACGCACCGAGTTCCGTCGCCCGTCTGCTGGACCTGGGGGTCGAGCCGTTCCTTATCACCGCGACGATCGAAGGCGTCGTCGCCCAGCGTCTGGTCCGTCGCATCTGCACCAAGTGCAAGACGGCCTATGAGCCGGATGAGGCCCAGTTGAAGGAACTGAGTCTGACGGAAGAGGAAATCGCTGGCAGGAAGTTCTACTACGGCAAAGGGTGCAGCAAGTGTAATGGGACGGGCTACAAGGGTCGAACCGGCATTTACGAAATCATGATCTTCAACGACGAAATCCGCGACCTGATCATGAATCGTGCCTCGACCAACGTGCTGCGTGTGGCGGCCCAGAAGGCGGGGATGAGGCCGCTGCGATACAACGGTCTCATTGCGGTCTTCGATGGAATTACCACGATCGACGAGATTGCGAAGGAAACGATCACGGAAAGCTAAGGCGCTGGCCGTGTTGAACTCAGGATGGTTGCGTTCAAGTGAGGTAGGAACATGCCTGTCTTTCAATACGTAGCGTTGGATTCCCAGGGGGTCGAGATCAAGGACGAGATCGAGGCCCTCAGCGAGAAGGAAGCCATCAGCAAGATCCGCAACATGGGATACTTCCCGACGAAGGTGCGGTCGAAGGCGGCGACTAAGCAGGTGGGCAAAACCGCGGCCAAAGCGCGGACCCGTCGGGGGGCCAAGTCGAGGGTCAAGGTCAAGTACGTGACGGAGTTCGCCCGGCAGCTTTCAACGCTCCAGGATGCGGGCCTGCCGATTCTTCGGTCCCTTCGCATTCTCGAAGAGCAGCAGAAATCGGGCGCCTTCAAGCGAATCATCGGGTACGTGGCCGATGAGATCGAGGGCGGCACGACGCTCTCGGAAGCCATGGCGAAGTTTCCGCGGTGTTTCGACCGTCTGTTCGTGAACATGGTGGCCGCCGGGGAGGCCGGCGGTGTGCTCGACCTGATTCTCGCTCGTATCGCCGACTTCAAGGAAAAGGCCATTCGCCTGAAGGGTCGCGTCAAGAGCGCCATGATCTACCCGATCGTGGTGCTCTCGGCGGCGTTCTTGATCCTGCTGGGCCTGATGGCATTCGTGATCCCGCAGTTCAAAACGGTGCTTGAGGAAATGGTCGGGGGCAAATTGAATCCCATCACGACCACCGTGCTGGGGATCAGCGCGTGGATCGCCTATGACTATGGCTGGGCGGTGATGATCGCGATCCCCATTGGCCTGATCATCGTCCTGCGGATTGTCCGACGGTTCCAGCCGGGACGCATGGCGCTCGACGCCATCAACCTGCGGCTCCCGGTGGTTGGCCAGTTGTCCAGTAAGGTCTCCATTACGCGATGGACCCGGACCCTCGGGACGCTGATCAGTGCCGGTGTGCCGATTCTCGACGCCATCAACGTGACGCGCGAGACGGCCGGCAACGAAGTCTATGCGAAGCTGTTGGGCAACATTCACAACTCCATCCGGCAGGGGGCTACCTTCGCCGCACCGCTTCGCCAGTCCAGGACCATCGACCTGCTCGTCAGCAATATGGTGGCGGTCGGGGAAGAAACCGGGGACTTGGACAAGATGTTGCTGAAGGTGGCCGACAACTACGACGAGCAGGTCGACGTGCTCGTCGGCGGTTTGATGTCCATGCTGGAGCCGCTCATGATCATCACGCTCGGCAGCGTCGTGATGGTGATCGTACTGGCGGTGTTCCTGCCGATGATTCAGGTCATTACGAGCTTGAGTGCCGCCGGTGGCTAATCGGCCCGACACAACGAGATTCAGGCAATCATGTATCTTAAAAGGAGAACAACATGAAACCAGTCGCCAACCCAGCCAGAACGCCGAGAGCGTTCACGATCGTTGAGCTGCTGACCGTGATGAGCATCATCGTCATCCTGATCGGCCTGCTCGTACCGGCCTTGAACAAGGCCAAGAAGTTCGCCACCAACGTCAAGCAGATGGCGCAATTGCGCAGCATCGACGCCGCCATCGAGTTGTTCAGCAACGAATTCGGCGGCTATCCGGATTCCGGCGCGCTCGATCCGACCGGCGCACCGTACTGCGGTGCGATGAGACTGGCGGAAGCCATCATGGGCAAAGACCTGCTCGGCTGTCACGCGAACACCCTGTTCCGTCGCGACGGTCTGGGCCCCGGCGGTGTGCAGTTGTATCCACCCAATCCGACGGCTGCAAACTTGTCGGCGCGGAAAGGGCCCTACCTGCAAGCGGAGAACGCCAATGCCTACCGGCTCAGGCAGATCTATGGCGACAGCGGGGCCGGCGCGTTCCTGCCCGACACGTTCGTTCTGTGCGATGTGTACGATCGCCAGATGGCCTCGGGTGAGAAAACGGGCATGCCGATTCTGTACTACAAGGCCAACACCGCCAATAGCCTTCACGATCCGAACGTGGCGTCGGCCATGACTATCACAGACAGCCGAGGGAACATCTACAACTACCACGACAATCAGTCTCTGCTCGCGTTGGGCAAGCCCTGGGAGGCCTCGGGTTCCACCCAGACGCCCCACAATCTGGCCGACCCGCAGCGGTTCTTCCGCAACACGAGGAGCGACAAGATCAGCACGACGGACCGGCCTTACAGGCCCGATTCGTACATCCTGATCTCGGCCGGCTGGGACGGCGAGTACGGCACCGCCGACGATATCTGCAACTTCGAGTGGAAGTACCGGGAATAGCGTTCCATCGACCGACATCCTTGGGCTCGCCGTTGCGACGGATCGCCCGATCCGGCCGAAACAGCGCGTCAAAGGGCATCTGACGGGAACCGTCGGTATTGAAAGAGGACGATCGTGAAACCGAAAAGGTCAGGTTTGACACTGGTGGAGATCCTGGTGGTGGTGGGGATCATCGCCATCCTTACGGGGATGCTCCTGCCGGCCATCGGCATGGTCAGGAAGACGGCCCGGGAGGCCAAGCAGAAGGTACAGTTCACGGCCATCGATCTGGCCCTGGCGACGTTCAAGAACGACTACGGGAGTCTTCCACCCTCCGATCGCTACACGTGGCTGCGTGACACGCAGCAGGCGGACAACTCCTCTGGCGCCCAGAAACTGGCGGAGGCCCTGCTCGGCTGGGATTTGCTGGGCTTCCACCCGGATTCGGGCTGGCGCGCCGACGGGATGAACCGATGGCCCTATCGTGTCGGGACGACGACCCACGCGGAGGGGACGTATTTCCTCTACGACCGGACGGTCGAGTACGACATGGACAAGAGGAAGTCCCTCTACCTGGATCTGGATACGGCCAACGCCGTGCGACTGGGCGTGACCGCTAACCATGATGGATTGTTCGATCTGGGATCGGTCGGTGTGCCTCTGGCGGCCGATACCTTCGTTATAGGCGACGTCTTCGGCAAGGGAAAGGACGTGACGCTGCTGGACGGCACACGCCACAAGTCCGGCGTGCCCGTACTCTACTATCGTGCCAACCCCTCGGAGAAGGTCCGGGAGGACATCTACAACGCCCAGGACAACGACTATCTCATGGTCGCCAAGGAGCAGGTCGACCTGGCGGGGCGGGGGACGCCTCCGCTGCGAGCCGCCGGGCGGTTCTGGAACCCACTGGCGGGTTCGGTGGCCACGTTCTACGACTTCATCACCGACTGGCGGGCTTCGACGTCGACTTTTCAGGTCCCGCACAAGGCCGATTCCTACGTTCTGATCTCCGCGGGCTACGATGGGTTCTACGGCACGGACGACGACATCTGCAACTTCCAGCGGTAGGTCCGACGCCGGTTTCGGCGGCGGTCTCGAACCATGACGAATGCAAGACGACATGTTGGACTGAGCCTCGTTGAGATGCTGGTCGTGGTGGCCATCGTTGCCGTGGTCGCCGGCCTGGTGGTGACGTTGACGCTGCGGATGAGCAACCAAGCGAAAGAGCGTGACCTGGCCAGCGCGTTCGCGCTATTCAAGAGCGCCTTGCAGGAGTACCGCGAGGCGACAGGAGAATATCCGCCGCAGCCCGATTCGGACTATGCCGACGCGGCCGCGCACATACGACTGCTGTACGAGCGGCTGACAGCCGAACCGGCCTCACGAGAGGTTCTGACGCATCTGTCGAGTTTCTCCAGGCAGGGCGACCAGCCCGGTGCGGATGTGGCCGAAGTCCGCGATCCTTGGGGAACGGTGTTGGATTATCGCTATGGGCCGGACGACGATTTTCCGGAACTGCTCTCGGCGGGACCCGACAAGGAGTTCGGTACCCCCGATGACATCAGCAGCAAAACCGGCTGACGAAGAAACGCATGACGCCAAAGATCTGTTGGCGTAGCCGTGTCGCCGCGGGAAGGGCGGGCGGCGGCTCGATGGGAAATGGAAACTCATGGATTGCCGAGGACACAACAAGGGCGGTTTGACGCTGGTCGAGATGACGCTGGTGATCGCGACCATCGCGCTGTTGGTGGGCTTCGGACTTCCGGTTGTGCGGTCGTTGGTCCATTCGTTCGAATCGCAAAGCGGCACGCGCAGCATGATCAGTGCCGCGCTCAGCTCCGCGCGGGCCATGGCCGTGAAGAATCAGAGATACACGGGCGTGCGATTTCAGAAGCTCTGCCGATCGCGGGACCCGCAGAATCCGCTGATCGGCGTGGCCGATGCGCCGCAATACATGGTTTTCATCGTGCACGAAGAGCCGAAGAATATGGGGGGGCTGGCTATCGGTTTCAGGGCGGTGGAGGGTCTGGAGCCGGTGAAGCTGCCCGATACCGTAGGAGTCATGGATATCAGCCAGCTCGCGGCCAACGGCGATATCGACGAAGACCATGAGCTGAACGATGCCGCGGCGTTTTCGATTGTCTTCTCGCCGTCGGGCAAGCTGGTGGTGCACGAGGTTCGCGTTCGCAATCGGGACGGATACAGCCTGCCGAGCAACGACAGCGGTTCGAACAAGGTGTCGTTGGACCAGGTGTTCAACTCCGCTCTCAACATCACCGAATACGGCCGGGGCATGTTTATCCAGGACGACTACTCCGTGCGCAATCCTTCCCCAGGCAACGGGGCCGACTACGGGCTCGGCCGAGAGATGAGTCGCACGAGCTTCGTCATTTGCGATCACCAGCGGCTGGCGGATCTGTTCCGCCGGAAGGTCGTGTGGTCGGACTATCTGTCGCAGTTGTCAGGCGAAGAGGTGGTATACGTGAGCCCCCATACCGGGACGTTGATTTCCTCCGAGTGATTGGGCGATATGGACAAGCGACCGCGACAACACGGTTTTTCCCTGCTGGAGACGCTGCTGGCCGTCAGCACGCTGGCGGTCGGCATGGTGTTTGTCGCCGGCACTTTCATGGCGGGCATCTACTTCACGTCGCTTTCGACGGAACGAACGATCGCCGCGGTGGCGAGCGACGAGGCGTTGGCAAAGATTCGCCTGTACGGTCTCGATCCGTCCGATCCGAATCTGGAAACCGACGAGTTTGTTTCCTACGACGAGCTGACGACCATTCCGGCCGACGAGTTCCTGTATCCGTCGCATGCGGACGCGGCAGCCAGGCAGTACTCCTGGATGGCGCTCTGCAAGCGCACGGCCGCAGACAGTCGTCTGGTCCAGATCACCGTGTTCGTCTGTCGCCACGCCGGGACCGATGCTCGATACTGGGTGCGCGCCTCCGGCGACGGTTTCCCGAATCTTGAGCAGGGCGACTTGCCTCGACCCCTGCGCATCCGGATCACCCAGGATGCGGGCTCGGCAGAGGATGAAGTGTCGATCCTCGATTCGGTGACCTCGGACCAGATCGACGAACACACGTTCGCCAACGACGGGGCTACGCTTCTCGACGACCAGACCGGGCAGATCTATCGGGTGCTTCAGCGGTACCGGGAGCCTCCCGAGCGAATGAAGCTGGACCGTCCCTGGACTGGCGGCGATGTCGACTCGCCGGCGGGCGGATGGGTCTGGGTCGTCCCGCGACCGGTGGCCGGTGGGCGAAGTCCCCTGGTGGCGGTCTATCAGGAAGTCTTGCGGTTTTAGAGCGATAGAATGCGAAGAGCTTTTACATTGATCGAACTGGTGGTGGCGCTGGGCATTCTGGCGGTGGTCATGTCGTTCGCCAGCGTGATTTTCCGGGTGAGCATCGACTCGCACCGGGTCGCCCTGGCCAACGCCGAGATCATGCAGAAGCTCCGCGTGATCACCGAACAGCTCGACGCCGACTTTCAGGGATGGCGCAAGGACGGGGACCTGTTCATCATCTGGGACGCCGAGCGCAAGGGCGACTACCGCGGTCCGAACGCGAACGATCCGTTAGCGTTCGAGCGATTCGACCGGATCATGTTCTTCACGGCGGGGGACTTCCAGACGTACAACGCCAATCCTGCCGTCCGGGGCAACGTGGCACGCGTCTGCTATACCCTCGTGAGCAGACCGGCCGACAATGCCGCCGAGCGGCTGCGGCCGCAGGAGCAGAAGCCGGCCGAGCGGATGCTGGCGCGAACGGTGCACATCCTCGTGCCCACGGCAGACTCGGATGACAAGCTCGACACGGGTCCGTTTACCGACGAGCAGTGGCGAGAATGGAACAGCACCCTCGAATACGACAACATCTCGTTGCAGGAGTGGATGCAGATTCCCAGGGCCGAGAAGATCGACATTCTCTCCGTGGTGGGCGACGTCACGGTTGCCGGCGCCATCGCCAGTACGACGAGCGAGGCCGCCCGCGGTGTCGTGATCGATCTGTCTCAACCGGACCCCGTGCATGCGCTGCTGTGCGATGGCGTGGGGCAGTTCGCCGTTCAGGGTTGGAACGACACGGAGCAGCGCTGGATGCCGGAGGTCAATCCGGACGGCGACGAAGAGTTGGACGATGACTCCGATTTTCTCCTGAATGGCGACGATCTCGATCCGAACGACAACCCCGGAATCTGGTATCCGCGGGGCGCGGTGACGCTGCGAAATGTCACGTATGAGGCCTCGCAGATCGACGAGGCGCATCTGCACGAGATCCCCGGCCTGGGACGCGCCCTGAAATTCACCTTCACCCTGTACGACTCGAAAGGGCTTCTCGCGAGCGGCAGGACCTTCACGCATATTGTCTATTTGGACGACTGACGGGGTTACGGATGGTGGTATGGGTTAGACAATCCTCGGCGGACTCTCGTCCGGGTTCGGCGCTGATCCTCACGGTGGTTCTCACCAGCCTGCTGGCGATCGTGGGGGTGCTGTTCATCATGACGGCGCGGATCGACCGGATGGCCACGTCGGCGACGACGGAGAACCAGCAACTCAACCTGGCGGTCGAGACACTGGTGGCCCAGATCGGCGAGATGCTGACTGCCGACACGCCTGGGGTTTCGGCGGACCCGGAGTACTGGGATTTCCCGGACGTCAACGACCCATGGCTGGCGGAACTGGAGCCTTATCGGTCGGGGTCTGAGTACTATTGGCGGCAAATCAGTCGCGTCGCCGACGTCAATGCAGCCGACGCAAGGAACGTACGGATCCGTGTCATCGGCGATCGAGACGTCGTCGACGTCAACATGACCGGAGCCAATGCCGACGCCAGCGGAGACGGCGTGGGGGATGCACGGTGGTTCGCGGTGCCCGACATCATGTCGAGCAAGGGCAAGCCGATCTACGCGGCCGTTCGGATCGTTGACAACTCCGCCATGCTGAACGTCAATACGGGCTACTGGTTCGATCCGACCCGGCCCGACTCCGCCAGCGTTGATGGAAACAGCGTCCAGCAGATCAATGTGATCGCCCTGGCGGGGAACCGTAATAGCACGCCGGCGGAGCGGCAAAGCCACGCGGCGGCGCTCCTGGCGGAGCGCGGGATCGATCCCACCGGGGGCTTGAGGGGCTATGAGCAGTGGGTGATCTGGCAATACGGCCGATCGGATCCGAACAACCCGTATCGGACTTTTGATCTGTCTGATGAGCTGGAGCTGCGCTATCGGTCCTTGCTGAATCACGCCGACATCGACGCGCGCGTTGAGAATTGGGGACGATTCAAAGCCAACACGATCTCCACGCCGGTGGATTCGGCGGGCCAGGCGCTCGATCGATGGTTTGTCCGGGCCCGCGACGACGGGACGCTCGATCCCAACTATGCTTATCGGCACGTGGCCACGACGTACAACATGGACCGGATTATCACGCCCAGACCGATCGAGGTCGGCTCGGTGACGCTGCGCAAGAAAGTGAACGTCAACAGCGCCGACGAGAGCGCCATTCGCGACGCCATTGTCGCCGCACTGAGCGGCGGCGGACGCCTGGCGGAGGTGCTCAGCGGCGATTCGGCCCAGCTTGCGGCCAACCTGCGCGACTACATTGACGACGATGACGTCGTTACGGCTATCGCCGGTCCCGGCAGTTCCGGTGCGCACTACTACGGTTTCGAGCAGCCCTGCATCTATATCTCCGAAATCGCCTACCGCGGGGTGACAGACGCGGCCGGTGTGGTTCACACTTCGACGGCCATCGAACTCTTCAAGCCTTACTTCGAAGACAGGGATCCGCAGCCCGGCCAATGGCGTCTGACGATTGCGGACAGCGGCGGATCACGACACGTGCCGATTGTGTGGTCGGGGACGCGGCGATTTCACGTCGTTCTGAACGAAGACCCGATGGCGGAGCTGTTCGATGACGGCGCGTTCTCCGATCCCGAGGAGCCGGCGGACGCGCCGCAGCGATATGGGTACCGCGCCAGTGCGTATGCAAATCCCACGGCACAGGCCGATCCCAACGGCTTTGCGGAGGGAGCCCGGATTTCGCTCGAGCGGTATGTGGAGCAGACGGACACCTGGACGACCGTCGATCACGTGCCGGTGAGGACCGGGTGGATGGCTCCCAACCAGGGGGCTCGAAGTCGGCAGCGCGATGTCTCGCCGGGCAAGTGTGTTCGCAAGCTCTGGAGCACGGCGGCGACGGATGCCCCCGGACTCGGGCATGCGACAGGCAACTACGTTGACCCCGATGAAGGTGTCATTCAGGCGCATCCGGCCAACCGGCCCCTGAAGAACATCGGCGAGCTTGGGATGCTCTTCGCCACCAGTGCCTCAGGCATAACCCGCGACGACACGGCGGCCGGTGTGCTGCTTGACCTCGCTAGGTCGGATTACGCGGAATTGCTGAACTACCTGACCGTCCTCGATCCGGCCGAGCACGGCCGGTCCGCAGATGAAACACGCATCATGGGACGAATCAACATCAACACTGCGCCCTGGTTCGTGATCGCCCAATTGCCGTGGATGCAATACCAACCCAACGGTCAGCCCACCTCCGTGCGGGCCCAGGCCATTGTGGGGCACCGCGAGCAATACGGTCCCTTCCGAAGCGCCGCCGGATTGCTGCAGGTTCCGGAAATGCGGCAACTGAACGGCGACGACGTCGACAATCTGCACGAGGACGACCCGCCGGGCCCCGATGTCACTCCCGACAAAGTCCGCGATGATCTGGAGGAGCGCGATCTCCTTTTCACGCGAGTCAGCGATTTGGTGACGGTGCGGAGTGATGTCTTCACCGCCTATATCCTGGTTCGAATCGGTGTCAACGGGCCGCAGAAAAGGATGATGGCTATCCTCGACCGGAGTCAGACGAGCGAAGCGAATCCAAGGGTGAGGATCGTCTCGCTGTATCCGGTCCCCGATCCGCGATAGGGCCTACGCGCCGATCCACTCGACGAGCTTGGGATGCACTTTCCTGTTGGCGACGAGCACGTCGAATGCGTGACCCTCGTAGCTCTCCGGGTCCACAGGGAACAGCGATCTGCCTCTCCAGTCGGTGGCGATCGCTCCGGCGGCTTCCGCGATCATGACTCCGGCGGCGATGTCCCACAGCTTCGGCGTACAGACCACCGTCCCCACCAGTCCTCCCGCAGCCACGTACGCCAGTTGGAGTGCCGTCGTTCCGAAGTTGCGAAATCGCGATTGGCGAATGATGCGAGCGACCCAGGACGGCAGGGGATCAGCAAAGTGACTGTCGAGCCCAACGCTGTTCACCGACGTGATGTCACCCTCGCCGGTCTCGATGCGCCGGCCGTTGAGCTGGGCCTCTCCCCCTTGGACCGTGGTGTACATCGAATCCGTGCCGGGATCGAAAACGACGCCGGCAATCGGCCGGCCCTGATAAAGAACGCCGATGCTGACCGTGAAGATTGGAATCGCGTGGGCGAAGTTGTTCGTCCCGTCGATCGGGTCGATCACCCACCAGATGGCCGGCTCGCCGCGTGGCGTGCGCCGGAAGATCTTCCCCGACTCGCCTTCTTCCGCGATGAAACCGTGGTCGGGGAAGCTTTCCTTGACGCGGTCGATGATAAGCTGCTGACAGTGCCGGTCGGCGTCGGTGACCAGTTCGGTCTCGTTCTTCAGAGTGGCCCTGGCGTAATTCATTTCTTCCATCGCCCGCTGGCCTGCCAGGCGGGCGGCGACGATGGCTGTCTCCAGGATCTGGCTTAACGTCTGCTGTTCCAAACACATGCCGAACCACCTCTTCGTTGTTGTTGACAGGAGCGTCGATCAGTTCTATTCTACCTGTGTTATGCTGACACGCCAATCGGCAAATGCCGCCAAACTCACTTGTCGCGCAACGGCTTCGGAACGCCGTGCCGCTCTGCTGATATCGCTGTCGGTATTCTCGCTCTTCGCGGGGCTGTGGCTCCTCCAACGGGTGGGTTTCGACTTCGGGCTACTTTTCCATCCGTGCGGCTTCAAGCAGCGAACGGGATGGCCCTGTCCGGCCTGCGGCATGACGACCTCCGTGCTCGCCTTTGCGCGAGGGCGATTGTTGGACGCATTTTACATTCAGCCCGCCGCCGCGTTTCTGTGCAGCGTCCTCGCACTGACGGCATTTTTGGCTTTCCTCACGGCCGTCCTTGGGGTATATTTCAAGGTCTACGATCGTCTGTTGCACCAGACGAGAGTGACATACTGGATCATGGGTTTGCTTGTGATTCTGGCTGCCGGCTGGGCGGTAACGCTGGCCCGGGCCCTCGCGGTGCAGAGTACTGGTTAGCCGTACGGACAATGGGGAGTTGCGGGAGTGCTGTGTATGATGAGAGTTCTGATTTCAGACAAACTGGCCCGGGAAGGAATCGATATCATCAACGCGGCCGACGGCGTGGAAGCCGTCGTCAAGACAGGGATAAGTGAGGATGAACTGGCTTCCATCATCGGCGAGTATGACGGATTGATCGTTCGCAGCGACACCAAGGTCACGGCGAAGGTCCTGGCCAATCCGGGCAAGCTCAAAGGTGTCGCCCGCGCCGGCGTGGGAGTGGACAACATCGACGTCAAAGAAGCGACCCGCAAGGGAATTCTCGTGATGAACACGCCGGGCGGCAATACGCTCAGCGCTGCCGAACATACGATGGCGCTGATGCTGGCCATGAGCCGAAATGTGGTGCCGGCCTGCAACAGCCTCAAGTCGGGAGCCTGGGACCGCAAGAAATACACCGGAAATCAGCTTAACCGCAAGATTCTGGGCCTGATCGGGCTGGGACGAATCGGTATGGCCGTGGCCCAGATGGCCCGCGGATTCAACATGAAGGTGCTCGGATACGATCCACTGGCGGCGCCGAAGGACGCGCAGCAGAAGGGGGTCGAGGTGACGGACGACATCGAGCGGATCTTCAAAGAATCCGACTTCATCAGCCTTCATGTTCCCAAGAACGAGCAGACGCTCAACATGATCGGTGCCAAGCAGCTCGAGATGATGAAGCCGACCGTGCGTCTGGTCAACTGCGCCCGCGGCGGCATCATCAACGAAGAGGCCCTGTACAATGCCCTGGCCGCCAAGCGGATCGCGGGAGCGGCTCTCGACGTGTTTTCGAGCGAGCCCCCAGTGAACATCCGCTTCGCAGAACTGGACAACTGCCTGGTGACCCCGCACTTGGGCGCCAGCACGGAGGAAGCCCAGGTTGAGGTGGCGGTCGAGGCGGCGGAGATTCTGCTCGATGCCATCAAGGGAGGTCCGATCAAGAACGCCATCAACGCGCCCTCGACGGCCGGCGCCGTGCCGCCGATGGTGCGCCGCTATGCCGAACTGGCCCGCCGCGTTGGGGCGCTGCTCAGTACGATCGCTCCCGGCAATATCAAAGGCATCGAAGTCCAGTATCGCGGGACGGTTGCGGAAATGGACATCCAGCCGATGACGCTCGGCTTCCTGATGGGATTGCTTCAGAAGCACTTCGAAATGCCTCTGAACATGGTTAACACCCCCGTGCTCGCCAAGGAACGCGGCATCAGCATCGACGAGACAAAGAACAGCGAGGCCAAGGATGTCGCATCAAGCTTCAGCGCAAAGGTTGTCACAACAAAAGTCACTCGTACTGTGACGGGCTCCGTGTTCGGCGAGCGGCTGCTGCGCATCATTGAGATCGACGGGTTCAATATCGAAATGACGCCGCAAGGAGCGGTGCTGGTCATCTTCAACGACGACAAGCCGGGTGTCATCGGGGCAGTGGGCACCGTTTGCGGCAAGCACGGCATCAACATCGGCACCATGGGCGTGGGCCAGAAGCTAGAAGAGCACAAGGCTGTCCTGGCGGTCAGCCTCGACAAAGAGCCGAGTGCCGACGCCGTCGAAGAACTGAACAAGCTGGACTTCGTCAACGAGATCTACGTCTGTACGCTGTAGAGACCCGCAGTCGGCGACTCATAAGCACGGATGCCCGCAATGCTCCTTCGACGCCCGTGAGCGGCATGCGGATGGTATGGCCAGAGGAGTGGATGTTATGGCCGAGGAACTTATCATCAGCGTCAGTGGGATGCGTGGCATCGTCGGTGAGAATCTCACCCCGGCCATCGCTGCCGAGTATGGTTGTGCCTTTGGCAGTTTCCTGAAGGGGGACACCGATGCCGGTGAGCAGCGGCCTTCCGTCTGCGTCGGACGGGATTCCCGCGTCAGCGGCCAGATGCTTGCTTCGGCAGTCATGGCCGGTTTGTGTTCGGTTGGCGTTGAGGCGATTGACCTGGGCCTGGTGACGACCCCCGGGGTCGGCATCATGTTGCGTCATCTCGGTTGCCGCGGCGGTGTCATCATCACGGCGTCGCACAACCCGCTTCCCTACAATGGGATCAAGCTGCTTCTGGATAACGGCATGGCGCCGCCGCGGGAAACAGCAGCACAGATTCGCCAGCGTCTCTTCGACAGGCAATTTGCTTTTTCCGCCTCGCCGCAATGCGGAAGGGTGGCCGTCAATTCCGAGACCGATCAGATCCATGTAAAGAAAGTATTAGCGGTTGTGCAGTCACAACAGATTGCGCGTCGCAGGTACAAGATCGTGCTGGACAGTGTCAACGGCGCCGGCGCACCTGTCGCCAGGAAACTGCTGGCGGAGCTGGGCTGTGAGGTGGTTGCGTTAAACGACGAGCCGACGGGACTGTTCGCGCACGAGCCTGAGCCGACCGCCGCCAACCTGGGTGGCCTTTGTGAATACGTCAGGCGGGCCGAAGCCGATGTGGGTTTCGCCCAGGACCCGGACGCCGACCGGCTGGCGATCGTCGACGAAAACGGCCTCTACATTGGCGAAGAGTACACCCTGGCACTGGCGGCCAAGTATGTCTATTCCTCCCGTGCGGGTGCGGCGGCGGCAAATCTGTCGACCTCCCGAATGATCGACGACGTGGCCAAGGCCGCCGGCGGCCGTGTCATACGTACGCCGGTGGGAGAGGCCAACGTCGCCAGCGCCATGCTGGCGAACGACTGTATCATCGGCGGCGAGGGAAACGGTGGCGTCATTGACCTTCGGATAGGGCCGATCCGTGACAGTCTGGTGGCGATGGCGCTGGTCCTGCAACTGATGGCCCAGACGGGCCAGACCGTGAGCCAGTTGGTGCGTCAGATCGGCAGCTACTACATGCACAAGGACAAGTTCTCTGCCGATGCGAGCCAAGCCGCACGGATCATCGATCGGACAAAGGAGCGGTTTGCCGGTGCGGCGTTGAACACGTCCGATGGATGCCGTTTCGACTTCGACGACGGCTGGGTGCATCTGCGGACCAGCAACACCGAACCGGTCATGCGCATCATCGTCGAGGCCAAGGACGAGGCGGCGGCACGGCGGTATATTGAAGCGGTCTCGGAGATTCGCGAGTCCGCGCTGGGGTAGACCGGTGGAAGTCAACTGCAAGAACGACGTGGCCGTCCGACGGATTCGGTGGATTACCTACGTGGGCATGGTTGTGAACATTGCCCTCTCGGTGGTCAAGGTCGCGGTCGGACTGGTCTTCTCCTCTCTCGCTATGGTTGCCGATGGGATCCATTCGCTCAGTGATCTGGTGACCGACCTGGCGGTTTTGCTCGGGCTGTATCTGGGGGCCAGGAAGCCGGACAAGACACACCCATATGGACATGGCCGGCTGGAGACGTTTTCTGCTGTTCTCGTCGCGATTGTGTTGATCCTCGTCGGCGGGGCCATGATCTACTATGCTACGCTTGCGATCACCAGGAATGAAGTAGTGGTGCCGCGCTGGCCCGTTCTGTTCGCGGCGGTGCTGTCGATCCTGGCGAAGGAGGCCCTCTATCAGGCCACGAGACGCGTTGCTGTAAGATCCCACAGCACAGCACTTTATGCCAATGCTTGGCATCATCGCAGCGATGCGCTCAGCTCGGTTGCCGTGCTGGTCGGCTACGCGGCGTTGTATATCGGATTCGATCATGGCGATCAGGTGGCGGCCATCGCCGTCGGGATGATGATTATCCTCGTGGGCGTCAAGATCATCGGCGACTCGCTGCGGGAGCTGACCGAAGGAGTCGTCGATCCGCAGACGGTCGAGCAGGTAATGAAGGTGATCGACGGGCACAACGGGGTCCGTCAGTGGCACCGGCTGCGGAGTCGCACGGTGGGGCGGGAACTGTTTCTCGACGTTCACATCCTGGTCGACCCGGAGCTGAATGTGGCGGCGGCTCATGAAATCTCCGAAAGACTGGAAGAGACTCTGGATCGAGAAATGGCCTGCCCGGTCAATCTCACGGTTCACATCGAGCCCGACCTACCTGCTTTTCGCAAGCAGGTTTAGCTCCGGCGGAAGACCGGAGCGGGTTGGCAGTTTTCCATCGTGGTTCAGCGGAAAACTGTTGCAGATGGGGAATGCACGCCATACAATCAAACTTTTTTGCAGGGAACCACGTAGTATAAGAAAGGACATTCCACGAAATGAGTCTTCAAAGTTTCTTCACTCCGAAATCCGTCGCTATCGTAGGAGCGTCGCGGCAGAAGGGCAAGGTCGGGTACGAGATTCTGGTCAACATGATCTCGTCGGGTTTCGCAGGGAAGATATGGCCTGTCAACCGGAGCACGGACTCGGTCGAAGGCCTCAAATGCTATCCAGACCTGACGTCGATCGGCCAGACGCCGGAACTGGTGATCGTTATCGTACCAGCCAAGTTTGTGCTGGGCGTCATCGAGGAATGCACCAAGATCGGCACGAAGGCGGTGATCATCATCACGGCCGGCTTCAAGGAGATTGGAGAAGAGGGCAAGAGGCTCGAGGACGAGATCGTGCGCGTCGCGCGTCGGGCGGGCATTCGGATCATCGGACCGAACTGCCTGGGTGTGACCGTGACGGCCTCGAAGCTGAACGCCAGTTTCGGAGGGGATCTTCCGGAGGTCGGCGGGATCGGCTACCTGTCTCAGTCGGGTGCGCTGCTGGCGGCCATCCTGGACACCGCCAAGGCCAACGGCATCGGCTTCAGCAGTCTGTTCAGTATCGGCAACAAGGCGGACGTCGATGAGCTGGATCTGGTCGAAGCGCTGGCGGAGGACCCTAACACAACCGTCATTGCCGGCTATCTGGAGAACATCAAGGACGGAAACGCGTTCGTCCATGCCGCCGAGCAGATATCCCATGAGAAGCCGATTCTCCTGATGAAGTCCGGGGGGACCGCGGCGGGCGCCAAAGCGGCCTCGTCGCACACGGGGTCGCTGGCCGGCAGCGAGGTGGCGTATGAGGCCATGTTCACACGGGCCGGGGTTATTCGCTGCGATTCCATCACGCAGCAATTCGATTTTGCCCAGGCGTTCGCCAATCAGCCGCTGCCCAAAGGACCCAGCGTGGTGATCCTGACGAACGCCGGTGGGGCCGGCATCATGGCGGCCGATGCCATCGAGCGGGAAGGCCTGACCTTCGCCAAGCTCAGTCCCGAAACGATCGAGAAGCTGAAAACCAAACTGCCGCCTGCCGCCAACTTCCATAATCCCGTGGATGTGCTCGGCGACGCATTGGCGGACCGTTATGAGTTCGCGCTGGACGTGCTCCTCGACGATCCGAATGTGGAGACGGTGTTGATCCTTCTGACACCACAAGCCATGACGGAAGCCAAAGAGACAGCCGAGGCCATCGTCAGGATGTCCCGACGCAAGCCCGACAAGCCGATTCTCGCGTGCTTCATGGGCGCCAGCAAGGTCGAGGAGGGCGTCAAGGTATTCCGCGAGGCAAAAGTCCCGCAGTATGATTCCCCGGAAGCGGCCGTGGTTACGATCAAGGCGATGGCGGACTACGTTCGATGGCGTGCCCGGCCAAAACGGGTTGTGCGGCTGTTCCCGGTCAACCGTCGCAAGGTCGAGAGCATCATCGAGAGGCATCTGCGGCATGGTGGCCGGGAGATCGGCGAGGCGGAATCCAAGGAAATCCTGGAGGCGTACGGCTTCGCGACCCCGAGCGGCTCGATTGCCACAACGCCTGAGCAGGCGGCCAATATCGCCGACCAGCTCGGCTATCCGGTCGTGCTGAAGATCTGGTCGCCGGACATCGTGCACAAGTCCGACGTCGGCGGGGTCAAGGTCGGTCTCAAGAGCGCCCAGGAGGTCAAGGACGCATTCGACCTGATGATGTACCGTATCCCGAAGAAGGCGCCCAAAGCCCATATCCTGGGTGTGCTGGTCCAGGAGATGTGTTCCAGCGGCCGAGAAGTTATCCTGGGCATGCATCGGGATCCGCATT
>Ga0068714_10002854_pt1 | contig 21375 bp, 13 predicted proteins | sample MTBNYHSulfiMetaG_FD_62988 | JGI IMG/M metagenome (GOLD analysis project Ga0068714, IMG submission 62988) | Enrichment culture microbial communities from rom New York Harbor, USA that are MTBE-degrading - MTBE-NYH (New York Harbor Sulfidogenic)... | ecosystem: Environmental > Aquatic > Marine >... | reverse complement strand
GATGGAGATTTACTATAACCGTTCCCGCTGATCGGCGCTGTGTTGCAGGACACTGAAGTTCCTTCGGGACTCAGAGTGCTTAAATGTATTTGCGCAATGTCTAAAAAATTGTATTCTGATAAGATCTGGAATCATCATCAAAAGCGCAGGAAGGAGAATCTTTCATGATCCCGCAAGACACTCTGGCGAAGATCGATGGCAATCGAAAACGATATGTAGACGAACTTCTAGAATTTCTCCGCATACCGAGTGTGAGCACGTACTCGCGACATGCATCCGATGTTCGAAGAGCCGCCGAATGGGTTTTTAGCCATCTGAGGCGCCTTGATTTTCAATCCAAGCTGTACGAGACAGCGCGGCACCCAGTGATCTACGGTCACTGCTGTCCATATTCAGACCGTCCCACTTTGCTGATTTACGGCCATTACGATGTTCAACCTCCGGAACCTCTGGAAGAATGGATTACTCCTCCTTTTTCACCCACTATTCGAGATGGGTATGTGTATGCGCGCGGTGCAACCGATGATAAGGGGCAGTTTTTTACCTATTTGAAGGCCATCGAGGCCGTGCTGGCCGTCGCCGGAAAGCTGCCCATCAATGTCAAGATTTTGGTCGAAGGGGAAGAAGAGATTGGCAGCCCTAATCTGGCACCTTTCCTCAGGACGCACCAAAACGAGCTTAAGGCGGATGCGGTGGCCGTTTCCGACAGTTCGCAATTCACTCAGGGCATTCCCGCCATAACCTATGGTCTGCGCGGGCTCTCCTACCTGCAGGTGGATGTACGAGGACCCAAGTTCGACCTGCACTCGGGAAGCTTTGGCGGTATAGTGGCCAATCCCGTCCAGGTGTTGGCAGACATCCTGGCCAGGCTGAAGAACCCGGATGGAACAATTGCCATCCCGGGGTTCTATGATAATGTAGCTGCGCTGGAGCCATGGGAGAGAGAAGCAATGGCGGCTCTACCCTTCGATGAGGCCAAATTGAAGTCTTATCTCGCGGTCGAGGAACTGGTTGGGGAGACTGATTATTCTATCATGGAGCGGAAAACGGCTCGCCCGACGCTTGATGTTAACGGCATCTGGGGCGGCTTTTCGGGGGAAGGGGCTAAAACTATCATACCCGCAAAAGCAGGAGCCAAGGTGAGCATGAGGTTGGTGCCTCATCAACACCCGAGCGCCATTAATCAGGCATTCAAAGATTTCGTGCATTCTCTGGCTCCCAATGGGGTCAAGGTCCAAATCACCGAACTGCATGGTGCCGATCCGGTTTTGGTTTCCAGAGATCAGGCCAGCATTCAGGCTGCGGCCAGGGCCATAGAGATCGGCTTCGGTAAGACTCCGGTGTTTATAAGAGAGGGCGGCTCCATCCCTATTGTGAACATTTTTGAAGAGGTTCTTAAGCTGGACAGCATTCTGATGATGGGCTGGGGAAGCCCGGATGACGGCGCACACTCTCCTAATGAACGCTTCTCCCTGGATGACTTCCATCGCGGCATACGCTCGGCGGCCGCCCTATTGTATGAGCTGGCGGCTTAGCTGAAGCCTTGCATAACCGGTTCAACCGGATCATTCCGGCAGCTTGCGGGCATCGCCCGCAAGTCTGCTGAGCAGATGCAGCCCCTTGTCGTTTCCATGTGAAGGGGTGCGGATAGCTTCCTGAACTGGATGCGCATACATTCCATGCATGCAGCTAATGGACTGCCTGGATATCCGGCATCCGTTCCAGCATATCTTTGATCTTTTCAATATCGAGCCCGTTCTTTTTGACGATCGGTCCATCCGAGATTAAGGCCCTGGTCTGGGGTGGTGAAAATCGCAGCCAAGATGGCTGCACAATCAATCCGCTTTTTATGCCCTGAAAGGGCTTCATAGACCAGCCCAGGGTCAGCGGAGCGCCACCCTGGGTGACGAGGTCCCGTAAATCAATTTACCCTGAAAGGGTTACATAGGAGAAGGTTCTGCCATGGCGCAATCCTTGTCCAAGGTTTACATCCACATCATCTTCTCCACCAAGAACCGGCAAGATCTCCTGGCAGATGGAAAAGTTCGCAAGGAAATGTACGCCTACCTTGCGAGCATCCTGAAAGAATACGACTCCCCGGCCTTGCTGATCGATGGAACGGGAGATCATGTTCATATTTTGTACACTCTCACGAAATATCACCTTGGCCAAGATCGTTGGTGAGACAAAACGCAGCTCTTCCAGGTGGATCAAGACCAAAGGCCCTGGATTCACTCGATCTCAATGGTAAAACGGATATGGAGCGTTCTCCGTGAGCTTCTCGAATGTTCATGCTGTGCGCAACTACATTGCCTGTCAGGAGGACCACTATCAAAGGATGTCATTTCAGGATGAATTCCGTGCATTCCTGACAAAACATGGCGTGGAATTCGATGAGCGGTACCTTTGGGATTGAGCAGGAGCAACGCGGGAGGTCTTTATGTAACCCTTTCAGGGTATGGGTGGTTTCATGCGGCCTCATACTCAGGGTGGCGCTACGCTGACCCTGGGCTGATGTTATGTAACCCCTTCAGGGGAAGAGCATAATCAATGTGAGGCATCAGTCGGCCCTGCTCGGTCGGTGAACCAAAATGGGATCAATTCAGATTTCTTGTTTCAGAATGGTTTTCATCACCCCAGTCCTGGTCCGCTTCGGCTGAAGTTTTGTCGTGATGATCCATCGCTCGCCTTTCCTGGAAGATTCAAACTTGATGAAGAGGGGATTATAGCCGAAGCGGAGAGCTTTTCCCATTCCACGCAAGGGGCGTTGGCGCTAACCTAAAGGATGGGGTGGCAAGCATCGGCCGATTGGGTTAAAAAGCTCTGTATTCTTGATGCTCATAGGAGGATTCGAACAAGATGGGTTTAATCAAAGTCGATAGAGAAAAATGTGAAAAAGAAGGCATCTGTGTAGAAGTTTGCCCGATGGGGATTCTTTCCCTCGACCCCGACAAAGGACCGGGCCTCCTGCCCGGTACGGCACACTTTTGCATTGGCTGCGGACATTGTGTTGCAGCCTGTCCGCATGGTGCCCTGGACAATGTGCGCAACCCGCTCACACGGCAGCCGCCGCTGGAGCACTTTCCCGTTGTCGAGCATAAGGAAGCGCTCGCATTTTTGCGGTCCCGACGCTCCATCCGCTGCTATAAGGAGGACCCGGTGCCGCGTGAACTGACCCTGCAACTTCTTCAAGCAGCGCGATATGCCCCTTCCGGCCATAATTCCCAGGGGCTCGGATACATCATCGTGACGGGCCGAGCGGCTCTGGATCATGTATGTAAAATTGTCCTGGACTGGATGGCAGAGATGGTTCAAACCCAACCTGAACTGGCTGCACGCTTGCACATGCCGGGAATCATTAAGGCTCACCAACGAGGAAGCGACCGGATTTTGCGAAAAGCCCCGCAGGTGATTGTGGCGACGGCGCCAAAAGAGCTTAAAGCCGCATGGATCACCACTTGCCTGGCGCTCGAGTACGTGGAGCTCTATGCCACCAGCCTCGGCCTGGGAACCTGTTGGGCCGGTTTTGCTCAGATTTGTGCACAGCAGTATCCCGCTCTTCCTGCATTCCTGGAAATTCCCGAGGATCGCGTCATCACCGGCATGATGATGGTCGGGTTTCCCAAGTATGCTTACTGTCGAATGCCTGAGCGCAATCCACTTGAAGTTGCGTGGTTCAGCCGAGAGTGAACGGCTCTCGGGCTGCGGCCATAAGACCCTGAAATGAGGTTTCCATGTTTAAATTCATCCATGCCGCCGATATTCATCTGGACAGCCCGTTGCGCGGTCTGGCGCGCTACGAGGGGGCTCCGGTTGAAAAGATTCGAGGAGCTACGCGGCAGGCTTTAAAGAACCTGGTTGATTTGGCCATCACCGAAGAAGTGGACTTTTTGCTCATTGCCGGTGACCTCTATGACGGCGATTGGAAGGACTACAATTCCGGACTCTTCTTTGCCGCCCAGATGACCAAACTGAGAGAAGCGGGCATCAGGGTCTTTATCATTGCCGGGAACCATGATGCCGGCAGCCAGATCAGTCGACAACTGCGCATGCCCGACAACGTGGTGCGACTTTCGACAAAGAAACCTCAAACGATCGTCCTAGACCATCCTGGAGTGGCCATTCACGGTCAAGGTTTTGCCAGAGCCGCTATTACGGAAGACCTCGCATCCGCATATCCAAAGGCAATCAGCGGGATTTTCAACATAGGCATGCTGCACACCAGTGCGACCGGCCGTGAAGGGCATGAAACCTACGCCCCCTGTACGCTGGAAAAGCTGCTCTCGAAAGATTATGACTACTGGGCTTTGGGCCACGTACACAAGCGCGAGATGCTGTGCGACGACCCTCCAATCGTCTTTCCGGGAAACGTTCAGGGCCGTCACATTCGCGAAACCGGGGCAAAGGGATGTACTCTGGTGACGGTAGGCGGCGGTCGAGTGAACCTGATCGAGCACCGCCCCTTGGATGTGCTGCGCTGGTCCCTGCAGGAATTGGATGTCACCGGAATGGACAGCGCTGATGAAGTCGTCGATGCGGTCGGTTCCACAGTGAAGGGCCAGATGGACGATAGCGACGGGCGGCTGTTGGCACTGCGCTTGCGGATTTTTGGATTATGCAGGGCACATTCGGATCTCATGCTGCTCACCAACCGGTGGGTCAATGAAATGAGGATGGCCGCGACGGATATCAGCGGCGGCAATGTCTGGATTGAGAAGATCCAAATTCAAACTCAATCACGCTCAAGCCTTGATGAAATGAGGAGGCGGGACGACGCCGTGGGCGGCCTGCTGCGCTCGATTCAACGGCTCGGAGCAGATGATGCGGAATTTCTCTCGATACTGGATGAGCTCCAAGATTTCAGGCGCAAGCTCCCCCCCGAAATGCAATATGGTGACGATGCAATCGATCTGCATGATCCCGCCTTGCGCAAGGAGATCATTGAAGATGTAAAACAGCTTCTACTCGCCAGGCTGCTCGCGCAGCACAATTCCGTGAGATAGAGATGAGAGTCTTTGAGATCCAATTGATTTCATTCGGTCCGTTCACCGGCCATGTCCTTCGTCTGATGCCGGCCGCCAACGATATGCACATCGTTTACGGCCCCAATGAAGCCGGCAAAAGTGCTGCATTGCGTGCCCTGACAGCGCTGCTGTTCGGCATTCCCGTGCGTACCGCGGATAACTTTCTGCATGATAATCAGAATCTGCGCATCGGCGGCCGAATCAAGGATTCAGCGGGAGACGAGCTGTTTTTTGTGCGCCGCAAAGGTAGGAAAGACACGCTCTTGGATGAAAGTGGAAAGCCCATTCCCGAATCCATACTGGAGAGATTCCTGCAGGGTGTCGGTGAAGAATTCTTTACCAGTATGTTCGGAATCGGTCATGAGACGTTGATACGCGGCGGCGAGCAAATCCTAAAAGGTGGAGGCGTAATCGGTGAAAGCTTGTTCGCTGCCGGTATGGGCGGAACGAATATTCGGGACGTGATCAGAGAGCTTGACGATGAGGCCGGCAGACTCTTTCTTCCCAAAGGCAAAGTGCAGCTGATCGCGAGCAACTTGAGCGCCTATCGGGAGGCCAGGCAAACCAGCCTGCGGGCTTCTCTTTCCGGACGCGAATGGGTGGAGCACGATCAGGCTTTAAGAAGCAATCTATTGGAAAAGGAACGCATCGATTTGGAATTGCGCCGGCTCCAAAGTGATAAAACCAGGTTGCAGCGTCTGCAAAAAGCCCTTCCTGGAATCGCCGAGCGCAGAGAGCTCCTGGCCAGACTCGATGCGCTCGGCCAGTTCAAGATACTCTCGCCTTCCTTTGCCAAAAAAAGGCGCGAACTGCTTTCCAGCCTGGATAAGGCCAGGGAATCGGAAATGGCTGCCGCCGAGGCTCTGGCGAGAATCAAAACCAAAATAAGCACTCTGATCATCCCTGAAGGGTTGATACAGCAGGGGGAAATTATCGTTCAGCTGGTCGAACGGCTGGGCAGCCATCGGAAAGCATTCAAGGACTTGCCGCGTTTGCGCGGTGAAAAAGCCCAGCTCAAAACCGATGTTGACAGCATCGTGCGAGAGCTTCTACCGAATGGGGCGCTGGGAGAGGTTGAGAGTCTGCGGATCGCAGCCCCAAGGCGCGCCCGAATCAGAGAATTGGGGAACAGCTGTCACACCCTGCAGGACAGGGTGAGGATGGCAGCCCGGGAAGTCAAGAAGTGTGAAGCCCGGCTGGCGGTCCAAAAGGCGGCTTTGGCAGCCATGGATGCTCCGCGCGAGCCGGCGGCACTGCGATCGGCGGTATCGCGGGCGTTGCAGGAAGGGAAAATAGAACAAGAACTGTCGGCGGCAATAGAGGAGCTGAAGGCAGGGGAAAAGGTTGCAGAAGTCGAGCTGAAAAAGCTCGGCCTTTGGTCCGGTACACTTGATGAATTGGAGGCCGTGCCCCTTCCTTCTCCCGAGACCATCAATCGATTCGATCTGGCATTCAGCGAGCTTGACAGAAAGCTGCTTGGCGTTCAAGACCGGATCAAGCAATTGCAGACCCGACGAGCGGATTTGCAGGTCAAATTCAGAGCGCTGCAGTTAGCAGGACCTGTGCCGACCGAGCAGGATCTGGAAAATGCCCGCAGAAGAAGGGAGCAAGGCTGGAGACTGATTTGTCTGGCATGGCAGGAAGGTCTCCAGGATAACGCGGCGATTGAAAGCTTCGATTCTGAAAAGCCTCTAGCCGTCGCCTATGAAAAGAGTGTTTTCGATGCCGACCAGATAGCCGACCGCCTGCGAAGAGAGGCTGACCGGGTGGCGCAACAGGCCGGTCTCATTTCGCAGCTCAAGGGGTATACGGAAGAGTTGCAGGATCTTCAAGAAGGGGATCGAATTATCCGGGAAAAGATCGACCGATTGAGCCGGGAGTGGGCGGATACCTGGCTTCCGGCGGGAATTCGGCCGCTGACGCCCAACGAAATGCGCGCATGGTCTGCCAAACAGGAAAGACTGGTCCAGCAGAGTGCCAAATTGAAGGAGGGACGGAAGCGGATCGGTACTTTAAAGAACCGGATCGAACATCACGTGGCCGCATTGACTGAATGTTTGAAAACGCTTGGCGAACTGCTGCCGGGATCTGAAGAAGCATTGGAATCCATCGTCAGCCGAAGTCAATCCTTGATTGAAAAGCTCGATGAGGCGGCTGGAAAATATAAACTGCTTCAAGAGAACGTTAAGCAGATCCAGGAGGATCTGCTGGCGGCAAACCAGAATTTAAAAGATTGCAGTACCGATTTTGTTCGCTGGCAGGAACAATGGGCAAAGGTGGTGAAGGACTTGAGGCTGCCTGAAAATGCCATGCCGGTGGAGGTGAATACGGTCCTTGAGAGGCTTGAGGAGCTGTTCAAACGAATCGATAAGATAACGGCTCTGGACAGCAGGATTTCCGGCATCCTGCGCGACGGTGAAGAATTTGAGAAGGATGTGGCGGGTGTGACGGCGCTGGTCGCCCCTGATTTAGCCGGGCTGCCGGTGGAACAGGCGGTGGCTGAGCTAAACAGGCGGCTGCAGGATGCTCGAAAGGATTCCGCAACTCTAGCCGAGCTTACGAATCAGCAAAAGGAACGGGAAGAGACCATCAATAAAGCTCGCTCCATCATCCAGGATGCCGAATTGAAACTGAGAGAGCTATGCCGGGAAGCGAATTGCCTTCATTTCGATGAACTGGAAGAACTGGAAGAGCGCTCTGTTAAGGGGCAGAAAATAACGGACGACCTGAGCAGGATCGAGAAGCAGCTGCTCGATTACAGTGCAGGTGCGACTTTGGATACACTGATTCGGGAAACCGAAGAGGTTAGTGCGGATCTCTTGCCAGGGCAGATTGCCGAATTGGTCAGGCAAATCGAGGAAACGGAAAGCAGGCGAACAGAGCTTCTGGAGAATATCGGCAGGGAAAAAACCCGACTTGCCATGATGGACGGAGGCGCTGAAGCTGCCGAAGAGGCCGCCAAGGCGCAGACGATTTTAGCGGAGATCCGCGAACATGCTCACCGCTATATACGTCTTAAGCTTGCTTCAACAATCCTGAACCGCGAAATCGAACGCTATCGTTCCAAGAACCAGGATCCGTTGGTGAGAAGATCCGGTGAATTGTTTGCGCAACTGACGTTGGGCTCTTTCGTCAATCTCCAGCCTGATTTCAACGAAGCGGACGAGCCCATCCTTCTGGGTGTGCGCCCCAGCGGGGAACGGGTGGGTGTTCAGGGGATGAGCGACGGCACGCGCGATCAGCTCTATCTCGCCCTGCGACTCGCCAGTCTGGAAAAGTACCTGGAGCACAACGAGCCGATGCCGCTCGTTGTAGACGACATATTGATCAACTTTGATGACCGTAGAGCCGAAGCCACTTTGAGAATATTGGCCGAGCTTTCCCTGAGGACTCAAGTCATTCTTTTCAGCCACCACATCCATCTGATCGAGCTGGCACGTTCAGCTGCCTTGCCGTTCCAGAAGCAGGATCTTACCGCCCGAATCGATAGCGTGGAGCGCTGATTCGGCTAGGAGCTTGTCCGAGAATGCCTCTTTTGTCATTTCGAACGAAACGTAGCGTAGTGAGAAATCTGTAAAATCAGGCACTAGCAAGCACAAGATTTCTCGCCTTCAACTCGAAATGACAGTTCTCGGACAAGCTCCTAGCGGGTAGTGCCGGCACTCCTCGCAAAAAGCACTTCGCTTGCGTGCTTCAGATTCTCAAGTCCATCGTTCAGTGTGATGGATAGCCGAGCGAGAAGAGACTGCTGTTTGCTGCCGCTTTCCATTAAGGGAAGATTGGCGCAGGCTATGTGAAAAGCTCCCTGCAGGACGGCGCCCAGCAGTTCTTGAGCTACGTGCAGATCTGCGATCAAGTGCTTGCGACAATGGGTGCCCATATCAGAGCAGAGCGTAACAGCCTGTTGAGCCGTTAGCATGATTAACTCCGGGCACCGGACCAGCTCATGGAGGAAGGGCGACAGCTCGCTTGCACGCTTTCCCTGCTTTCTGGCTGCTGAAAACTCCAGGTAGGCTCGAACGTCATTTTCCCTTGCGCTTTCGAATTGCTCCGTCAGCCGATGTGCTTGCTCCAGCAAACGGGTCCAATACGAATGGGATTCACATTGCTGTGGATGACGGTTGGCTTCCAGGCGGAGGATTTTCACCATCAAAGCACAAGCAACCGAGCCTGCATACGCGGCTGCGGCACCGCCACCCGGATCCGGCCGAGGCTCTGCCAGTGCTGCAATAAACGACTCGCTCATCTTGGATATCCATTTCAGTTAGTGAGCTCACTGTGAGGCAAAACGTCCACCCGCTGAACTTCCCGCAGTGGGACTCGGACATTCAAACACCATCCATGGCTTCTTTGGGCATAAATGGCTCGTACCTGGATTCGAGTACATTTTGCAGGGTTTCGCCTAGATCCTTCAGGCTGTAAGGCTTGGCAATGACGCCGCTGAACCCGTACTGGCGGAAGCTTGACATGATTGGATCTGTATGGTAGCCGCTGGAAACAATCGCTTTAATTTCCGGATCAACCTGCCGCAGTTTTTCTAAAGCTTCCTTTCCTCCCATGCCGCCCGGAATGGTCAAATCCATGATGATTGCATCAAAGGGTTTACCGGCCAGGCTCGCCTCCGAGTAGATTGCTATGGCTTCGTTTCCATCACGAGCTGATGTTACATCGTAACCAAGCAGGTTGAGCATTTGTCCTACCAGATCTCGGATCGGTTCCTCATCATCCATGACCAGGATCTTGCCTTTCCCTGAATTCAGGGCGTAACTGTCGCCCTTTTCGGTCTCCTTGACAGGGCTCTTGTCGCTGGCGGGAAGATCGATATAGAAGGTTGTTCCCACATCCGGCTTCGAGTCCACTGCTATGATACCGTCATGTCGTTTGATAATGGAATAGGCCATGGAAAGCCCCAAGCCGCTGCCGCCTGGCTTAGTGGTGAAATAGGGGTCAAATATCTTGGCCAGGTTCTCCCTGGGAATGCCAATGCCTTGATCACTTAAGATGAGTCTGACGTATCGGCCAGTTTCTGAATTTCCGTGTTCCGGCTGTTCTAATACTATGTTTTTGAGGCTGATTTCGATCTCTCCCCCATTCGGCATCGCTTGACAGGCATTGATGATCAAATTGTTGATGACTTGGCTCATCTGTCCTGCATCGATCTCAACTGGCCATAGATCTCTGGATATGTGATAGGAGCATCTAACTTTTGAGCCCATCAGCGCAAACGATGAAGATTCCCTGACCAGATCCGCCATGGCTGCCGCTTTCTTTATAGGAGCGCCGCCTTTTGAAAAAGTCAGCAGCTGGTGAGTGAGATCCTTCGCTCTGCGGCAGGCTTTCTCAGCTTCCTCCAATCTGGAAGAAGCTTGTTCGTTAGAGCCAATCTGCATTTTGGCCAGATTCACATTCCCCAGAATTGTGGTTAGAATGTTATTGAAATCATGGGCAATCCCCCCAGCCAAAAGGCCTACCGATTCCAATTTTTGCGCTTTGGTGAGCTCTTCTTCTATCTTGATCTTTTCCGTGACATCCTTTGCAGAATGCACGATGCCGCTCAACTCTCCGTTCTCGTTGAAAATCGGCGAGGTCGTAACGAGAAATGTCTTGCCCAATCCGTAATGCTCGATCTCGCAGGAGTGAGGCGAAAAATCTCTGCAGGTCAACGGCTGGGGGCAATTCCAGCAGGGACTGTCACTGTTGGCAAATACTTCAAAGCAGAATCTGCCAATCAACTCCTGCGGTGTCAGGCCGAATATGCGCGCGGCTGCACTGTTCACGCGCAGCATCCGCATTTCCAGATCTTGAATAGTTATGGCATCATCGATCGAGTCAAAGGTCTTTTCCCACTGTTCCTTAGCATGACGAATTTGTTCTTCCGTACGTTGCCGTTCCGTAACGTCCGACAGCATGACAATCATCTTGCCGTCATCCAGCAAAGCCCTGCGGAATTCGATATCCTTGATTGCTCCACTTTTGCACGTCACGCTGAAAATTCTCTCTATCTTTGCGCGCGGGGTTTGCCAGGTCCAGTTTTCGATCACTATTTGTCGCTGCTCTGGTAAGGGATAGGCCTTCTCCAGCCAGGCACCCAAAGTTGGGATTTCGTCTACCGAGTAACCGATTGTTTCAGTGAACTGAGGATTGAGGTAAATGATGTTTTCGTCTTTATCCAGCATGCCGACACCATAGGGAGCTTCCTGCAGGATGGTCAAGAAGGTCTCTTTTTCTTTCTGCAGCAGTCGTTCAGCCTGTTTCGATCGGGTGTTGTCCTGCAAGATCATCATCACACCGGCCGGTTTCCCCAGGTGATCGGAGTAACATGAAGCGCTGAGGGTGACATCCATCTGTACGCCGTCTTTGTTGATGCGTCTTGTTTCCAGGCGGGAAACGGGTTGTCCGTCGATAACTCGCTTGATGACGGCATTGCACTTGTCTATCTCGTCTGGGGGAATGAAAAAATGAGAATGTTTTTTCAGCACTTCGTCTCGAGAGAATCCGAATACTTTTGTAAATGCCGGGTTTACATAAGTGATCCGCTGTTCCAGGCTGCAGATGACAACCGCGTCAGGGGTGGAATTGAGCAAGGATTCATACAACTGCTCCCGCTGACTAGACTGATGATAAAGCTCGCGATAGCGCGTTTGAGATTCCTCGAGCCTCTGAAGCATTCCCTCTATTTTTACGAACTGCTCCACCACATGTTTGGCGGTAATATCCGAAGCCCTCCTGGCTACCTGCACCTCTTCTCGAAGCAGAGCATTTTCTTGAAGGATTGCCTTGAAGTCCTGGTTCTTGACGGATCTGTTCAGCATATCAGGATTCCGGGAGGGCGATTCGAGTTATTCGAAATGGTGTGTACGGCACATACCATGCAGGCGTCAAAAGATCTGACGATGTGCCCAAGTTCCAAAGGATTGTTAAGATCCTTCAAGCGGGTCCCGATTAGAGCCTCCTCCCATGGTCCTCTGGTCACACTGCCATCGCGCGGCGAAGCGTTCCATGCGGTGGGGGTGATGATCTGGTAATGCTGGATTTCGCCGCCGGCGACTTTCACCCAATGGCCCAAAGCGCCTCGAGCGCCATGAACGAGGCCCATGCCTTCGCCTTCATCGATTTCCTCGACAAAATGGTAAAAGGTATCTCCCTGTGAAGCCTCGGAAAGCCATTTCTCCATCACAGGCAAAAAGTAAGCGAGTCGAACAATGCGGGCCAACTGTCGTACGAAGCTGTTCGGCCCCTCCGCAGAAACCAGATCCATAAACAGGGGATTTTCGGATATAAGCATTTCGGCCAACGGTCCGGTTTCTGCCGGTTTTCCGTCATAACGGGGTGCCTTGGTCCATGAATATTTTACCCCTTCGTTGCCCGTTGCATACGGCAGAGTGTCTCCGGAAAAGGGGTGCTTTGGATCACCATTGTCTCTATACCAGGCAAAGGAAATATCTTCCGCTATCTTCTCCTGATTGAACATCTGCCTTTGGGCGCCGCAGACGAAGCCGGAAGGGATCAAAAGTTCCGATCCATTAACGGTTTTAACAGACGTGCCCGCGGGCATCGGCAAAGAGCCATAGCTTACAAAATTCGAGTGACCGCGTCCCAGGGAAGGTAATCCGATGGATCGAGCAAAGCGCAAATAAAAGCCCAACTCGCTTTCCCTCTGTGAGGCTTTCTCTTCAAGCCATGCGTCCAGGTCTGAAGCGCTCTTTACTTCCGACCATCTGTCAAGATCGCAGCCGAGGACTCTGGCTTCATACCATTTTCGGAATCGGGAGAGGAGAAGCCTGCACTGCATGAGGTCGGATTTGCTTGGCACCGATGTGATCCCACCCGGCACCATATAGGAGGAGTGCGGCCATTGTCCGCCAATAAGAGCGACGATTTCCAGCACTTTCCTGGTTTCCTGGATGGTCTCTAAGGCTGCCTTTCCTCTCAGTGGCTCATACCGGTTCACCGCTTCCTGAAAGAGTGGATGATTACTGTAGATGGGATTGGCAAAATCCGGACAGAACATCAGGAACGTGTGCCTCATGTCGCTCTGCAACTGTTCGGTCATGAGCAGGACATTGCGCAGTAGCACCGCACTCGGTGCCGGTTCGACTTGCGCGATCATTTCCAGGGCTTGGCATGCAGCGGCCAACTGGGCGGTGGAGCAGATGCCGCAGATGCGGGGGGTTATAACCAGAGCATCAAGTGCCGCCCTTCCGATCAGGATTCGCTCGAAGCCACGGTACATGATGCCGGAGCTCCACGCGTCCGTTACCACGCCGTCTTCTATCCCCACGCGCACCTCCAGGTCGCCTTCTACCCGGTTCAGTGCGATGTTCATCATTTCCGTGTGGGCCATCGGTTCCTCTCTAAACCCAGGTTTTTCTGGTTTTCAATCGTTGTGGAGCTGCGGCGGCCGCCATTCCCTTATAGGCGAGATAATGCGCTCGATCCACACCATCGGGCAGTTCCAATGGGATGCCCTCGATATTTCTGGTCCGGAAAAAAGGATACGCCTGGGGAAAATCGGGACGTGTGCAGCCAAAGCAGGGGACGCCGACCCGCGTCTTGGAGCTGCGGCCGTTCCACAATAGCTTATTGCACGGACCGTATACCAGCGGCCCATGGCAGCCAAGGTGGAAAAAGAGGCATCCTCTTTCGCCGAAATTGTGCTCTTCCACCCTGTATTCGTGATACTCGTTTCTGGTGCAGCCCTGATGGATCGTCATGCCGTAATATTCCAGCGGCATGTTGTGAGCGTTCAAAGGGATTTCCATACCGGATATGATCGCTGCGAGGACCCCTTTGACCGCTTCACAGTGACATGGACAGCCCGGCAAGTTGATTACCGGCAAACCGCTCTTCGTTTTGAACGTTTCACTGAGAAAACCACCTTTTTGACTCTTGTGAAATTGGAGCCCCATTGCTTCCACTTCGCCGTCGGCTCCAATGCCTCCAAAGCTGGCACAGGTTCCAACGGCCAGTACTGTATCGGCTCGGCTCACCAGATTGCCGAGAAGATCTTTCTTGGGAAGCCCGAACAGAGTGTCATACATTCCGGTGCCGCCTGGTCCCCGAATAAGAGATCCTTCAACGCATAGAAAGTCCAATTTGCGATCGCCGGAGCAGAGTTGTGAAAGCAGAAGCTGGTAGTCCGCCAAACTTCGATTGGAAAAGGACGGGTGCCACAGCAGCTCGACCTCGAATATCTCCAAAAACTCCGGCAGATCGGGGGATTCGGAATTGAGCATCGACATGCTGTCGCCCCCGCAGCCGCCGCATTGCAGCCAAAAAAGAGTTTTGGCCATATTGTTCTCCTGTTCCGTCACCGCCAATGGATTGACGGGTAACTGTTTCCACGAATATGCGTCTGGATCGATACCGAATGAACCGGACAGGTTCCCTCAAGCCTTCCAAAATGACAGGCATGCAAAAAAAAAGCCTTCAAAGTCTTCTTGCGACTGCAATTGTTCACAGTCAGCCGAAAAAGGTTCTTCCCTTAAATCTAGAGAGCCTCAAGTATAGCACTTAGCTCGCTTTTTGGAAGTCTAACGGCGAAGTATATCGCCAGCCTATCTCCGGCTTTCCTTGACATTTCCCTCGCTATAATTAACATGTGCTCAGTTTTCTCGGCGGCATTGGGTTTTATTTGCAGGGTTTGAAAGGTTGTCTGGTTTCTTCTGCACGGCATTGTGATATCTTCTTCATCCTGGAATGCTGTGTTGCTGGATTTAAGTGCAGGAGCGTCAATATCCTTGCGCTTTCAAAGTGAGTTGGGGCGGATGCCGATTGGTAAAAGGGAGTTTTTCTCGCCTTACCACGGCAGAGATGATCTCGAGCAGAAGCAGGTAGAGCATGCCGACTTTTTCTTACTCTTCACCCCACATGTTCTCTCCCTGGGAGCCTGGACTGTTCAGCCTGGCACTGTTCACTCTGGTGGTTCTCGCAATGATGGGAATCATTTTATTCCTGACGAGCTGGCTGGGAACGGGGAGCAAAACTGCAGAGAAATTAAGACCCTATGAAAGCGGAGTCGTACCGACCGGGTCGGCGCATTTTCGCTATCCGGTTCCCTTCTATCTGGTGGCCACCTTTTTTCTGATCTTCGATGTGGAGGCCGCCTTCATTTTATCCTGGGCGGTAGCCTTCGAAGAGTTGGGATGGCAGGGTTGGCTGCGAATTTCCTTTTTTATCATCGTCTTGCTGATCAGCTTATTCTACATCTGGGTTAAGGGGGGACTTGAGTGGGGACCGGCGACGCGCAGCAAGTGAAGTCCATCGAAGGTCTAGCTCTTTCCATGACCGACACCATCATCAACTGGTCGCGCAAAAACAGCGTGTGGCCTTTCTTTTTTGGCTTATCATGTTGTTTCATTGAGATGTCTGCCGCTTTTACTTCGCGCTACGATATCGCCAGGTTCGGTTCCGAGGTTTTTCGTGGCTCGCCCCGTCAGGCGGATTTACTGATTACCTCCGGTACCATCTTCAAAAAAATGACACCACCTCTGCTAAGGCTCTATGAACAGATGGCGGAGCCCAGGTGGGTGGTTTCGATGGGATCTTGCTCCAACTGTGGTGGGATGTATGACGTCTATAGTGTGGTTCAAGGAGTGGATCAGATCCTGCCGGTAGACGTATATATTCCCGGCTGCCCGCCGCGGCCGGAAGCGCTTTTGCAGGGGCTGGTGCTGCTGCAGCAAAAGATTGCGGAAGAAAGGCCGGCGCGTGTGGTTTTTCATCTGGGAGGAGGCAGTCAAGGGACGACCACACCGATTCTGCTGCCGGGCGAGTCAAAGTCGCGGGACACTCGCGGCCCCGGCTACGGCGGCACGATTTTCCGGGGTACATCGGTTATTCCCCCCTTCTTCCGGGGAAGCCGCTCCGATGTCATGTGGACACCTCCTGCTCACCGCATCGAGCTGACTGAAGCGGATCGATCGCTGGCTGAAGAGCTCGGTGCTCGTTTTGGCGAGGCAATCAGACAGATCCCCCACACTTCGGATATGCCTACCTTTCAAGTTGATGACAGGCGGCTTAAAGACGTGCTGTTCTTCCTGAAGAATCAATCCAAACCGAAGTTTCTCCGGCTGGAAGATGTCACAGCCATCGACGAATCCGTACGTCGCGATCGGCGGCCGGATCGCGATTTGCCGAACAGCGGAGCAGTTGCCGGTCCCGATGGACAGAAAATTGACGTTGGCGACCCCCACGCGCCCCCGGATTTCACCCTTGTCTACCATCTCCTCTCTTTCGATAATGCCAGCCGCATCAGGCTCAAGGTACCTCTGACCGGTGCACGGCCGCACGCCCCCAGTGTCACCGGCATATGGCCGTCGGCGAACTGGTATGAACGTGAAGTCTATGACATGTTCGGCATTCGCTTTGAGGGACATCCCAATTTGCGAAGGCTGCTCATGCCGCATGACTGGGAAGGTCATCCGCTGCTCAAAACCCATCCGGGGCGAGCGACCGACATGCCGCCATATCTTCAGGAGGACGCCCGCGCTCATCAGCCTCTCGATGCCAGAGCCCACCTCAAGGACCATGAAGGAGATCACGAGCTCATTCTCAACTACGGGCCTCATCATTTTGGAACGCACGGCGTTTGCCGCTTTATACTGGCTCTCTCGGGGGAGGAAATTACCGATATGGATATCGATATCGGCTATCATCATCGAGGGGCCGAGAAAATCGGGGAGCGCCAGTCCTGGCACCAGTTTATTCCCTATACGGACCGCGTCGATTATCTGAGCGGGGTGGCCAACAACCTTGCATATCTGAGCTCGGTGGAAACACTTGCCGGCATAAGAGTTCCGGATCGGGCCCAATATATTCGCGTGATGCTCACCGAGTTTTTCCGTTTGAGCAATCACTTGCTCTGGCTTGGCACTTTCGTCCACGATATCGGTATGATGAGCGCTACTTTTTACACTTTCCGCGAGCGCGAAATGGTATTGGATATCATTGAATACATTACCGGCGGAAGGCTGCATCCTGCCTGGTTTCGCATCGGAGGCGTGGCCGCCGATCTGCCGACGGGCTGGAAGGAGCCGATCGACCGGTTTGTGAAGATACTTCCCGCTCGCATCAAGGAATACGAAGCTCTTTTTAACAGAAATCCAATATTCAAATCCCGCACCAAAGGAGTCGGCAACCTGTCACTGCAGGATGCCATGGAATGGGGAGTGACGGGACCTAATTTGAGAGCCTCGGGGCTGGAATGGGATTTGCGTAAGAATCTGCCGTACTCAGCCTATGACGCCTTTGATTTTGAGATTCCGATTGCCACCGAGGGCGACTGTTACGCTCGTTACCAGGTGCGGATCGAAGAGATGCGCCAGAGCCTGAGGATCATCCGGCAGGCTGCAACGCAGATGCCTCCAGGTCGCTACATGTCGGATGACTACCGCTATTCGATTCCGCAGAAGGAAGACACCTTGAAGGATATCGAAAGCCTGATTCATCACTTCATCAATTCCACCCGAGGTCCAAAGATCCCCGAAGGGGAAGCTTATCACGCTATTGAAATCTCACGCGGAGAACAGGGCTATTACGTGGTCAGCAACGGTCTGAACATGGCCTACCGCATGCGCATCAGAACTCCGGCTTTTGCCAATTTACAGGCGGTTCCGCTCATGTCAGTCGGCGGAACCATACCGGATCTTGCCGCAATCATTGGCTCCGTTGACTTCATCATGCCGGATGTGGATCGATAGGATTTTTTCACCATGTTTCCTGAGGAACTGAAGAAATCACTTGCGCGGAAAATATCCCGGGTGGAGCACCCTCGCGAAGAAGCCATCGATGTCATGTATGAGATACAAGAGCACTTCGGCTACATGAGCGACGAAGCCATGGGGGAAGCAGCAGAGCTGCTCGGCATGACCCCTGTCGAGCTGGAAGAGATTGCCACCTTTTACGATTTTATTTTTCGCGAGCCGGTCGGCAAGTATGTGATTCAAATCTGTGACAGCGCCATGTGCTGGCTCAACGGATATGAATCGATCCTCGACCATTTGCTGTCGCGGTTGAACATCAAAATGGGGGAAACAACGGCGGACGGCCTCTTCACGTTGCTTCCCGTTTGCTGTATCGGCTATTGCGACCGAGCTCCGGCGATGCTGATCAATCGCAAGGTGTACGGGAACTTAACCGCAGACAAGATCGATGCGATTCTGAACAAGCTGGAGGCTAACCAGTCATAGGTATTTTGAGGCGAGGCGAGCGTTCCCACGCAGGAGCGTGGGAACGAGGAAAAAGGAGAGCTGGGCTGGACCCGGGAAGATGACGGAAGTAAGGAAATGGAGTTAGGAAGCGTCAGCGGTTGACATTATGCATCCACAAGTACTTTTCCATAACCGTAAGCCCGATCGGATCGTAACGCTTGAGGAATATCGGCAGAGTGGCGGCTACCAGGCACTGGAGTCAATCCTGAAGGATTTGTCTCCCAAGCAGGTAGTCGAGCGAGTTCGGGAGGCAAATCTTTTGGGCCGCGGGGGTGCCGGTTTCCCAGCCGGCCAGAAGTGGAGCCTGGTGCCGGATAACGCCCCTTTCCCACGCTATATTGTGATCAATTCGGACGAAATGGAGCCGGGTACTTTCAAGGACCGGGTGCTGATTCACGCCAATCCTCACACCATCATCGAAGGGATCGTCATAACCGGCTACGCGGTTTCGGCCCAAAAAGCCTTCATATTTGTCAGGCCTTCCTATGAGAGCAGCGCCCTTATTCTGGAAAGGGAGCTTAACAAGGCGAGGCAGAACGGGTACCTGGGGGAGAACATCTGCGGCAGCGATTTCTCCTTCGAGATCGTGGTGCATCGCAGCGGCGGTCGCTATATTTGCGGCGAAGGAACTGCCATATTGAATGCCATTATGGGCAAGAGGCCCAACCCCGTAAAGCCGCCTCCCTACCCGACGGTAAAAGGCCTTTGGGGACAGCCCACAGTTGTGAACAATGTTGAGACTCTGGCGTTTGTTCCTCACATCATAAGAAACGGAGCGGAGTGGTTCCAGAATCTGGCGGCCACCGAAAACGGTGCGGGTACCAAGCTTTACTGCATCAGCGGCAAGGTGAAACAGTCGGGGTGCGTTGAATTGCCGATCGGCACCAGGCTGAGTGAAATCATCGAAGAACATTGCGGAGGTCTGACGGAAGGCTCCGAATTCAAGGCCTGCCTACCGGGCGGTGCTTCCACCCGCTACCTCACTGCGGAACATTATCATGTCCCGATGGACTTCGACTCCCTCAAAGCGATCGGCCATCGACTGGGCACCGCAGCCATCATGATCTTCGATCAGAAAACGTGCCTGGTTGGGGTTACCTTGAATCTGATTCAGTTTTTCGCCCGCGAGTCATGCGGCTGGTGCACCCCTTGCCGGGAGGGTCTGCCATACGTGCGGGATTTGCTGTGGCGCATCGAGAATGGGGAAGGCAAGGAAGAATATATTCCGATGCTTCAGACCATGTGCCGCCACCTCTGGAATTCGTACTGTGCGCTCGCTCCCGGTGCGGCTTCCCCGGTGGAAAGCCTGATCACTTTTTTTGAAGACGAAGTACGGGAGCATATCAGTCAAAAGAAATGCCCGTTCAGGTGACCCAGGTCAGGAAAATCGTAGGGTGAAGGTCGGAGAGCGAGGAATGAACGAAACGTTCTTGCTGGCGATAGACTGGAATGCTGGATCCGGAACAGACGTGAGAAGCTGATGCCGCGCTTGATCATTGATGATTGTGAAATAGAGGTCGCCGCGGGTACCAAAGTGATCGAGGCCGCCGAGCGGCTTGGCATCATGATTCCGCGCTTCTGCTATCACAAAGCGCTGGGATCGGTGGGCGCCTGCCGCATGTGTGCGGTCAAGTTTCTGCAAGGCCCCTTCAAAGGGGTGCAGATGAGCTGCATGATCGATGCTCAGGACGGCATGGTTGTTTCCACTACCGACGAAGAAGCGGTTGATTTTCGCAAGCACGTCATCGAATGGCTGATGATGAACCATCCCCACGATTGCCCGGTGTGCGACGAAGGCGGCCAGTGTCTGCTGCAGGATATGACGGTTTCGGGAGGCCACGGCATCCGGCGCTTTCCCGGTAAAAAGAGGACTTATCGCGACCAATATCTGGGGCCACTGGTGCAGCACGAAATGAACCGCTGTATCCATTGCTATCGGTGCGTTCGATTTTATCAGGAATTTGCCGGTTATCGAGACCTCGGGACCGTTCAGATCGCAGATAAAGTCTATTTTGGCCGATTCAGCGACGGCCCTCTCGAAAGTCCATTCAGCGGCAATCTCGTGGATGTCTGTCCGACCGGAGTTTACACCGACAAGCCGAGCAGGTATCGCGTCAGGCGCTGGGATCTGGAGCGGGGGCCTTCTCTTTGCATCCATTGTTCGCTCGGCTGCAGCACAACCGCCGGTGCCCGCTATCGGGAAGTGCTGAGGCAGGAAGCCCGCCTGAATAACAACGTGAACGGATATTTCATTTGCGATCGGGGGCGATATGGATTTGCCTACTCAAGCCATCACCAACGCCCGCGGCGGCCCAGGATCGGAGCTCGTGAGGTCGAATGGCAGGAATCGCTGCAGGCCGCCTGTGAGCGGCTGAGTCAGTTTCCACCGGATTCCGTCCGGTGTCTTGGCTCAATGCGCTGTAGTGTTGAAACCTTGGGCATGCTGCAGAGCTTGGGCAAAAGGCTGGGCTGGTCCGGAGTCGATTTTTTTGTCGATTCGGCACAAAAGAATAAGGTGAGAAAGGCGGTGTCAAGTCTGGACAGGCGTCTGCAGGTTTCCATGCGGGACATTGAGTCCGCAGATTGTATCATAGCTGCCGGTGTCGATCCGATCAACGAGGCCCCCATGCTGGCGCTTGCAATGCGCCAGGCATGCCGGACGGGTGCTGCGGTTGTGGTGATCGATCCACGTCCGATTCTTCTGCCTTTCGATTTTGAGCACCTGCCGATTCGGCGCCAAGACGTGGATGCTTGCCTGGCGGCGTTGGTCAAATCGGCTGTAGCCGAAGAGCATGCCGCCGGGAATGGCGAGGCGGCCCTGGCACTCTACCGTCGCCTGCCGGCAGAGTATCCTTTGGAGGCAGCAAGCACCGAGCCGATTGATGAAGAACGATTTTCCCGATTGGCTGCCAGAATCTCCAGCAGCAAGAATCCTGTGGTAGTTTGCGGCACTGGTCTTGTGCCGGAGACGACTCCTTCTCTGGCAGCTGATTTGGCCTTGCTGCTGCGTGGAGCCAAAGGGCGGGCCGGTCTCTTCTTCATTTTGCCGGGCGCCAATGCTTTTGCTGCCGCCCTGTTGGATCCTACCGACGGAGGCTCTTTGGATGAGGCACTGGCTGCCGTTGAGCATGATGCCGTCC
>Ga0068714_10002853_pt1 | contig 21376 bp, 16 predicted proteins | sample MTBNYHSulfiMetaG_FD_62988 | JGI IMG/M metagenome (GOLD analysis project Ga0068714, IMG submission 62988) | Enrichment culture microbial communities from rom New York Harbor, USA that are MTBE-degrading - MTBE-NYH (New York Harbor Sulfidogenic)... | ecosystem: Environmental > Aquatic > Marine >... | reverse complement strand
CCGGATAGATAAAATCCCACCCGGACTGCCCGGCATCGGCCGGAGGATACTCATAATAGTACTTCGTGATCATGACGTCGGAAGACGCAACCTCTCCAAAGACCGACTGCGCGATGACAAAGCGAACATTGGGCGTATCACAGAACAGCCGGCACTGAGGGCCTTCGAGATCAAACACCGCCTCCCAAGTTCCGTTGGCGAGGTACGCTTCGACGAGGGGCCGACCGTTCAGGAGCACCCGGGTCGGGGTATCGCTGGGCTGCCCCGAGGTTTGGACCGGCGGCGCGCCCCCATCCTCCAAAATGAAGGGCTTCGGCGCGCCAGAGTTGTCCGCCGCCACCAGGCGCTGTCCCCGGTTGCGGGCGACGGTCGCCATCTTCACGCCGAAGCGGCGGGACTCGGAGAGCGATTTGCCATCGAGCGAGGCGACCACGACAGCCCCAATCGGAGAAACCGAGCGCACCGTGAGCGCGCCGGCCCGGTGTTCCTCCTGACTGTCCAGCCGCCCGGCCACAGCGCAGAATCTTTCTCCTCCAATCCTTAAGACCCCGTCCTCCGTGTTGCGCACCAGCTTTCCGCCGAGAGCGGTCAGCTCGGCCTTTGCCGGATCGAGCGTCTGCCCCAGCGCGTCCCGCTCGCCCGTGCTCAACCACCGGGCGGTCTTCTCTGCCGCCGCCAAGGCCTGTTCTTCGCTGACCTCCGACAGAACCACGTTGCCACGAGCGACGTCCAGGAATCCCAGGCAGCGCTCCAGCGATTCGTCCGGCCAGAGCGACTCATAACCGGCCTCGCGCACTTGGCGAACGGGGAAACTCCTCTGCCGGTAGATCCAGGGAAAGTCGTATCCCGAGCGGGCCAGAAGCCCCTTGCGCTGCTCCTCGGGAGGCATCGCCGCCTGCGCGGCATACCGAGCGTCATACAGCAAGTGGTTGTTTCCCGAATAGCCGCCCACGCCGCTGCGCCCGGAGGTGATCGTCAACAGGGGCGCCTCCGCTTGGAGCACCGTCTTGGCGTCAGGGTTGACATTCTCCAGCCGGTGCGTCCAAGCCAGGCGATGCAACGGCCGGTAGTAAGACGCCCACGTGGACAGGTCCTCATCGCTGAAACCAATCGCAATGCGCTGCGGGTCGACAGGCAACTCTCCCCGGAGAAAGAGCTGCGCGGCATAGCCGAACAGCCCCCAGCGAAGAGGATCCGCCTGGGGGCCGAAGGCCGTGATGCGGTCGAAATCGCCCCAAGTATAGTAAGCAAAATGAATCAGTCCGTCGTAGTCCTGGAGCAAACCGAGCGAGGCGACGTCGAGCAGGGAGGACACCCGGTACTCATTCGGCCAGCAGGTCGTCCACTCGCGGCACACCAGCGGCTTGCCGGCCCAACGATAGCGGGCCAGTTGAGGCGCAAGGCCCCACACGCCCGTTTCCTGAATGGGATTGCTGTTGGAAAAGAACGACTTGCCGATCCAGGTCTTGCCCGGGTGAAAGGCCGGATGATCCACATAAGCGTTTTCGGCGGTGAAATCAAGCTCCTGCGCCACAGTCCAGGTATCGAGCAGAATCCCGCTGTGCACCACGGCCGTCAGGGGCACCCGGCAACCTCGCGAGCGAAGCGTATCACGCATCGTGGCGAAGTAGCGGCGCTGAACCTCAGCGGCAAAGCGCGCCCCGTCGCGGGTCCGAGCGGGTGCTTGGAGCGGGTCCGTCCAGGCCGTCGCGTCAAGGTCCTCCAGCGCCTTCAAGATCATCGCGGGCAGCTCCACTGAGCCGGCCTCCAGGTCTTCCTGCTCCATCAGGGCGCACTTCCCGCCGGCGTCGGTCCACGCCTGGCGCAACCGGGCCGTGGAGCCATACTCTCCCCGGAGCCACTCGTTCCACATTCGCTCGAAGTCTGTCCGGTAAGGCTCTAGAAAGTTCCTCCAGGAAACATGGCCGAAAAACAGGCTGTCCTCATTCTCGATTTCGATCAGGGCGACGGCGGGATTCAGCCCGTTGGGAAGACCGGTATAAGGATTAACATGCTCGAAGAGCCACTCGACGGCGTACTCTTTCTGCAGTTCAATGAGTCGGGCGTCGAAGAAGGCATAGGGCTTCGCCGCTCGCTTCAACTGTTCCGCCTGCGCCACGCCGTCCCCCGGCCGGAAGGTGCGATAGCCCCGAAGAACCAGATAGACGTACATCCCCTTCTTCTGAGCGCAGGAGATCCAATAGTCCACCCGATCGCGGTATTCGGCATCGAACTGCGAAGAGACATTGTTGTAGGGATACGCTTCATCAATGATGTTGCGCCGCACGAGGTCGTATTCCTCCCCGCCCCGGTTATCCAGCTCGTGCAGGCGAAGGAGATTGCACCCCGCGCGCGCAAGGACGTCGGCCACCGTGTCAATCCGTTGCCGCTCGATATCCACGTGGCTGGCCGCCACCGTCACGCCCCAGAAGCGAGCGCGCTCGCCCGTGTCCGAGAAGCGAAAATGGCCGTCCGGGCCGACCTCGACAAACCCATGCTTGCCAGCGGGCCGATCGAGCAGAAAGGAAAAATCTTGCAGCGATGAATCCGGGAAAGTATCGAAGACGGGATTGAGCGAACGAACCGCAAGCGGGTCGCCCTGGTAACGATGCTCCGAGCGCCGGTCTTCAGTCACATCCAGTGCCGTTGCGGGCGGGGAGGCTGTCGCATCAAGGCCCCACCCAAGAGAGAGCAGTAAGACTGCGGCCGGGACTGCCTTCGCTTTGAAGCTCAAACGGTTCCTCCTCAAAACGACTTGCGCCGTGCTGCGGACAGCCTGCTCGCTCGGCGCTCTGCAAGCCATTATAACAGAGAGCAAAGCTTTTCGGAAAGGCCCCCCGACTTTCGAACCGGGAATGAGCCTTGACACACGCCGGGGAATCGCGATAGACTGTTTATTGCGTCGAACCGGGCTGGTATTCTGCCGGTATGTCAAGAAAAGACCTGTGATACAATCGGCGTTATCTCGATGAAAGGAGAACATCCGATGGCCGGAAAATCAATGTCCAAAAAGCTGCTGATTGCGGGTGGAGTGATTGTCCTTATCGTCGTCGCCGGAGCCGTTGTGCTGATGTCAAACTTGAACCGGGTCGCCCGGGGGGCGACCGAGAAAGCTCTCTCGCATATTCTGCAGGTCAAGGTGTCCGTCGGGGCAATGGACGTCTCCCTGAGGGAAGGTTCGGTCGAGATCCAGCGGCTGAACATCGGTAACCCGGACGGCTTCCGCACCCGAGAGGCGATGGCGTTCGAGCGCATCTTTGTCCAGGCGGACCTCAAATCCTTTACGACCGACCAGCCCGTAGTCAACGAGGTCACCATCCAAGAGGCCAAAGTCACACTCGAACAGGGGCTGACGAGCTCGAATCTCAGCACTTTGATCAAGAACGCCTCCCGCTTCTCCGGTGCCCCGGCGGAGGAGAAAACCGGCGAAGCGGAAGAAGCGACTAAGAACATTATCGTGGATCGGCTGGTCCTGGAAGGCGGCCGGGTCGCCCTTTCCACCCCGGCGCTGAAGGGGGAAGACGTTTCCTTCCCCTTGCCTCGGGTCGAGAAAGAAGGCATCGGCCGGGGAGGAGAAAAGGTCACCGTGGCCCAGGCGGTGCAGACTTTTCTGTCGGAGATTCTCGCTGCTGCGATGAAATCCGGGGGCGGCCTGATCCCTGAGGATTTCTCCAAGACTCTTCAAGGAACGCTGTCCACCGTCGGCGACACCAGCAAATCGCTCGGCGAAGGGGTCGGCGACGGCGTCAAGAGCACGGCCGAGGGCTTGGGCGGCCTGTTTAAGAAGAAGGAAAGCACCGAGGAACAATAGAGAACATCCGAGGGGGAATCCAACCGCCCGGCCGGGTCATCTTTCGGAAAGGTCCGGGACCGTATCCGGTTCGGCTACTCGAGCCAGTCTTTCAGCAGCGTCTCCTTACGAAACACCAGGCCCTGGAAGGCGGCGATGACCTTCCCCTGCTCGTCCCGAACCATCACCTGGTAGGAGGCGGTCCGGCGGCTGCAACTGATTTCCTGCGCCTCGGCGATCAAGGTTGCATCGGGAGTAGCCGCCGCCAGGAAGCTGATGCTCACGTTCAGAGCGACCGAAACATTCCCCCGGGAGTTCGACGCTGCCGCGAAAGCCTGATCCGCAACCGCGAAAACGACAGCGCCATGCGGAATCTTGACAAAGTTGAGTAAGTTTTCTCTCATTTGAAGCCGTGCCTTGGCGTAACCCGGCTGGATTTCAATGATTTCGGTTCCCAGCAGCTGGGCAAAAGGGTCGTTCTCCATACAGTATCGAGCTGTTTCCACGTTATCTCTGCTCATTCTTTGCTCCTTCGGTGAGGTGTTTCGCAGCGGGCATCATAATCCCTCAAAGCCCCTCGGGGCAAGCAAAAAGGCCCCATTGCCGTCCGGAGAGCACAATTCGCCTTGACAATCAGCCGGAAGTCCATTAAAACACTCATCTTGTACATGGATGCGGGGTGTGAATCGGAGGGTAGTGCCGGACGAGGCTGAATGCCTCTTCCGCTGCGGGGTGTTGCACGTTTGGAATAGCCCAATCATTTGGCCCTTCACCCTGAGTCGAACTCTGGAGCAGAATCCATCAACCATCTTCGCCCGGTTTCGCGCGAACGGCTTTATGATGCTTCCGCCGAGCGGGCTTGCAGGATGTTTTTTTCAGGAGTGCCACTGAAGGGGATAACGTGAGTCGTCGATTGCTCTCGGGAAATGAGGCCGTTGCACGAGGCGCTTATGAGGCCGGCGTCCATGTCGCCACCGGTTACCCCGGCACGCCCAGCACCGAAATTCTCGAAACCCTCGCGCGCTTCACCGACATCAACGCCGAGTGGAGCCCCAACGAGAAAGTCGCCCTGGAAGTTGCTATGGGGGCGTCGTTCTGCAGCGCACGAGCGCTGGTCACCATGAAACACGTCGGTCTGAATGTGGCCGCCGATCCTCTCTTCACGCTCGCCTACACCGGGGTGAAAGGCGGACTGGTGATTGTCTCGGCTGACGACCCCGGTATGCACAGCTCGCAGAACGAACAGGACAACCGCAACTACGCCCGCTTCGCCAAAATCCCCATGCTCGAGCCTGCGGACAGCCAGGAAGCCAAGGACTTCACGATTCGGGCCTTTGAAATCAGCGAGCAGTATGACATTCCCGTCCTGCTGCGGCTGACCACCCGCGTATGCCACGGCAAGAGTGTCGTCGAGGAAGGCCCGGTTCGGCCGCGGACTGAAATCCGCGCCTTCGAGCGCAACCCCGAAAAATACGTGATGATTCCAGCCTTCGCGCGCAAGCGGCGTGTATCCCTTGAACAAAGATTGGAGCGGCTGGCCCAACTGTCGGAAACCTTCGAGGGCAACCGGATCGAGACGGGCGCGCGCGAGCTGGGCATCATCACGTCGGGTATCCCCTATCATTATGCCCGGGAGAGCTTGCCAGACGCTTCTTTTCTCAAGCTCGGCCTGACGCACCCCCTACCCGAGCGCCTCATTCGGGACTTTGCATCCCAAGTGGACCGGCTGGCCATCGTCGAGGAACTGGACCCCTATCTGGAGGAGCAGCTGAAGGCGATGGGGCTGGAGGTCTCCGAGAAGCCCGCGGAGTACCGCATGGGCGAGCTGACCCCGGACCGGGTGAAAACGATGCTGACGGGCGAGCGGCTGGCCGAGGCACCGGCGATCAAGCCTCGTCCGCCTGTCTTATGCGCGGGATGCCCCCATCGGGGGATCTTCGCCGTCATGCACCAACTGGACCTGATCGTCACGGGCGACATCGGGTGCTATACTCTGGGGGTCCTTCAGCCGGCGGGAGGACTCGACACCTGTGTTTGCATGGGGGCCGGCGTAGGGCACAGCTACGGATTCGAGAAAGTGTTGCCCGAAGAGCAGCGCAAACGGGTGGTCGCCGTCATCGGTGACTCGACCTTTTTCCATTCCGGCATTACGCCGCTGATGGATATCGCTTACAATGGGGGCCGCGCCACGGTGATCATCCTGGATAATCGAACGACAGCGATGACCGGCCGCCAGGATCATCCGGGAACCGGTAAGGATATTCGCGGCCGGCCCGCCCGGCGCGTGGATTTGCCGGCGCTGTGCCGTTCGCTGGGCATCGAGGACGTGCGAATCACCAACCCTTGGGACTTAAGTGGCTTGGAGAGCGAGATTCGCGCCGCCCTGGAACACGATGGCCCTTCGGTGATCATCAACGAAGGCCCCTGCGTCTTGCTCGAGCGGACGCCCGTGCTTCCGATGCGAGTCGAAGAGGAAATTTGCCAGGTCTGCGGCCTGTGCGTGGAGACGGGTTGTCCGGCGATCCGGGAGGAAGAGGGCCGGGTCCGAATTGATGCGCTTCAGTGCCGGGCCTGCGGCGTGTGCGCCCAAATCTGTCCCTTCGATGCGATCGGACCGACGGAGTCATAGATGGCGGACCTGACCAGCGTTCTCCTGGTAGGCATCGGAGGACAGGGCGTATTGACAGCCAGCGAAGTGATTGCCGAAGCGGCATTCCGGCAGGGGCACGACGTCAAGAAGAGCGAGGTCCACGGAATGTCGCAGCGGGGCGGAGGGGTGTCGAGCCATCTGCGCTTCGGCCCGAAAGTGTTCTCGCCGCTGATCCCGGCCGGGCAGGTTGATTTGCTGCTGGCCTTTGACCGCGTAGAGGGGGAGAAGTATCGGTTCATGCTGGGGCCCTCGGGGCAGGTGATCGATCCGGCCGGCGCCGACACCGCCCGGCTGGGCCGAATGCTGAACACTTTCCTCGTCGGCGTGGCATCGAACCTGCTGCCGATCGAGCTGCCGTTCTGGCTGGAAGCGTTGCGTGATTGCGTGAGAGCAGACTTCCTGGAAGCGAACTTAAGGGTCTTTCACGAAGGCCGAAACGTTCAGTCTGCGAGGAGGAATACCGGATGATCTGGAATCCCCAGGCGGAATGCATGTCCCGGAAAGAGTTGGAGAAGCTTCAACTGGAACGCTTGCAGGCTATGTGCCATCGGGTCTACGAGAAGGTTCCCGCTTACAAGAAGAAATTCGAGGACGCGGGCGTTCATCCTGACGCCATCAAGTCGTTGAGCGATCTGCGCCGGCTGCCCTTTACAACCAAGGCGGACCTTCGCGACAACTACCCCTTCGGACTGTTTGCCGAACCCATGGAGCGCATTGTGCGCATCCACTCCTCGTCCGGCACCACGGGCAAACCGACGGTCGTGGGCTACACGCGCAATGACGTTGAGCTCTGGGCCGAGACGATGGCCCGCGCCCTCGCGTTGGGAGGGGGAACCCAAGACGACATCGTCCACAACGCTTACGGCTATGGACTCTTCACCGGCGGCCTCGGGATCCACTACGGGGCTGAGAAGATCGGAGCTGCGGTGATCCCGATGTCCGGAGGGAATACGAAACGGCAGGTGATGGTGATCCAGGACTTCGGCTCCACCATTCTGACCTGTACGCCGTCCTACGCGCTTTGTATTGCCGAAGTGGCCGAGGAACAAGGAATTGACTTGGGGAAAACTCAATTGCGCGTCGGGATTCTCGGTGCGGAACCGTGGACAGACAATATGCGCAGCCAGATCGAGCGCAGGACGAAGATCACCGCGCTGGACATTTACGGCCTGAGCGAGGTCATCGGCCCGGGCGTGGCATCCGAGTGCCTGGAAAAATGCGGCCTGCACGTCTGCGAAGACCACTTCATCCCGGAGATTATCCACCCGAAAACCGGCGAAGTACTGCCCCCGGGGGAGAAGGGGGAACTGGTCTTTACGTGCATCACCAAGGAGGCCCTGCCCCTGGTTCGCTATCGCACGGGGGACATCAGCAGCCTGACGTACGAGCCTTGCGCCTGCGGGCGCACCAGCGCTCGCATGGAACGCATCACCGGCCGCACCGACGACATGCTCATCATCCGCGGCATCAACGTGTTCCCCTCCCAGATCGAGAGCGTGCTGATGAACATCGAGGGAGCCCACCCCCACTACTTGATCACGGTGGACCGTAAGGGGGCGCTGGATGAGCTGGAGATTCAGGTCGAGATCGAGGAGCAGCTGTTCTCGGACGAGGTCAAGCTGCTGGAGGACCTGCGCAAGAAGATCGCCGACGAAATCAAGTCGGTGCTGGGGGTCTCCGCCGTCATCAAGCTGGTAGAACCCAAGACTCTGGAACGAAGTATGGGCAAAGCAAAGCGGGTCATTGACAAGCGAACACTCTAAGACTAAGGAGCGAGACAAATGAGCAAGAAAATCTTTCTGTCCGAATCGGAGATGCCGACGAAGTGGTATAACCTGACGCCGAATCTGCCCAGTCCCCTGCCCCCGCCGCTGAATCCGGCGACGAAGGAGCCTATCGGCCCCGAGGCCCTGGCGGCCATCTTTCCCATGGCGCTCATCGAGCAGGAGGTTTCAGCGGAGAGCTGGATCCCGATCCCCGAGGAGATCCAGAAGGTGCTGGCGATGTGGCGCCCGACCCCGCTGGTGCGGGCCGAGCGGCTGGAGCGGTATCTGGAGACCCCGGCGAAAATCTTTTTCAAGAACGAGTCGGTCAGCCCTCCGGGCAGCCACAAGCCGAATACCGCCGTCGCCCAGGCCTACTACAACAAGCAGGCCGGGATCAAACGCATCACGACCGAGACCGGCGCCGGGCAATGGGGAAGCGCGCTGAGCTTCGCCACCAACCTGTTCGGCTTGGGATGCCGGGTTTACATGGTCAAGGTCAGCTTCTACCAGAAGCCTTACCGGAAATCGATGATGCGCCTGTGGGGAGCGGAATGCTATCCCAGCCCGACCGATATGACGAACGCGGGCCGCAGGATTCTGGAGAGCGACCCGGAAAGCCCCGGCAGCTTGGGCATCGCCATCAGCGAGGCGGTGGAAGAAGCGGCCATCAACAAGGATACCAACTACTCGCTCGGCAGCGTGCTCAACCACGTGATCCTGCACCAGTCCGTCGTCGGCCTGGAAACCAAAAAGCAACTCGAGTCGGTCGGCTTGAAGCCGGACATTCTCATCGGCTGTGCCGGAGGGGGCAGCAACTTCGCCGGCTTCGCCTTTCCGTTCATGCCGGAGAAAATGGGGGGGAGGAAGATCCAGATTATCGCCGTGGAGCCGACCGCCTGCCCGACGATGACGAAAGGCCCGTATGCTTACGATTTCGGCGACACCGCCCAAACGACGCCCCTGTTGAAAATGCACACCTTGGGGCACGACTTTGTCCCGGCGGGCATTCACGCCGGCGGCTTGCGCTACCACGGCATGGCCCCCTTGGTCTCGGCGGCTATCGAGCAGGGCCTGGTGGAGCCGCGGGCGTTGCATCAGCTGGAATGTTTCGAAGCAGCCAGAATCTTCTCCCTGACGGAGGGCCACATCCCGGCTCCGGAGACCAGCCACGCCATCCGGACCGCCATTGACGAGGCGCTGAAGTGCAAGGAGACGAAAGAAGAGAAGGTCATTGTATTCAATTACAGCGGGCACGGCCATTTTGATATGTCGGCCTATGATGCCTACCTCGACGGGAAGCTGCACGACTACGAATATCCGAAGGAAAAGATCGAAGCCGCTCTGGCGGCCGTGCCAAAGGTTTAGGAGGCGGGCGAATCCGGAAGGCCGAGCGCTCCCGCAGGATCTGCGGCGAATGCCTCGCCCTTCGCTGTTCGTTTTCCGTCTTCAGAGGAAAAGGGAGGTTGCCATTCATGAAGCTGAGACAGATTTCGATCTTCCTCGAGAATCGCAAGGGGCGCTTGGCGGAGGTCGCCCGGACGCTGGGCAACTCCGGCATTAACATCCGGGCGCTGTCGCTGGCCGACACGTCCGACTTCGGGATCTTAAGGCTCATCGTCAACAACGTGGATGCGGCCTTGGGCGTCCTCAAGGACAACGGGTATACGGTGCGCGACACCGAGGTCATCGCGGTCGAAGTGGATGATCGCCCCGGGGGGCTGGCCGAGGTCTTGGCCGTGTTGGCCAAGTCCGACCTCAACGTGGAATACATGTACGCCTTTGTCGAGAAGTCCCAAAACAAGGCGGTGCTGGTCTTCCGCTTCGAGGATCTGCCCAAGGCCATCGACGCGCTCCAAAAGGGGAAGATCCGGGTGTTGACCGGGGAGGAAGTCTATTCCCTCTAGGTGAATCGCTCGGGCGGCGGCATCGTCCCGGGCCGCGATGCACCGGCGGCTCTGAAACGCCATCAGCTTTCGGATCGCCCAAGGCGACCGAATGAAAACCAAGAGGAGGGCAGAGATCATGAAGCAAGGGAAAGCGGTGGCTTGGATACTCGTGGCCATGCTGTTTGGCTGCGCGCAGGAGGCCAGGATTCCGACGCCCCAAGAGGAGCCGATCAAGATCGGCGCGCTCTTCGCCGTCACAGGTGGCGCCGCCTGGCTCGGCGAGCCGGAAAAGAACACAGCGCTGATGATCGCCGAGAAAATCAACGCCGAGGGCGGGGTTCTGGGCCGGCCGATCGAGGTCATCATCGAAGACACGGAGAGCCTCGAAGCCCCGGCCGTGAATGCCGCGAAGAAGCTGATCAAAGAGGAAAACGTCCTGGCCATCATTGGCCCCTCGACCAGCGGAGTGAGCATGGCCGTCATTCCCATCTGCCAGGAAGAACAGGTCCCTCTGATTTCCTGCGCAGCGGCGGCGGGCATCGTCACCCCGGTCGAAGAGAGAAAGTGGATCTTCAAAACGCCGCAGATGGACGCCGACTGTGTGGTGCGCATCTACGAGCACATGCAGAACAACGGGATCAGCAAGATTGGCATCATTACCGTCACGGACGGTTTTGGCAAAGGCGGGCGGGATCAGCTCAAGAAGCTGGCCCCTGAGATGGGCATCGAGATCGTCGCCGATGAAACGTATGCTCCGTCCGATACCGACATGGTCGGCCAGCTGACCAAGATTAAGGCGAAGGACGTCCAGGCGATCGTCAACTGGTCCATCGGTCCGACTCAGTCGATTGTGCCGAAGAACATCCGGCAGCTGGGCATGACCATCCCCATCTATCAGAGCCATGGCTTCGGCAACATCAAGTACGCCGAGGCCGCCGGCGAAGCCGCCGAAGGGATCATCTTCCCGGCCGGCCGCCTGCTGGCGGTGGACAGCCTGCCCGAGGATCATCCCCAGAAGCAGGTGCTCACCGAGTACAGGGACGCCTATGAAGCCCGGTACAAAGAGGCGGCCAGCACGTTCGGCGGCCATGCCTACGACGCACTCCATCTCGTTGTCGAGGCCATCAAGGTCGGGGGGCCGACGCGGCAGGGTATCCGGGACGGCCTGGAGAAAATCCAGGGCTTTGTCGGCACGGCGGGCACCTTCAATCTCTCCCCCACGGACCACGTGGGATTGACCAAGGATGCCTTCGGAATCTTGACCGTCCAGGACGGCAAGTTTGTCATTCTGGAGGACTAGTCCTCAAGGCCCGGCGGCTCCCGGCGAACCGAAAGGTGCGACCGCGGAGCCGCCGGGAATTCTTTACCGCGGGGCAGGAAAGCCTAAAGGGGGTTATGGGGTTCCTGAGCGCCACCGGGTCGGCGGACAGGAATTGCTTTATTGTCCATGTCGCTACCGAGTCAGTTCTTACAATACCTGTTCGCCGGCATTACTCTGGGAAGCGTCTACGGCCTGGTCGCGATCGGTTTCAATATCATCTATAACGCCACCGGTATCATCAATTTCGCCCAAGGCGAGTTTGTGATGCTGGGGGGGATGTGTGCCGTGTGGTTGACCGCCTCGGTGGGACTGCCGCTGTGCGTGGCGATCCCTCTGGCGATCTTGATGGTCACGGCCGTCGGCGTGATCCTGGAACGTCTGGTCATTCGGCCCATCCGCAGGCCGAGTGTGTTGTCGATGATCATTGTGACCATCGGGGCGTCGATCTTTCTCAAAGGCGCGGTCATGCTGGTCTGGGGGAAACAGACGTTTTCTCTACCCCATTTTTCCTCGGAACGACCGATTGTCATGGGAGGAGCGGCGATCCTCCCCCAGGATCTGTGGGTGCTGGGCATGACCGCGGCGATCGTGATCGCCCTCGGGCTGTTCTTCGAGCGGACGCTGACCGGCAAGGCCATCCGGGCTTGTGCCTTCAATCGCCGGGCGGCCTCGCTGGTCGGGATTAATGTCTCGATGATGGTGATGATCTCGTTTGCGCTCAGCGCGGCGGTAGGCGCCGCGGCCGGAGCGGTGATTACGCCGAAGATCCTGGTCAGCTATGACCGGGGCACGATGCTCGGCCTCAAGGGGTTCTCCGCCGCGGTGCTGGGCGGGTTGGGCAACTCGACGGGAGCCGTCCTGGCCGGGCTGGCGATCGGAGTGCTGGAGGCCTTTGGCGCAGGCTCTCCCCTGTCGCACTACAAGGACGCCATCGCTCTGGTGGTTTTGATCGGCGTGCTGTTCATCCGCCCCAGCGGCTTACTGGGAGGCGCTGAGGCAAGCCGTCTGAAAAAATTCTGAGAGGAACCAACCGCCCCCCGAGCACAGAAGGGCCGCAAGGAATGGGGAAAAAGAATTGGCTGGCGCTGCTGTTGTTTGCCATCGTCGTAGCGGCGATGCCGATGCTGATGGGAGATTCCTATTATATCAGCGTGCTCGTTTTCGTGGGGATCTACAGCATAGTCACGATCGGCCTCAGCCTGCTGATGGGATACGCCGGGCAAATCTCCCTGGGACATGCGGCTTTCTTCGGCATCGGAGCCTACACCTCGGGTTTGCTGACGACCCGGTGCGCCCTGTCGGGTTGGGTGGCCCTGCTGGCGGCGATTGCCTTAGCGGGGTTGCTGGCGTTTCTCATGGGAGGACCGACGCTGAGGTTGACCGGCCACTATCTGGGCATGGCGACGCTGGCCTTCGGGGTCATTGTTTATATTTTCTTTGAGGCGGCGGTCGATTTAACCGGAGGCCCGAGCGGTTTCGGCTCGATCCCCCGGCTTTCGATCGGCAGCTGGAAGATCAAATCCGACTTGGACTTCTACTACCTGGTCTGGGCGGTGACACTGGTGGTCCTGATTCTCGGCCTGAACACTGTTCATTCGCGGGTGGGCCGCGCCTTGCGTTCGATCCATGGCTCCGAGACGGCGGCCCAAGCCATGGGAGTCAATACGGCCCACCACAAAACCCGGGTCTTCATTCTCAGCGCGTGCCTGGCCGCACTGGGAGGCAGCTTCTATGCCCACTATATGACCTTTGTCAGTCCAAGCAGCTTTGACTTCAAGTTCTCGGTTACGCTGGTGACGATGGTCGCCGTCGGGGGAATGTCGAGTCTCTGGGGCGCGCTGGCCGGCACCGCCCTGCTGGCGATTCTGCCCGAGCATCTGCGAGCTTTTCAGGAATACTACTTGCTGATCTACGGCGGCATTCTGATCGTGATCATGATGTACGTTCCCCAGGGATTCCTGGTCGGTCTGGGCGAGCTGGTCGAAAGACTGTTCACCGGCATACTCTCAAGACAGAGTCGGACACCGGTTTAATGGAACCGACACACAGTGCTGAAGGCGTCCTGCTGCGAGTGGAGAATCTTTGCAAGAGGTTCGGCGGCGTCACGGCTGTTCACGACGTTTCCCTCGAGGTGCGCCGGGGCCAGATCAAGTCCATCATCGGCCCCAACGGGGCGGGCAAAACCACCCTGTTCAACCTAATTAGCGGCCTGCTGGCCCCGAACGCCGGGCACGTTTTCCTGGAAGGGCGCTCGATTGACAACAAGCCCCCCCACGTCATTGCCGAGCGGGGCATTTCGCGCACCTTTCAGACGATGCAGCCCTTCGGCAACATGACCGTTGTGGAGAACGTGATGGTGGGACGCCATCCCCGCACGAAAGCAGGCCTGTTGCGCGTGGCTTTTCGCACGCCCGGGGCACGCGCCGAAGAGGCCCTCATTCGCCGGGAAGCCGCCCAATGGCTCGACTTCGTCGGCCTGGGCGCTTTTGCCGATCGCCCCGCAGGCAGCTTGCCGTGTGGGCAACAGAAACTGCTGGAGATCGCCCGGGCGCTGGCGACCGAGCCGAAGCTGCTGTTGCTGGATGAACCGGCCGCCGGCTTGAATATCCGCGAGACGGAAGACTTGGGGCAACTCCTATTTCAGATTCGCGATCAGGGCGTCACGATGATCCTGGTCGAACACGATATGTCGCTGGTCATGGAAGTCTCGGACGAAGTGTTCGTTCTCGACTATGGCCGCAAGGTAGCCGAAGGGCCTGCGCGGGAAATCCAGAATAACCCGGACGTGATCGCCGTTTACCTGGGAGAAGAGCCGCCCCATGCTGAGGGTGCAGAATCTCGTTAGTTGCTACGGGCGGATTCAGGCCGTCCGGCAGGTTTCGCTCCATGTCGATCAGTGCGAGATTGTGGCGCTGATCGGGGCGAATGGGGCGGGCAAGACCACGATTCTATGCACCATCTGCGGCTTGATGCACCCGACTCAAGGCAAGGTCTTCCTGCAGAAAACCGACGTAACCGGGCTGTCGGCGGACCGCATCGTGGGGCTGGGGATGGCTTTGGTTCCGGAGGGCCGACAGGTCTTTGCGCCCATGACGGTCAAGGACAACCTGACCCTGGGGGCTTACCAGACGCTGCGGAGGAATGGAACAACGCGAGTGGGGCAATCACTGGAGCGCGTGTTTTATCATTTCCCGAGGCTGAAGGAGCGTCAATCGCAGCTGGCCGGAACTTTGAGCGGCGGAGAGCAACAGATGCTAGCCATCGCCCGGGCGCTGATGTCCCGGCCTCGCGTGTTGCTTCTGGACGAACCCTCGATGGGGTTGGCTCCTCTGCTGGTGAAAGAGATTTTTGAGGTCATCAACCTGTTGCGCGTTGAAGGCACGACTATCCTGTTGGTGGAGCAGAACGCGCGGGCCGCTCTGGAGCTAGCCGACCGGGGCTATGTATTGGAAACCGGGCAAGTCATTCTGGAAGGCCCCAGCCGGGAGCTGCTTAACAATCAGGAAGTCACTCGCGCCTATCTCGGCAAACAGAAGCGGGATCAGTGGGAACTGTCGAATCCGGGATCGGAACAGCGAGAGGAAGTGGGGGCTACGCGGTCAGGGGCGCAGCAAGCCGCGTCCCTGAGGCGAAATCCCACCCCCCCGGGTGAGCAGAACAATGACCGACCCTAAAGCAATCGAACGGCTGAGCCTGGACGAGCTGCCCCTGCCACCGGAGAGCCTCCGGCAGATTCAGCTCGAGCGCCTCCAGGCCTCGCTGAACCGGGCTGCCCGCAATGTCAGCCACTACCATGAGTTGTTTCGTTCCCGGGACCTCCTGCCGGAGGACATCACCTGCCTGGAGGACGTCTCCAAGCTGCCCCTGACCGGGCGGGAGACGCTGTTGAAGCGCCAACCCTACGGGATGCTGGCCGTGGCGCCACGCGACGTCGTGCGCATCCATACAGCGCTCGGCCCCGAGGGACACCCCATCGTCGTGGCCTCGACCGCCAATGACATCCGCCATTGGACCGCTCTGACTGCTCGCGCGCTGTCCCGGGCGCGGGTCACCCGCGACGACGCCGTGCAGATCAGCCTCGATTATAACGCTTCTCCCAGCGCGCTGGGGATGCACTACGGAGCCGAAGCCCTCGGCGCATCGGTCATTCCTCGCTCCAATATTATTCTTCGCGACCAGCTGGCCGTGATGAAAAACTACCGCGCGACAGTCCTGGTCTGTACGCCTTCCTACGCCCGGCGCCTGGCCCACTTCGTCGAGCAGGAAGGTTTCGATGCAAAGACCCTCTTCCTGCGCTCGGTCATCCTGGTGGACGAACCATGGACCGAAGCGGCGCGGGAGCAAATTGGCCGGGGCCTTTTCGCCAACGTCTACGGCTTCTATGGATTAGACGAAGTCTTCAGCCCGGGCATTGCCGCCGAAGAGGCCGAGGAGGAAGGCCTGTTCATCAATGAAGACCATTTTCTGGCTGAAGTCATTGATCCGCTCAGCGGACAGCCGGTGCCCGAGGGCCAGACAGGGGAGCTCGTGCTGACGACCTTGACCAAGGAAGCCCTTCCGTTGCTGCGCTACCGGACCGGAGAGATTGCCGCCCTGCAACGCGACCACCTGGAAGGCGGGCGAGAGGTCCTTCGCCTTCTGCCCGCCGGCCGGCGAACGGACGAGCGAGTTTACACCAACGGCTCCAAGTTCTATCCGCAGCAGATCGGCCAGGTGCTGCGCACCCGGCTGTCCGGCGACGTTCGATACAGCCTGGTGCTCTCGCTGCTCCCGGACGGCGACCGGGTGGAGCTGTGTGTCGAAGTGACCGAGCAGGCATTCGACCGGGAGCTGTTGACCTTGACGAGCCTCAAAGACGAATTGGAATCCGAGCTGTATCTGAAATTCGGCATAACCTTCCACTTCCGATGGGTGGAACGGGACGCGTTGAAGGGGGCGCCCGCGGTACAGGATCAGCGGGAACTCGGCTTGGAGGAACACTCCGGCTGATTCGAACACCGGCCGCTCCAGCGAAGCGATAACGAAAGGCGACAGGCAGTGCAAAGCGAAGTGTCCAAACCCCGGCAGTTCTCCATCTGGAATCCCGAAGAGGAGTGTTTGCCCCGGGACGAACTGAGAGCGCTGCAGCTGCGGCGATTGCGCGAGACCGTCGAGCGGGTCTATCACCGCGTTCCTTTCTACCGCGAGGCGCTGGACAGCCGGGGAGTCCAGCCCGAGCAGATTCACTCGCTGGACGATATCCGCCGGCTGCCGTTCACCTTCAAGGACGATCTGCGGGCAAACTATCCGCTGGGACTCCTGGCCGTGTCCCGCGAGGAGGTCATTCGCTACCATGCCTCCTCGGGCACGACCGGCAAACCGACCGTCGTTGCTTACACGAGGCGGGACCTGGAAACCTGGGCCGACCTGGTCGCCCGCTTCTGTGTCTCGGCCGGAGTCCGGGCGGACGACGTAGTTCAAATCGTTTTCGGCTATGGCCTGTTCACCGGAGGCTTCGGCCTCCATTACGGCATGGAGCGGGTCGGCGCGGCGATCATCCCCGCCTCGGCCGGCAACACCCAGCGGCAACTCTTGCTCATGCGTGACTTGCAGAGCACCGTCCTCGTCGGCACCCCCTCCTACGCCCTGCACTTGGCTGAGGCGATGCGCGAGTCGGGCTACGACCGCAGCGCGTACAAGCTGCGCCTCGGGCTGTTCGGCGGCGAGTTCTGGTCGGAGGGCATCCGGGAGCAAATCGAGGCCAACCTGGGCATTAGCGCCACGGACAACTACGGCCTCAGCGAGGTCATCGGCCCGGGCGTCTCCGGCGACTGCCAGCTGAAATGCGGGATGCACCTGTTCGAGGATCACTTCCTGTGGGAACTGATCGATCCGCAGACCGAGGAGCCTGTCGCGCCGGGACAAAAAGGGGAGCTGGTGCTGACGTCCCTGACGAAGGAGGCGCTGCCCGTGCTTCGATACCGCACGCGGGATATCTGCGCCGTTGACCCCGAGCCTTGCCCCTGCGGGCGAACCTTCTGGCGCATGTCGAAGGTGAGCGGACGAACCGACGATATGCTCATCATCCGGGGCGCCAACATCTTTCCGTCGCAGATCGAGGATGTTCTCATGCGCATCGAGGGGGCTGCTCCGCACTACCAGCTGGTGGTTCGAAAGAGAGGTTATCTCGACGATCTCGAAGTGCGCGTCGAGGTTTCGCAAGGGCTGTTGTTCGACCAGATGAAGGAAATGCAGCGGTTGAAGGAGGAGATCACACAGCGAGTACGGGAGGTGGTGGGGGTCAGTGTCAAGATCACCCTGGTCGAACCAAAATCGATAGAAAGGAGCGTGGGAAAAGCACAGAGAGTTGTCGACCTTCGGAGGGCCTAAGGCCCCTACCGGGGGGGCGGACCCGCTCGGTCCGCACAGCAAGTCAATTCAGGCTAAAGGGGGAGAGAAAATGCAACGAACGTGGGTGGTATGGATAGTGGGGCTGGGAGCCGCCCTGTCGCTGGCGCTCGGGAGTCCAGACGCAGCGGCGGACCGAGTCTCCGATCTCGAACAACGGGTGTTGCAGCTCGAACAGCAAAACCTCGAACTGCAGACCCAAATCAAGGCGTTGCTCGGCGAAGTCCGGCAGCAGCAGGAAGTCGTCGAGGAAGTGCAGGAAACCCAGAAAACGGTCGCCCCGAAACAAGGCCCTCTGGCGAATGCCAAGTTTGGCGGTGACCTGCGCCTGCGCGGCGTCATGATGGACAACATGTGGAATTTCGAGTACCAGGACACGCTTTACGACGACTCCTGGGAGTGGTACCGGATGCGTACCCGGCTCTGGATGGACAGCCGCCTGAGCGACGAGCTCCGTTTTTACTTCCGCGTGGCCAATGAGTACAAGTGGGGGCTTGACCGAAAGGCGAATACGCTGCTGATCGATCCGGACTTCGACTCGCTCATCGGCAATAAGGAGATCTTCATCGACAACGCCTTTGTCGAATGGTACCAACCGTTCGACATCGAACAGCTGACCTTGAAGATCGGCCGGCAGGACCTCATCTACGGCGAGGGCTTCCTGATCCTCGACGGCCAGGACAATGTCGGCTCGATGGCGATTGCCTTCGATGGCGCCAAAGCGTCCTGGGCACTGGGCGACCGGACCAATCTGGACTTGTTCGCCATGAAGATCCAGGAAAACGAGAAGAATTTCGCGGATGACGAAGACCTCTACGGCGCTTACTTGACGGACACCAGCCTATTCGAGGATCACAAAGTGGAGGCCTACGTGCTGCACCGCAACCAGAACAACGTGGATGACTATTATGCCGCCATCACACCGGCCGGCAGCGCAATGCGAGGAACCGTTCTTGACCCGAAACAACATACCACGGCGCTGGGCGCTCGCCTTTCCGGCGCGTTCTTCGACGGCAGCCTCACCTATGCGGCCGAGGGGACCTATCAGTTTGGCGAGATCGACGACGCCACGGGCTTCTTCTTCGCCGGCACCGACTCGTTCGGCGAGGATTCGGTGGACCGGAAAGCGTTCGGCGGGTATGCGTGGGGCAAGTACACCTTTGTCGATCACGACTGGAAACCCTACGTCAAGCTCGGGGGCGTCTACACTTCGGGCGATGATCCGGACAGTTCCGACTACGAGGGCTTCGATTCCTTCTATGCGGAATGGCCGAAGTACAGTGAAGGGATGATCTATCAGCTGTACGATCCTTTCAGTCCGCTCAAGGCCGGAACCGATCCGGACTTGGGCGCGTGGGCCAATATGATGATCGCCCAAGCCGAAGTCGGCTGCAATCCCGTCGAGGACATGGGACTGAGCCTGACCTACATGCACCTGTGGGCCGATGAAGACAACGGCCTCGGGGATGGCGACGACCGGGGAGACATGGTCAAAGGCATGGTGACTTACAACTTCAACGAATACCTCAGCGGGCATCTTCTGGGCGAATACTTCTGGCCGGATGACTACTATCCCGACGATGCTGATGATGCGTTCTTCGCCCGTTGGGAGCTGATGCTGCACTTCTAGCCGGCGACAAGCGGCGAATCTAAAAGGCCCGGTCTCCCCTTGGATACCGGGCCTTTTCTCTTCCATGGCTTTTCTGCTTTTGAAAGCCGCCTCGAACGGCTGAGGGAACTATTCCCACCCGTCCATCACGCTGCGGTAAGCCATCTGATCATCAAACAGGCGAAGAAAAACGCGATACTTCGCCTCATGATAGTCGGCCACCCTGCCCCCGGCCGGCTCGATCGCCAGCCCGATGCGATTCATCGCGCCCATCGCTTCGAGCACCGAGCCGTAGGCGCCCGAGGCCACCGCGCCGAGAATCGCCGCGCCGAGAAGCACCGCCTCCGGCTCCTCCGGCAGCAGCAGCCGGCAGCCGGTAATATCCGCGTGTTCGCGCAGGAAGACCGGATTCTTCGTCCCTCCGCCGCAGGCGAAGATCGTCCGGATAGCATATCCTTTGGCGTTCATCTCGGCGATGATGTGGCGCGTCCCGTAAGCAATCGCCTGGATCGTCGCCAGGTAAAGCAGGGCCAGCTCATCCACGGTGTCGGACAGCTTCAACCCCGAGAGCATCCCCCGAAGGGTCGGATCCGCGCGCGGCGAGCGGTTCCCATGAAAATAGGGCAGGACGTGCCGCTGCCGGCTCAGCAAAGCGGGAAACTGCACTCCTTCGGCGAGCGCCTCCAGGCGCGCGTTCAGGATCTCATAAACCGTCTTTCCCGTTGATTTCGACTCGCTCTGTAACTGCTCGGACCGGGCGTGGGAGAGAATAACGTGATCGATCAACGCCCCAGTGGCCGACTGCCCTCCCTCGGTCAACCACAGGCCGGGAATCATCGCCGAATAATACGGCCCCCACACGCCGGAAATAAAGAGCGGTTCGCGTGAGACTGCCATATGGCAGGAAGAAGTTCCCCCGATCAGAGCCAGGCGCTTCTCCATCTCCTCCGGCGTCGGCACAGCGTCCTCCAGCGCAGCGCCCACCATGCCCAGCCCGCCGGCGTGCGCGTCAATGATCGAGACGCCAACCGCCGTGCCGGGCTTCAGCCCTAACTCTTGCGCCGCTGGCTGCGTCAGTCCATCCCCGACCGCTTCCCCCATCGGCCGCACTCGCCGACCGATGCGCGCGTAACCTTCCTCCACCAATTCCCCCAAGCCGATCGCTTTCCAGTAAGAGTCATCCCAACGCCCCACACTCCCCTCGATATGGGCCGGCTCGTGCCCTTGGTAGGTCCACTTGCAGACCGTTGAGCAAAGCGAGCGGGTATCGTGGCCGCTCGCCCGGTAAACGAGGTAGTCGGGCAGATCGAAGAATCGCGCGGCGCGCTTCCAACTGTCCGCCAGATTCTCCTTGAGCCAAAGCAGCTTGGGCGATTCCATCTCGGGTGAGATCGTACCGCCGACGTATTTCAGGACCGGATGCCGGGTGGCGTTAATGCGCCGGGCTTGCTCGATCGCCCGGTGGTCCATCCAGACAATAACGTTCTGTTCATCGTGCCCGGAAGGGCTGACCGTCACCGGCCGGTCCGCCGCGTCGAGCACGACGAGCGAACAGGTTGCATCAAAGCCCACCCCCTGGATTTGCTCCCCTTTCAGCCCGGCCGCGGCCATCGCCTCGCGAACCGCCTTACAGCACGCCTCCCAGATATTCTCGGACGACTGCTCGACCAAGTCGCTCTGCGGCCGCCACAGGGTGATCTCCCGGCTGGACGAGCCGACCATGCGGCCGGAGGCGTCGAAGATGCCCGCGCGCGCGCTTCCGGTCCCCACGTCAATGCCGATATAGTAATTGTCCATGCCCATGACCCAAGCCCCCTTCGGTTCTCCCCTCAGTCCAGCGCGAACGCCTCCGCGCCCGCCGCGGGTCGGCTGGTAAAGACGAGCGGCTCCATCTTTCTCGGCGCATAATACTCTGCTTTCAAGTCGTCCATCAATGCCCCTGCCCGCTCGGGTCGAATAAGGGTAAC
>Ga0068714_10002849_pt1 | contig 21409 bp, 20 predicted proteins | sample MTBNYHSulfiMetaG_FD_62988 | JGI IMG/M metagenome (GOLD analysis project Ga0068714, IMG submission 62988) | Enrichment culture microbial communities from rom New York Harbor, USA that are MTBE-degrading - MTBE-NYH (New York Harbor Sulfidogenic)... | ecosystem: Environmental > Aquatic > Marine >... | reverse complement strand
ATTCTTTATTATCTGACATGGCCTGTTCTGATTATTCTGACCTACTGGCTGGTCAATGTCCTCATGAGAAAGTATGAAAAACTTTTTAATAAGAGGGAGGAAGATAAATAATTCAAGTGAATGAAATAAACCATTCCTGCCGGTCTTTCAAAGGTTGGAAAGACTCATAAAAAGTACGGAAGAATCCATATCAAACTAAGAATTTTCTTTAGTTTCTTAAGGATGAAATCTCTGCAGGTTTCTTTTTGAGGTTAGAGTAAAGCGATAGAAGAATATATATAAGGATGGATAGAAGGGATCCGGTAATTTTAAAAAACACGATCAAAATTAAAGAAAGAAACAGGAAAATATATCTCACAAGATTTGATCTGAGATCAAAAGTTTGGAACTTAAGTGAGAACATTTTTACATCTGTGATCAGCAGAAAGCTGAGAGCCAGTGAGATCACGGCAATAATCCAGGGATTATAAAGCCAGGGGAGCTGCTGATTCAATACAGGATAGGATCCAAGCCATGAAGCAATGAAAATTGCATTGGCAGGGGTCGGGAGTCCTCTGAATTCAGAGATCTGCCGGTCATCATTATCAAATCGTGCAAGTCTTATGGCAGAAAATGCAGGAATAAAGAGGGGTACTAATAAGAGGATTTTTCCGGATATCAATAAATCACTTTCCCAGGGAGATTCAGCCCCGACGCCAAGCGAAACAGCAAGTAATTTAAAGACTATCATCCCTGGCAGTACTCCGAAACTCACAATATCAGCAAGAGAATCAAGTGATTTTCCGATAGCTGAATGCATGTTCAGTAACCTGGCAGCCAATCCATCAAAAAAATCAAAAATCGCTGCAAGCAAAACCAATAAAGCCGCTGTATATGGGTTTGCTTCAAGTACGAACCAGATTCCTGTCACACCGGTAAGGAGATTCAATATGGTAATAAAATTAGGGATGTTCCTGAGCATTTCTTCATAAAGGATTTAATCGAGGGTTGATCAATGGAACAAAATTGCCTATAATTTGATTTATAAAAAAATAACCTGACTATTTATTTATCAGAAAGACCCGAAATTATAGTCAAATCATCAGATTTAATTACTGAGAATTGACAAGAGCATGAAAAACAGAGATCAGATAGTTAATTTTAAGTATTTTTGTGGTTAAATTTATTATACGGAAAATGAAAAAGTCCTTTTCAGATATTCTTTTTAAGGTCAATCACAGCTATTGTACTGATGTACCTTCCATGATTGACACTCATGGTTTTGTGGATGATATCGTTCAACTTCTATTCCCTATTAAAGGCAACAGGAGCCTTGATAAACGGGAGATTGAGATCCGTCTTGAAAGAATGAAGCTCAGGCTCAAAGAACTGCTTATTCCTCTGGAGAAGATGATTAAGGAATCCCCTGAAAAAATTTCAGAACAATTCTTTATACAACTTCCTGATGTTTATGAAGATTTACTTGCTGATGCTGATGTGTTCCTTAAGTCTGATCCTGCAGCGCGTTGTGTTGAGGAAGTGATACTATGTTATCCGGGTTACTTGTGCCTGATTGTCCACCGGCTGGCTCATCTTTTATATCTGATGGAAGTACCGGTACTTCCGAGGATAATGAGTGAATATGTCCATGGTCTTACAGGAATAGACATTCATCCCGGTGCCACAATCGGAAAGAATTTCTTTATAGATCACGGAACAGGTATAGTGATTGGAGAAACCACTATTGTGGGAATTAATGTGAAGATCTATCAGGGAGTTACACTGGGTGCTCTTTATGTTGACAAAGAACTTTCTTCAACAAAACGTCATCCGACCATTGAGGATAATGTCATTATTTATGCAGGCAGTACCATTCTTGGAGGAAATACAGTTGTCGGACATGATACCATTATTGGTGGCAATGTATGGCTGACAGAGAGTGTTCTGCCCCATTCCGTCGTTTATCGGCAGCATAAAGCGATTATCCGTGACAATAAGTCCTTTGAGGAACCCATAAATTTTATTATTTAATGACAGGTAACAATGAAAGCTGAGAATATTTTAAAAACAATAGGCAATACCCCGCATATAAGGATAAATTCTCTTTTCCCCGGGAGTGTTGAAGTATGGGTAAAGCTAGAAAAACAGAATCCCGGAGGCAGCATTAAGGACAGGATTGCACTGAGCATGATTGATGATGCGGAAAAAAAAGGGTTATTAAAAAATGACAGAGTTATCATCGAACCTACAAGCGGGAATACCGGAATAGGTCTTGCAATGGTAGCGGCCGTGAAAAAATACCGTTTGATCCTTGTTATGCCCGAATCAATGTCGGTTGAGCGAAGAAGTATCATGAAAGCATACGGAGCTGAAATTGAATTGACCCCAAGGATTCAAGGCATGAAAGGAGCTATTGCAAAAGCGATTGAACTTCATTCACAAATTCCCGGTTCATGGATGCCCCATCAATTTGAGAATAGCGCAAATGTTGAAGTTCATGAGAAGTTCACCGCAGAAGAGATAATAAGGGATTTCCCTGAAGGGATAGATTATTTGATAACGGGGGTTGGAACGGGTGGTCATTTAACCGGCATTGGAAGAATTTTAAGAAATCATTTTTCCAGGATAAAAATATTTGCCGTTGAGCCCGAATCATCACCAGTGATCAGCGGTGGAGAGCCCGGCCCTCATCTAATTCAGGGAATTGGTGCCGGATTTGTTCCGAAAAACCTGGAAACAGGATTACTCGATGGAGTTATACAGATAAGCAAGGAGGAAGCTTATACTTTTGCCAGAAGAGCAGCCCGGGAGGAAGGTTTGTTTATAGGAATTTCAAGTGGAGCATCACTGGCTGCAATAAATAAAAAAATAACCGAATTTAAAAAGGGAAGCCGCATACTTACATTATGTTATGATACCGGAGAAAGATACCTCTCGGTTGATGACCTGTTTGCAGATTGATTACATTTTATTAATTTGAAGGCCAAAGCTGATACAAAATATTATGATCATTGCTGTTGATTTTGATGGAACAATAGTAGAACACCGGTATCCGGAGATCGGCAAGGAAAAGCTTTTTGCATTTGAAACCCTCAGGGCCCTTCAAAAAGAAAAACATTTGCTTATTTTATGGACAATCCGTACCGGAAAAGAACTTGAAGAAGCAGTTGAGTTTTGCCGGAAAAGGGGAATTGAATTCTATGCTGTCAATAAAAGTTATCCTGAGGAAGAATTCAATCCCGATACTACAAGCAGAAAGATCCAGGCGGATGTTTTTATTGATGACAGGAATGTAGGAGGATTAATGGGTTGGGGTGAAATATGGCAATTACTGAATCCACATGAGGATCCTGGACATATTCATGAGATGAGATTGTTACCGGAAAAACGGAATATATTTGCCAGGATAATTAAAATGTTGTTTTCAAAATGAACTCTTCTGTAAATATTTTTTTATTTGTATTTACTTTTGCTGTAGTCATTCATTCCTGCAAAAATGAAACATCAAAGATAAAGGATAATGAAAGAACGGCTGAACGGCAGAGATTCACGGAGCAATCTTCTTATACATTTATAACCCCTCTTCCCAACCATTCATTTACTATCGGTCAAATGCTAGAAGTTTCATTACAAAAGAATGATACTATTCCGGTTGATTCCCTGAAGCTTGTCCTCGGTGATAATTCTGTGCGGTTTTTGCCAGATAAAAGCTTTAAAGTCAAACTTCCGAGTGTCGGGCTTAATCCCGGTATTACGAGGCTCAAACTGAACATTTACCTGACTGATGGTAAAATCCAGTCTTTATCGATTCCTGTTAAGTTCCTCTCAGATATTGTACCTCAGGAATACACATACAGGATAGTGCAGGAATATCCTCATGACAGGGCAGCTTATACACAGGGTTTTGAATATAGTAAGAATCATTTTTATGAAGGGACCGGACAGTACGGGGAATCATCCATCCGGAAGACAGTTTATAATACAGGCGAAGTAATTAAATATAAAAAGCTGTCATCAGATTTATTCGGCGAAGGAATTACACTGTTGAACGGAAAAATATACCAGATCACCTACCAGACTAAAATCGGTTTCATTTATGATATGGAAACGTTTGAACAGTTGCAAAGGATATATTATCAGAATCAGGAGGGTTGGGGATTGACTAATAACGGGACAGATATTATCATGAGTGACGGGACCAATATTTTATATTTCATGGATCCTGAATATTTCAGTATCCGGCATAAGATAGAAGTATATGATAATGTGCAGGCTGTTGACAGTCTGAATGAGTTGGAGTACATTGAGGGTTTGATTTATGCTAACCGCTATCTCTCTGACCAGATTGTGATCATTGATCCTCAAACCGGTAAGGTCACTGGGAAAATAAATCTGAATGGTTTACTTAAGCCGGGGGACAGTCATTCCGGAACAGATGTTTTAAATGGGATTGCCTGGGATAAGGACAATAAAAGGCTATTTGTAACGGGTAAATACTGGCCGAAAATATTTCATATTGAACTAATAAACAGGTAATTATCAGGCAATTTTATTTGATGCCAGCACCTTTATGCTTGCAGGTATAATTTCAAATTCAAGTGGAGTATGACCGAGACTTTCTCCATCGGTCTCCAGGAAGATTTCTTTGGGTGCGAAAATTCTGATGAACCTGCCTCGGTATGTCTCTACCTTTGGATGTTTGTTAATGGTTCCGTTGTAAAGCATTTTAATGTTGCGAATTACTTCAAGTTTCCCGATCTTTTTTATCACGGTCAAATCAAAAAGCCCATCATCTGGCTGTGCATCAGGAAGTTGCATCATGCCTCCCCCATTGTATTTGCAAATGCCCAGGGATAAACTGAAAATATCTCTTGAATTTGCAACTCCGTCCACCTCGATGGTAGCCCGTGAAGCTTTATAATTGAAGAGGCTTGTAAATATATTATAAAGGTAAAGGGTCGGATTACCCTTATGCTTATCTTTTAACCTGTTAGTTTTTTTGACAACCAATGCATCAAAACCCATTCCGGCGATATTGATAAAATATCGTTTAAGAATCCGGTCATTCTTATAAAAAACAACTTTACCGGCATCCTGGATAAATGTATTCGATTCCTTTATTGTACGCACAGCTTCTTCATAATTGCTGGCTATACCGAACATACGGCCCCAGTCATTACCTGTACCGACGGGAATCATTCCAACCGTAATCTCTCTGGTATCAAATCTTTTCTGGACGAAAACACCATTGATCACTTCATTCATGGTCCCATCTCCACCAACGACAATAATTTTTTTATATCCCTTATTGATGAAGTCCCTGCTCAATAATATAGCATGAAACTTACGAATAGTAAAAACTTTTTTGTACGAGAACTGATAAGAATCCAGGAGCTTTTCAATCCTGGGCCAATCGCGAAAACATTTACCGGCTCCCGCATTGGGATTGACAATAACCAGCCACCTGTTCTGAAGATCTTCTTTCAATAGGTAATTATATTAAGAACCCAAAGATATGTCAATTTTTATATTTTAATACATTTCATTTCTGATTGTAATCTATATGGGACTATAAACATCTCAACCACAGTATAAAAAGGGATCATATAAAAAAGAATCATCTAATCATTAACAATACAAAATTTATTTAAATTATTGATTTATTAACATTGTACCCTGTTAATAACCTGTTAATAACTGAAAAGTAAAATGTTTACAATATAGATCGGGCTTAAAAAAGAGGTCTCTTTTTAAAATAGTAAATTTGTGCCCTCACCGGCAAATTATCAATGCAGACAATTCGCCGAATTTGCAGGATCATAAAAACATATTTATATTGCTAACTTAAAGGAAATTCATGGGTAAAGTCATCGCATTGGCCAATCAAAAAGGAGGAGTAGGAAAAACCACGACAGTTATAAACCTGGGAGCAAGTTTTGCTGTTCTGGAAAAGAAAACTCTCATTGTTGATGCAGATCCGCAGGCAAATGCCACCTCAGGTACCGGTTTTGATATCAGAAAGGTTAAAACCAGTATATATGAATGTCTCATTGAGAATGTTGATCCTAACAGGATTATACTGAACAGTGAAATGGAAAATCTGGATCTGATTCCGTCTCACATTGATCTTGTCGGGGCAGAAATCGAGATGCTTAATTTACCTGAAAGAGAATATATTCTCAGAAAGGTGATTGATAAAGTGAAGGACAAGTATGATTATATTTTAATTGATTGTTCTCCTTCCCTGGGTTTGATAACTGTAAATGCCTTAACAGCGGCTGACTCCATTTGTATTCCTGTACAGTGTGAATATTTTGCCCTTGAGGGATTAGGTAAACTGTTAAATACAATTAAGATAATCCAGAATCGTCTGAATCCTAATCTGGAAATTGAAGGATTTCTATTAACAATGTATGATTCACGCCTACGTTTATCAAATCAGATTGTGGAAGAAGTTAGAAAACATTTTCAGGAAATGGTTTTTGATACCATAATACAAAGAAATATCAAACTTACAGAATCTCCCAGTTTTGGTAAACCGGTTATCATATATGATGCAGAATCCAGAGGAGCCATTAATTATCTCAACCTGGCCAGGGAAGTTTTGCAGAAAAATGACCATACGAGGATCAAGAATAAAGAGAAAATAATTGAATAAATGAAATGCTATGGGTAAAAGAAATGCCCTTGGAAAGGGACTTGGAGCCCTGATTGACGGAGCTGAACATGACATGAGAGCACCTGATACAATTATTGAAATTGACATAAAGGATATTGAGTCAAATCCCTGGCAGCCAAGGTCAAGTTTTGATGAGGAATCACTTGAGGAACTTGCTGTTTCGATTAAGGAACTTGGACTCGTTCAACCCGTGACGGTCAGAAGTCTTGAAAATAGCAAATATCAACTGATCACCGGTGAAAGGAGGTTCAGAGCCGCCCTTAAAATAGGATTAAAGAAGATCCCTGCCTTTATCAGGGAGGCTGATGATCAGAATATGCTCGAAATGGCACTGGTTGAAAATATTCAACGCAAGGATCTGAATGCAATTGAAGTAGCTATAAGTTACCAGAGACTTACTGAAGAATGTAATCTCACACAGGAAACCCTGAGTGACAGGGTCGGTAAAAATAGGGCTACCATTTCCAATTATCTCCGCCTTCTCAAATTGCCCGCTGAAATTCAAATGGCGATCAAGGAAGACAAAATATCCATGGGTCATGCCCGTGCACTTATTAATCTTGAGAATAAGGATGACCAGCTTAAGGCCTTCCATGCAGTTATTAATAATGAACTTTCAGTCAGGAAGATCGAAGAATTCGTCAGGAAACTTCAGGAGGGCAATGAAAAATCAAATAAATCATACGAGATTCCTGCAGAATATAACCAGCTCAAACAGCATCTTTCAAATCACTTTGGTACATCAGTTGTTTTCACAAGGAATACTAAAGGGGCAGGAAAGATCGTTATACCCTTCGGATCAGATGATGAACTGGAAAAGATCATTGCCATACTCGACAGATTGAATGCCTGAAATCAATTTAGTATATTTAAAAGGAAACTTTATAAAATTATGGATAATCATTTTCCTGATTTTCCTGCCATTGTATTTTCCCGGTAATGTTCTCTTCTGTCAGGAAGATACCCTGCAAACTGAGAAAAAAATTGATCCTGCAAAACTTGACAGTGCTTATCATAGTCCCCGGAAAGCTGCCTTGTTATCAGGTGTCCTTCCAGGACTTGGCCAGGTATATAATAAGAGAGTATGGAAGGTTCCCATTATTTATGGAGGTTTTGTTGCATTGGGATACTTAATAAAACGAAATGCGAAAGAGTACAATCTATGGAGGCAGGCTTACATCGATTATCCGGATTATAAACTAAATGTCAGTTACCAGTTGACCAAAGAGCAAATCGAACGGGGAAAAAATTTTTATAAACGGCAGAAAGAGCTGTCAATCATCGGAACAGCAGGCTTTTACCTGCTTCAAATCATTGATGCAACCGTGGATGCTTATCTTTTTGACTGGAGTGTGGGTGACGACCTGAGCCTTAAAATTGAACCCGCTACGATACAGGCCCCTGCAGGTATTTATATGTCATTTGATAATACTTTTGGTCTTCGAGCTTGTTTATCTTTCTAGTTTTCACTTAATTTGCCTAATTCAAACTAAAAAAATGAATTTATATAAAAAAGCCGGATGGCTCTTTTTCTTTTTCTCTTGTATGATATTCAACGTACAGGCGTACGGGGAAGACACCATTCCTTTGATTGATAGGGAGGTGATAATTGGGTTTGATGAGAATCTTGACTCTTTGCTTAATCTCTACTATGTACAGCAGGCAACAGCTTTCTCTGAAGCTGACAGTATGTATCTTTTTGATGCAGACTCGCTTATACCTGATTACCCGGATTCTGTTTATATTGAAAGAATAAGTAAACTGCCTTTCGTGGTAGAAATGTCCTATAACCGGATAGTCAAGAATTTTATCGATGTATATACGAAAAAAAGACCGGATAAGGTGAAAATAATGCTCAGACTGTCTGAATATTATTTCCCCATATTTGAGGAAATATTTGACAGGTACGGAATTCCTGATGAATTAAAATATATGTCTGTAATTGAATCTGCCCTGAATCCCCGGGCTGTTTCACGATCCGGAGCAACCGGATTATGGCAGTTTATGCATTATACAGGCAAATCTTACGGATTAACAATTAATTCACTCATTGATGAGCGGAGAAACCCAATTAAAAGTACTTATGCAGCTGCTGCGTTTCTTAAAGATTTGTACTCAATTTACAAAGACTGGACACTGGTAATTGCCGCATATAATTGTGGCCCCGGTAATGTAAATAAAGCTATTCGAAGGGCTGGAGGTAAAAGGAATTACTGGGATATATATTATTATCTTCCCCGCGAAACAAGGGGTTATGTGCCTGCCTTTATCGCTGCGTCTTATGTAATGAATTATCCTAAGGAACATAATCTTGCCCCGGTAAAAATTAACTTTGATCTTTACACTGATACCATCATGATTGATGACAAACTTCATTTGAGACAGGTTTCTGAAGTTCTGGGGATCCCTTTAACCCAGTTGCGGGATCTGAATCCTCAATATAAAGCAGATATAATACCGGGAGATAAATCTTACTCATTCTCATTATGCATCCCGCAGGTCCAGGCCATGAAATTCATTGAACTGGAAGATTCAATTTTTACATATAAAGATTCTCTTTTTTTTAACAGGGAAAACATTATTGTGACTCCAACTGCACGTTTTTCATCAAATTACATTCCTGAACTTCCTTCTGATAAATATACCAAACTGATTTATGAAGTAAAATCAGGGGACAATCTGGGATTTATTTCGATGTGGTATAATGTGCGAATTTCAGATCTCAGATACTGGAATAACATAAGGACCAATACCATAAGATCCGGTCAGAAGCTTGTGGTGTACAAACCCAAATCGGGAGCAGCGAAATATAAAAATATTAATCTCATGTCTTTTGAAGAAAAACAAAGAAGCATAGGGAAAAATAATTCGGTTTTGCTATCTGATTCAAAAGGAGTGGAATCTGTATTGGATGATTACAGTGACGAATTTGAATATTATACAGTTCGTTCAGGTGATACTTTATGGGAAATAGCCAGAAAATATCCAGGGATCAGCGATACTGACATTGCAAGATTAAATAATCTGAAGAACATTAACAGCATTAAGCCCGGGCAAGTTATTAAAATAAAGAGGAAGAGTTGAATATCTCATAACCTGAAATGCTGTCATGAAGCCTTATCAGACACTTTTTTTCCTGCTCAGCGTTTTCATCTCTCTTTTCCTGATAATGCTTGTTTTTCCTGAAGAAGGAATTCCTGTTACCAGGAATTTCAATCTGAGATTTAAAAATTTTGATGATTTTCTGGACAATGAAAGAATAGAGTATGCTGATATTCAGGGAATAATTAAGAATTATGAAGATTTCGAAACCACCGAAGAAATTCTTGAAGTCCAGAATGAACAACCCGGCTTAATTAAAGATTCGTCAATCCATCATGCCCTAGTAAGAAAAATACCGAAATGTCCTATGGAGTTATCCCCGGATAATATCCGGATATTGTATCCGATCTTTGAAGATTTATATTTGTTGCCGCAAAGGAAAAATCTGATTCGGATTCTGCATTATGGGGATTCTCAGATTGAGACAGACCGGATCACCTCTTTCTTACGGAATGAAATACAGACCTTATTTGGGGGTTCAGGCTGCGGGCTGATCTCCCCGGGTCCTTTTAATATTGGAAGTACCTCCTTTATCCAAAAATACTCTCAGAACTGGAAAAGATATACTGGTTATGTCAATCCTGACAGTACTTTGGATCACAAGAAATTTGGTGCTATGTTTTCGTTTATCCAGCCGGATAAACTGGCTGCTGAATCATCATGGCTGAGTTTCTCCCCATCATCCGTGGGATATAAGAAATCAAAGATATTCAATAATTTATCTCTTTACCTGACAAACACCCTGGATTCCGTTTCCTTTAAAATCTTTGTCAATGATTCGTTATTTGACAGTCAAATACTTATTCCTTATCACTCATTATCGAAATTAACCTGGCAATTTAATTCGACACCAGGAGATCTGACTTTACTGATCGAAGGAAAGGGAAGACCCGGATTATACGGGATATCATTTGATGCTACCAGAGGGGTTGCTGTTGATAATATCCCCTTACGCGGGAGTTCGGGGCTTGTTTTCTCAAAAACGGATACCGTATTCCTGCATGAAATGTACAGGGAACTTAATGTCAGGATGATCATTCTTCAGTTCGGAGGAAATATCGTTCCGATGAACGCTGATGATTATAGCTTTTACGAAACCTACTTCCGGCGGGAACTTACCCTTATTAAAAGGATTCTCCCTGATGTTCCGGTGATCGTAATCGGACCTTCAGATATGTCGGTTAAGGAAGATGATAAGTTGGTTACATATCCCAGCGTTATTAAAGTCAGGGATGCTCTTAAAAATGCAACACTTGGTTCGGGATATGCTTTCTGGGACATGTTTGAAGCAATGGGTGGGGAAAATTCCATGCCAGGCTGGGTTTATGCTGATCCTCCTCTGGCCATTCCTGATTTTGTACATTTTACAACCAGGGGAGCAAAACTGATTGGAGAAATGTTTTATGATGCCTTTATCTATGATTATTACCGCTGGCTTGAAACTGAAAAATCAGACATCCGGAAATGAATGATAACTGTACCGAAAAGAACACGGTCATTAAATGTAATCTGTATCCTGTTATTCGACACCACTGATCATGAATGTTGATTTATCCCAATAAGAGGTACTATCTGAAAACAAACCTGTATGGTGATATATTTGCATGACATCCTGTTATATAATCCTGAAAAGCCTTTACTTTTTACACAGACTTATTTCTGGATATTCTATGGAACTATCTTTGCCATCTATTCATTATTGCATCCGCATACATCACTCAGGAATGCCTTTCTTTTTCTGGTGAGTGTTTTCTATTACTGGAAATCCAGCGGACTGTTCTTCCTTTTATTATTATTTACAATCTGTGCTGATCATTACTTCGGTAAAAGAATTCATACAGCAAAAACACTCTCCGTTAAAAAATTTTATGTCTTTCTAAGTGTTACTGTAAGTCTATCGATCCTGGTTTATTTTAAATATGCCGGATTTATAACCGATACTGTTAATGATCTTTTTTCGACTGATTTCAGGGTATTCAATTTCCTGGCGTATTTTGCCAATAATGTCACGCGATCCAATTTCGATATCGGAACTATTGGATTGCCGGTTGGAATAAGCTTTTTTATCTTTCAGACCATTTCATATATTATAGATATCTACAAAGGAAAAGTTGAACCTGTCCGGAATGTTCTGGATTATGGTTTTTATGTTTCATTCTTTCCTCAGCTGGTAGCAGGTCCGATAGTACGGGCTTCAGAATTCATCCCCCAGATTTATAAACGTTATCATCTGACCATTGAAGAATTTGGTTATGCAACTTTTTTGATCCTGGGTGGATTAATGAAGAAAATGTTTATTGGTGATTACCTGGCAACAAATTTTATCGATCGTATTTTTGCCAATCCCCTCAGTTATACAGGATTTGAAAATTTAATGGCACTCTATGGGTATTCACTGCAGGTCTACTGTGATTTCTCAGGTTATACCGATATTGCAATAGGCATCGCCCTGCTGCTAGGATTCAGGCTTCCGAAGAATTTCAACTCTCCATACAAAGCGGATAATGTCGGCAATTTCTGGAAGAGATGGCATATGTCGCTATCCTCGTGGTTGAAAGATTATCTCTATATTCCTCTGGGAGGTAACAGGAAGGGTAAATTCAGAACTAATGTGAATCTTATGTTAACGATGCTTCTCGGAGGTCTCTGGCATGGAGCAAGCTGGCAGTTTGTGATCTGGGGAGGATTGAACGGGGTTGGATTAATTATTTATAAATATTGGAAAAAGATCAGCCCCTATGAGAACAGTAAACACTGGCTGGTACATTTATGGAAAATCTTTATCACATTTAATTTCATCACATTTACCAGGATCTGGTTCAGGTCAGAGTCCATTGCCGGAACCAACCAGCTCATACATCAGGTTTGGCACAATTTTAATTTTAAACTTGCCCCCGAAATAGTCTCAAATTATAAAGCAATTTTTATTATCATGGTTGCAGGATATATCATACACTGGCTCCCTACGGGTTTTAAATCATGGTACAGGGATTGGTTCATCAATACACCGGTTTTAGCAAAGGTGGTTTTTACATGTCTGGCAGTATTTGCTATTTACCAGGTATGGTCAGCCAAACTACAGCCATTTATTTACTTTCAATTCTGACAGTGTAAAAAGAAAATCAGATCTTTTTCATGAAGATCAGCAGCTCATCCTGTTCAAAAATAATCTCAAATGAATCAGAGTTTCTGTATTTTATAACTTCTTCAGCAAATTGTTCCTTATCCATAGGATATGGAATCCTGTTCCTGATCAGCAGAATAATATATTCGGCATCCTTTACCACAGGGAACATATAGATCTTTTTTCTGTCAGCCATATGTGGTATGAGGAAATTACTGGCTGAAATGACCGCGTCACCGGGTATTTTTTTTATCTCCCTGTATATCATCTTATGGTTTAACCTGGGATTATAATGGGTTTTTGAGTAGAATGCCGTATTCACGGGATTGTACCAGAGTGATTTTCGTTTTTCCATGGTCGCGAATGTCGCCCCGTATGTCATCAGGATTATTAATCCCATAAAAATAATTCTTATCCTTTTATGGATTATTTTATTGATCAGTGCAATAACTGCCAGGCTGATGATTGGGACAAATTCAATTGAATAATGTCCGTTAATCCCCCAGAGTGCATAATCATCCGAGAGAAATTTCTGAAGATAGACAGGTATTAGCATTACAAGGAATTCAGGGAATACCAGAAAGGCAAATCCTCCTGAAAGAAGGACCATCAAATGTGTTTCCAGTTTTATTCCCCTGTATATTTCCCCTTCAAGTGAACTTATAAATAGTAGCCTGAAGGTCCTCCCCGGGTCACTGACGATATTCCAGGCAATTTCAATTACGGAGTCTCCGAAATCCGAAAAACGTGTTATCTGAACTGAGGTTTTGTCATCTGCAAGTGCCGGCATAAATACTTCAATGGCAAGGAGAAAATAGATAGCAGCAGCAATCATCAAAATAATACCATACCGAAAAAGCTTCCTGAATGAGGATTTTTCTCTTCTTCTCATCCACAGCATCAGCCCGAGGAGGATGAATATCATCCAGAGGGACATATTTTCTTTAGTGAGGATTATCAATAAAAAAAATATTACGGAAATTTTTTTGTTATTTTTCAGAAAGAAATAAATGAACCAGGGGACAAGCATTGCTGCTATAACATTATCATGGAAATCGAAGGATAATGCGGAATAGATCCCCCAGATCCCATAAAAATGTGCCATTATCAGCAGGGGGATCATTCTTTCCCTGAAATATTCCAATGAAATTTTATATACAGCTATTCCTCCGCCAATAACCGAGGCAATCTGAATAATCAGCAATGTCCAGGACCCGAATATAAAATAAAAAGGGCAGTACAGATAGATTATGGGTGAAAAATGACTTACAAAATAACTAGTTTCAATGGGATGGATATCAAGGGTAAAAATGTTTTTCTGAAAGTGGGAGCAATGGTACAAGGCCTGGTTGAACATACCCAGGTCGAGGGCACTTGTACGGAAATAGTAATGATTAATAAGAGATATCAGGCAATATATTATCCCGAAAAAAGAAAGAACTATCAAGGGAGCTATATTGCTGTACGTCCTTTGCATTCAATATGATGAAATTTCATTTATGATGATGCTATTTGAATTGCCTTGATTTAATGATAATTACATCCGGAGTACGGTTTCCTCATAATTTACCGAGTGGCTGGGCAAATGCCTGCACATCTTTATCAGTTATTTCCTTATCGCATAAAATAATAAGTCGTTCAAGGACATTCCGGAATTCCCTTATATTGCCTGTCCAGTTGATCTTACTGAGAGACTCTATGGCATTCTGGGTGATTATTCTTTTCTGCATCCCGTATTCCTGGCAGATGATCTCATTAAAATATTCGGCGAGCAACGGGATATCTTCTTTTCTTTCATTCAGTGTCGGAACATTAATAAGAATTACACTCAGGCGATGATAAAGATCTTCCCTGAAAGTATTTTTTTCGATCTCTTCCTTAAGGTTTTTATTTGTAGCTGCGATGATCCTGACATCGATTATTATGTCTTTATCAGAACCGACCCTTGATATTTTATTTTCCTGCAGAGCTCTTAAAACTTTTGATTGTGCTGAAAGGCTCATATCTCCGATTTCATCAAGAAAAAGAGTTCCTCCGTTAGCCTGTTCAAATTTACCCTTTCTTTGTTTTATGGCCGAAGTAAATGCTCCTTTCTCATGTCCAAATAATTCACTTTCAATAAGTTCGGAAGGGATTGCCGCACAGTTGACTTCAATAAATGGATGGTCTGCCCTATGGCTTTTGTCGTGTATCCATCTGGCGACCAATTCTTTGCCAGTTCCGTTTTTCCCGGTTATAAGCACACGGGCATCAGTTGGAGATACACGGTCAATCATTTCTTTTACCTTGATAATAGCAGGTGAGTTTCCCACCATATCTGAAGTTTTATTTACCTTCTTCTTAAGTATGCGGGTTTCTGAGATCAGGGTCGATTTATCCATTGCATTCCTGATCGTAATAAGAAGCCTGTTTAAATCAAGTGGTTTTTCAATGAAATCATATGCCCCTTTCTTGATGGCTTGTACCGCATTTTCCACATTTCCATGCCCCGAGATCATAATTACCTGGGGATCGGATGAAGATTCGAAGATCTTATCAAGGACTTCAATTCCATCCATCTCAGGCATTTTAATGTCACAAAGAACAACATCATAGTTCGAAGAACTGAATTTTTCCAGTCCTTCAGGGCCACTGGATGCGAGATCAACCTCATACCCTTCATAAACAAGTATTTCCTGAAGAGTGCCGCGAATACTCTTCTCATCATCTATTACAAGGATTTTTGCCATGGAAAAACTTTTTTAAAGATCCAATAATTCAGCAATCACTCCCTCTTTTAAGGAATAATCTGATTGGTAAATTTTATGAAGCTTGCATTTCTTCAAGGTAAAATTAACAAAAATACTTGCCAGTACTATCATTTCAACCCGAACCGGTTCCATGCCGGGCATCTTCTTCCTTTCTTCGATTGTTGAAGAGAGCAGGGTCCGGTGTAATTCACGGAAGTCATCTATATTGATTTCATGTGAAGGGATACCGGTATTTGAGTATTTTTCAGGATAAAGGTGGGAGAGAAGGGCAGAGAATGTTTCAAAGGACCCGGCTGCTCCTATAAGGAATAATGGTTCATAGATCTGTACAGCCTCAAAAAGCGGTTCAAGCGACTGGTTGAAAAAGGATTCAATTTTATGAACTTCCTCTTTGCTTATTGGATCTTGTGGATTAAACATTTCAAGCATTCTGGCCATACCCAAATTAAAGCTTTGCTTCCAGAAGATCTTATTATCATTGGCAATAATAAATTCATTGCTCCCGCCACCGATGTCCAGGATAAGAACAGGATCCGGGCCAACCTGCATTGATTGCCTGACACCTTTGTAGATCATCTCCGCTTCCCTTTCACCCGGGATAATATGTACATAAATATTATACTTTTCTTTTACATTTTTTATGAATACCATGCTGTTACGCGCATCCCTGATTGCAGAAGTTGCAAAAGCATAAGTTTTTTCCACATTATATTCTTTTGTTACTTTCAGATGATTTTCAATTGCTTTGAATCCACGTTTGATGGCAGCATCAGTGATTATTTTTTTCTGAATACCTCCTTTGCCCAGTTTTACAGGTTGCTTGGATGAATGGATAATATTCAGCTTTTTATTATCTCCAATTTCCGCAATTAATAAATTAAAAGTGTTTGTTCCGAGATCGAGAATAGCTATACGCATTTTCCTGATTATTTCAGAGTTAAAAATTAACTGATGATTATTTTAAGCAAAGGATATGTTGTTTTTTGCCTTTTCAAAATTAATGGTTTTAAGAATTAAAAAATCAAAACCCCTGTGCTCCTTGTATTTGTCATATCTTTAAGGTTTACTTATGACTGGCTTGATTTATCTCTTAAATTTAAAAGTAACATTAGTTTCAAACAAGTTAGCAAAATTAATCTAATTTTTGTACCTCAGCCATTTACCCAACTCCTTGTAGGTTACTTTCTTTCCATAAAACAGAATGCCTGTTCTGTAGATTTTTCCAGCCATCCATGTAGTTCCGATAAATGTAATTATAAGAAGCAGGCCTGACAGTAATATCTGCCATAAAGCCGGGTGAAAAGGTATTCGTACCATCATTACCACGGGTGATGTAAAAGGTATCAGGCTGAACCAGAAAGCAAGGTCCCCTTCCGGATTATTTATTGTATTGATCATCACAAATATGGCAAGTATCAGGGGAAGGGTCACTGGTAACATGAATTGTTGTGTATCTGCTTCATTGTCAACCGCTGAACCTATAATGGCGAATAAAGATGCATATAATAAATAACCACCGATGAAAAAAAATAGAAATGACCCAATAATTAATACAAAATCAACATCAGCAAGTGATGAAAAAATTTCTTCAAGAATCCGGGATTCAGTATCATCTGGATTAAAATCTGCCGCTTCAGGCAGGGCCCTGTCAGGAATAATATTTTGAATCTCAGTATTTTGTTTTTCAGCCATTCCGGGGAACAATGTTTTTTGAATCCCCGTTACAAATAATAAGGTAAGTATCATCCAGAGAAGAAATTGTGTAAGGCCTGCCAGTCCTATACCTGTGATTTTTCCCATCATAAGCTGGAAAGGTTTAACTGAAGAGACAATCACTTCGACAATGCGACTTGTTTTTTCCTCAATGACTCCGCGCATAACCTGTGCCCCGAACATAAAAATAAAAAAATAGATAAGCATTCCGCTACCATATCCAATACCCATGGCCAGACCGGTATGACTTTCTTTTTGTTTTCCATCATCACTCAAGTTAATGCTTCTGAGGTTCACATTGGTTTCAATTGACTTCAAAATTTCATCCAGGTTCTCAATATTATTTTTCTGTAATTTTTGTTTTTCTATCTCTTTCTCAATTGAGTTCTCAATATGCATTTTTGTTGAAAGACTTGATTCCTTGCTGGAATAGAGGATGGAAGTGTTTGCGGAAAGAATATTTTCCGGGATAAAAAGTATGGCATTGTAGCCGCTGTTTTTGAAATTACCCTGCAGTTCCTTCAGATCAGTATCAGGCAGGTATCTGAACTTGATATAATCCGTTTCCGGAAGGATCCCTGTGAATATTTTTGAACTATCGATGACCGCAATAGTCTTAACTTCCGTATCTTCCATGGTTGCCATCCATGCTGGGACAGCCAGGAAAGCAGCAAACAGGACCGGTCCCAAAATTGACATGATGATAAAAGATCTCTTACGGACCCGGGTCAGATACTCCCGTTGAATGATGAGAAATATTTTCTTCATATAGCTAGTATTAGGCAAGAGCTTCATTTTTATTAGTTTCTTCCACAACACGAATGAACACATCATTCATGGATGGAACTAACTCATTGAAAGACCTGACATCAACGAGTTTGATCAGTTCTGAAACCAGTTTATTATTTTGTGTGGATAAGTGAGACTTTATTAATGCATGATGGAAATCCTGTCCTGTTCTCTGTTCAAGAACTTTAAAATCATGGCTCAATCCAAGATTCAATTTTTCAGCATCACCCTTATAAGTCAGGTCATACACATTGGTCCGGTAATTTTTTTTGATTTGATGGATCTCCCCTTCAAGAATCACTTTTGAATTATTAATCAGGGATATATTGTCGCACAATTCCTCCACTGAGCTCATATTATGGGTGGAGAAAATAATGGTTGTTCCTTTCTTTTTAAAATCAAGGATTTCATTTTTAAGCATATTAGTATTAATAGGATCAAAACCGCTGAAAGGTTCATCAAAGATAAGGAGCCGAGGTTCGTGAAGGATGGTTATCACAAATTGTAATTTTTGCTGCATACCTTTCGATAATTCTTCTACTTTCCGGTTCCACCATTCTGTTATTTCAAATTTCTCAAACCAGTACTTAAGTCTTTTCATTGCAGCGTGTTTCGGTAAACCTTTGAGCCGGGCAAGATACAGAGCCTGTTCACCAACTTTCATTTTTTTATAAAGACCTCTTTCCTCAGGCAGATATCCGATCTGAAATACATCATCCGGATTCATTTTCTTTCCTTTGAATAACAACTCACCTTCATCCGGGGCTGTTATCTGATTTATAATTCTTATAAGGGTGGTTTTTCCCGCACCATTAGGACCAAGCAGGCCAAAGATACTGTTCTCGGGAACGTTGATACTTACTTTGTTCAGGGCACGGTGATTTGAAAAATCCTTGACAACATCTTTTACTATCAGTAAATCCATGAGGTTGATAAGTTATTAATCGAAAAAATTTTTCATTCTGTCGAAAAAATTTTTCTCATTTTTATCTGGTTTAGGAACGAATGCGGACGATTCTTTAAGTTTTTCAAATATCTTCTGCTCTTCTTTGGAAAGATTGGTGGGAATCCAGACATTAATTGCAACAAGCAAATCACCCTTACCATAGCCGTTTACATCCGGTAAGCCCTTTCCTCTAAGGCGTAATATTTTACCGGGCTGAGTTCCCGGATCAATTTTAATTTTAACTTTCCCGTCAATTGTGGGAACATAAACTGTAGAACCTGTAATTGCCTCAGGTACGCTGAGATATAGATAGTATAGAAGATCATTGCCATCCCGTATCAAATCAGGGTGCTTCTCTTCAGATATCAATACCAGCAGATCACCGTTTATTCCACCCCGGCGGGCCGCATTACCTTTTCCTGCCACTTTAAGTTGCATGCCATCAGCTATCCCGGGCGGAATAGAAAAGCTTATGGTTTCCTCTGCAGATATAATACCTTCACCATAACATGATGTGCATTTCTGGGAGATAATCCTACCTTCACCGTTACAGGAGGGGCAAGTGGTTGTGGTCTGCATTGTCCCGAGAAAAGTATTGGTCACCCTGGTCACCTGGCCGCGTCCTTCACAAGTTGAGCAGGTATCATATGAACTGCCGCTCCTGGCACCGGTTCCTTTACACGCAGGACAGCTAACATATTTATTGACCTTGATTTTCTTCTCCACACCTTTAAATATTTCTTCAAGGTTGAGATTGACCTTTACCCGGAGATTTGAGCCTTTATTCATCTGAGGTCTGCTGCTCCTTCTGCTGCTACCAAAACCTCCAAAACCCCCAAAACCCCCAAAGATATCACCAAAATTCTCAAAAATATCTTCAATGGTCATGCCACCACCGGTAAAGCCATTTGAACCTCCACCGGTAAATGCTGAATGGCCAAACTGGTCATATTTCTGTTTTTTCTGTGGATCTGACAGAACACCATATGCTTCAGCAGCTTCTTTGAACTTGTTCTCGGCTTCCTTATTATTTGGATTTTTATCAGGATGATATTTAAGAGCCATCTTTCGATATGCTTTTTTAATTTCCTCCTGAGTGGCAGATCGCGGGACTTCAAGAACTTCGTAATAATCTCTTTTTGTCATGAATCAATGCTGTGTTTATTCACCTACAACGACTTTGGCAAAACGAATAATTTTATCGTTTAAATAATAACCTTTCTGGATCACCTCAACAACTTTGCCCTTGAGATTTTCATCCTGTGCAGGGATTTTTGTCATAGCCTCATGCAGGTCAGTATTGAATTCCTTTGAATATGCATCAATTTCCTTAAGGCCTTGCTGGGCCAAAGTATCCATGAATTTGTTATAGATTAATTTGATGCCTTCCCTGACCGCATCAATATCTTTTGATGTTTCAGCTGATGTCAGGGCTCTTTCAAAATCATCCAGAACAGGGAGAATGCTTTTCAATGTTTCTTCGCCAGCATTTTTAAGGAATTCAGATTTTTCCTTGATCGTTCTTTTCCTGTAATTATCAAACTCAGCTGACAACCTTAAGTACTTGTCATGGTAATCATTCAGCTTTGATTCTAACTCAGTGATCTTTTTCTTTAGTTCTGACATGTCCTTATCTTTCCTGTCATGGAAGGCTTTGGAAGATATTTTTGACTTCTTTTTCTGAGAATGATCTGTTTGAGCACTATCGACATGTTGTTCATTTACGTTTTCCTTTTTATCATGTTCGTTCATCACGGCAGTTGTTTTAAAATTAGACTTCAACAGAACCTCAAATTGCCTGCCAAAATACGGTAAAGGACAAAATGGCAGTTTTTAAATAAGTTGCTGAATATGAAACGAATAAAATACTAATCATTCCGGATAGAATGAAGACCCGTCGGTTTCAGGAGCTTCACAAGCACTATAGCCTCCAAAGGACAGGATTATTGAAAATATTAAATATATTTTATCGGGATATAACTGCTGATTTAACGCTGATTTATCCATTAAAACTTTTAATCCAACAATTCAAGCAACTTATTATTCAGAGTTTCACCTCTCAGGTCTGTTTCAATGATAACGCCTTTGCCATCAATAAGAAAATTACTGGGAATAGATCTTACACGGTACATGGCTGCCGGGACTGATTGCCATCCCTTAAGGTCACTGACGTGATTTTTCCAGGAAAGATGATCAGATTTTATTGCAGCAATCCATTTTGCCTTATCCTGGTCTAGAGATACACTGTAAATTGCAAAACCATCTCCCACTTTGAATTTTTTATCTTTAAAATGCTGGTACGTTTTAACAAGATTTGGATTTTCAAC
>Ga0068714_10002847_pt1 | contig 21432 bp, 20 predicted proteins | sample MTBNYHSulfiMetaG_FD_62988 | JGI IMG/M metagenome (GOLD analysis project Ga0068714, IMG submission 62988) | Enrichment culture microbial communities from rom New York Harbor, USA that are MTBE-degrading - MTBE-NYH (New York Harbor Sulfidogenic)... | ecosystem: Environmental > Aquatic > Marine >... | reverse complement strand
CTCGCAGGCCAGGGGCGAGGTCAGGGCCCCGGTCAGGAAGACCAGCTCGGGCCGGAAGTCACCCACCAGCCGGGACAGCTCCCGGGGCCGGCCCAGGTCCAGCCTGGTCAGGCCGGGACCGGTCCTGGAGAAGCCGGTGGCCAGGAGGCCGGGCTCGCCCGGCCGGCCGCCCAGGGCCCTCATCAGCCAGGATCCCAGGATGCCGCTGGCGCCGAGGATGGCCGTCCGGGGGCTCATGCCGTCTTGGGCAGGAACGGGGCTGGCATCTGCCTCCGCCCGCGGGGCTCAGGCCCTGAGTTTGGCCCGGACCTGATCCGGCCTCTGCTTGAGGACCAGGGCGGCCGCCTTGGCCCCGGCCCGGAGCAGGGGCTCCTCGGGGGGCAGGTCCGGGAGAGGTCCCTGGGCCGGCGGGCTGACCCGCTCGAACCTCATGGCCGAGTCCAGGTCCAGGCAGGCCTGGCCCTGGATGTCCGAGCCCAGGATGTACTTCTTCTCCACCTCCACCGGGTCCATCTGGCAGAGCATGGACCGGAGGGCCAGGAAATCGAAGTTGGCGTGAAAGTGGTCGATGTCGCCGTTGACCTCGGCCGCCAGGCTCACGGCCTTGCCCAGGACCTCCCGGTAGAACTCCACGGCCCGCCCCAGGGACCGGATGGTCTCCTTGATCAGCCCCCGGTAGCGACCCCGCCAGCCGAACCCGGGAGCCGACCTGGACCAGACCCGGCCGGCCGACCAGTCTCCCTCCGGGTCCGTCGCCGGGGAGGGGTCATCCAGCCCGACCTGGCCCCAGAAGGCCCGCCTGAACCCTTCCTCCAGGAGGAGTTCCTCCAGCTCGGCCAGGGCCCGCAGGGCCTGGCGCCGCTGGTCATCGACCTCGGCCTTGAGCCGGTCCACCTCGGCCAGCTCTTCTTCGATCACCCGCCGCTGGAGGAAGTAGTTCTCGACCACCTCCTCCTTGACGGCGTAGGTCAAGGCGTCAACAAAATCATCGATCGGGTTTTTCATGACCGCCCGGTGCGGGGAGGGGCGTTAGAAACGTAACTGGAAACGGAGGTACAGGGTCGAGTCGGCTCCGGAATCGCCTTCCCGCTGGGTCCAGACCGGACCGAAGGAGTAGACATAACCCAGGTTGACGTAAAGCCAATCCAGGTCGTAGGTGTAGCCCAGGGCCACCGCCTGCTGCTCGGCCAGGTCCGCGTTGGCCTCGCCGGTCAGGGGATCGGCGCCGTAAAGGTAGCCCAGGTGGACCCCGTGACCGCTGGAGCTGAGCCAATCCAGGCCCAAGTCCAGGGACCACAGGTCACCCGCCCCGCCCCTCTCCCTGCTCCTGACCGTGGGGCTGGAGATGGCCATGGTTCGCCGCCCGGTGCCCGTGGACAGGTCGGGCTGCTTGATGGAGGACAGGGCCACCGAGAGGTTGAAGACCCGGCCCACCCGGTGATCGATGTTCAGCCGGGAGCCGAAGTACTCCAATCCGCCGAAGCCCGCGCTCTCCTTCTCGGCCAGGAGATCGTCGTCGGGCAGGAGGCGGTAAGAGGAGCCGGCTCCCAGGAGCTTGGAGTTGAGGTTCAGGGTCGGGGTCACCCCCTCCAGGTGGTTGCTCCCTCCCAGCCAGGTGGCCTCGCCGCTGGAGAGCCGGAGGGAGTTTATGCTCAGGGACCGGCCGTCCTGGGCCGCGGCCGGGGCGGAGACGAGCAGAGCCAGTCCCACCAGCCAAACCCGGCAAAGGTTGAAGTGCTGCTTTTTCACCGCCGGTCGCCCCCGCCGCTCCCGCCTGAAACGGCTATCCCGATAACATCACTACAATTATTTATAATGATTCCCCACCCGAAGTCAAGCCCTAACCTTGTCCGGAAGGTTTCCCCGGGCCCTGACCCGGGGGGGAGTCAAGGCTGGTTGGTTGCCCGGGTCCGCCACTCCACCAGGCTCTGAAGAAGAGCCTCCAGGGTGTACTCCCGGGGTTGGACGGCCACCTGGAGACCGTGGGCTTGGGCCGTCTTGGCGGTGATGGGTCCGATGACGGCCACCTTGGTCCGGTCCAGGAGCCGGGACAGGGGCTGGTCAGGGAAGATCCGGGCCAGGTTGTTGACCGTGGAGGAGGCGCTGAAGATGACCACGTCGATCCGGCCCTCCTCCAGGAGACGGCCCACCTCCGCCCTCCGGGGTCCGGAGGGGACCTCCGACCGGTAGGCCGCCACCACCTCCACCCGGCCCCCCAGCTTCTCCAGCCCCTGGGGGAGGATCTCCCGGGCCTCCTCGGCCCGGGCCAGGAGGAAGGAGCGGCCGGCCCGGGCCTCCTCGGCCAGGAGCTCGACCACCGCCTCGGCCCGGTACTCCTTTGGCACCCGGTCGGCCTTGACGTTCCGTTCGGCCAGGGCCTTGGCCGTGGCCGGGCCGATGGCGCAGACCTTGGTCCGGCCCAGGGCCCTGGCGTCCAGCCCGGCCCGGTCCAGGGCCTGGAAGAAGTAGGAGACCCCGTTGGCCGAGGTCAGGACCAGCCAATCAAAGCCGGAGAGCCGGCCCACCGCCTCCTCCAGGGGTGCCGGGTCGCTCGGGGGTACAATGGCCACCGTGGGAAAGACCACCGGCTCGGCCCCCAGCTCGGCCACCAGCTCGGCCAGTCGGGAGGCGCCCTCGGCCGCCCGGGTGATCATGATCCTCATCCCCCAGAGGGGTCTTTTCTCCAGCCAGGCCAGCTTCTCCCTCAGCTCCACCACCCGGCCGACCACCAGGACGGCCGGAGCCTCGATCCCCTCGGCCTTGGCTTGGGCCTCGATCCCGGAGATGGTGGAGACTGCGGTCCTTTGCCTCTGGGTGGTCCCCCACTGGATCAGGGCCGCCGGGGTGCCGGGGTCCAGCCCGTGGTCCAGGAGGGCCTTGACGTTCTCCTCCAGCCTTTTGACCCCCATCAGCAGGACCAGGGTCTGGGCCCGGGCCAGGGCCTCCCAGTCCAGCCGGGACTCCTCCCGGGTGGGGTCCTCGTGGCCGGTGGCCATGGTGACGGCGGAGTTGAAGCCCCTGTGGGTGACCGGGATCCCGGCATAGGCCGGTACGGCCACGGCCGAGGTCACCCCGGGGACCACCTCCACCCTGACCCCCGCCTCCACCAGGGCCTGGGCCTCCTCTCCGCCCCGGCCGAAAACAAAGGGATCCCCGCCCTTGAGGCGGACCACCAGGGAGTGCTCCCTGGCCTTGTCCACCAGGAGCCGGTTGATCCCTTCCTGGGAGAGGCTGTGGTCGCCGCCCTTCTTGCCCACGTAGACCATCTCGGCCGTGGGTGAGGCCAGGTCCAGGAGCGAGGGCGAGGCCAGGTAGTCGTAGACCACCACCTGGGCCCGGGCCAGGAGTTCGGCCCCCCGCCTGGTGATCAGGCCGGGGTCTCCCGGACCGGCCCCCACCAGGTAGACGGTGCCCCTGGTCCCTTTGGTTTCAGCCGAGCCGGCCATAAACCTTCTCCAGAATCTCCCCTCCGCCCCGGGCCAGGACCTCCTCGGCCGCCTCGCGGCCCAGGTCGGCCGCGGCCTCGGCCCGGCCGGTCCTGGCGGCCCGGATCAGGGGCCGGCCCTCCTCGGCCGCCACCAGCCCCTCCACCGCCAGCCGGTCCCCCTTCAACTCGGCCCGGCAGGCGATGGGCACCTGGCAGCCGCCCTCCAGCCTGGCCAGGAAGGCCCTCTCGGCCCGGACCTCGGTCATGGCCCGGGGGTCGTTGAGCTTGGCCAGGAGGGAGAGGGTGAAACCGTCCTCTTGGCCGCACTCCAGGCCCAGGGCGCCCTGGCCCACGGCCGGGACCATCCGCCCCGGATCCAGCATCTCGGTGACCCTGGTCTCCAGGCCCAGCCTGGCCAGGCCGGCCGCGGCCAGAACCACCGCCTCCACCTGCCCCTCCCCCATCTTCCGCAGCCTGGTGTCCACGTTGCCCCGCAAGGGGATCACCTTGAGATCCGGCCGAAGGTTCAAAAGGAGGGCCTTGCGCCTGAGCGAGCTGGTCCCCATCCGGGCGCCGGCCGGGAGACGGGCCAAGGTCAGTCCGGTCCTGGAGACCAGCGCGTCGCGCCGGTCGGCCCGCTCCGGCACCGCGGCCAACTCCAGCCCTTCCGGAAGCCGGGTGGGCATGTCCTTGACCGAATGGACCGCCAGGTGGGCTTTTCCGGCCAGGATGGCCTCCTCGATCTCCTTGACGAAGAGGCCCTTGCCGCCGACCTTGGCCAGGGGCACGTCCTGGATCTTGTCCCCGGTGGTGACCACCGTGAGGAGCTCCACCGCCAGGCCGGGGTTGAGGGCCTCCAGCCTCTCCTTGACCCACCTGGACTGGGCCAGGGCCAGCTTGGAGCCCCGGGTGGCGATTATCAGTTTATGGTTCATCTCGGGGGCGGGACGGTAACAGCTTAGTGGCAGGAGGAGCAGTTGGTGGAGGAGCACCCGGAGCAGCCCGAGCCCTGGGAGCTTTGGAACCCTCCCTCGGACTTGTGGCTGAAGGTGGACATCTTCCGGTCCACCTCCTGGCTCTGGCACTTGGGGCAGCAGACCACCTCCCGGCCCAGAACCAGGGTCTCGAAATCATTCCCGCAGGCCCGGCAGTCATACTCGTAGATCGGCATTTTTCTTTCCTAACCTCCGCAACCCAACAATAACCGCTCCGGCTCGGTTTTCAAGGCTTTACCCGATCCAACCTGATCGAAACCCGTCCTCCCAGGCCGGTCAGGGGCTCCACCTTGAGCTCAATTTCCATGGTCATCGCTCCCCGCCATCCTGGCCCTCCAACCCTTCCAGCCAGGCCGCGGTCAGGAGGGGGAACATCAGCTCGTGGTGGCCGATGAGGCTGTAACCCTGCCCGCCGAGGCTGGTGGGCCGGCGGACCACGTTGGTCAGCGGCCGGTAGTGGTTGATGAAATCCATGTTGACCGTGGTAATCCTTTCCACCCGGTGGCCCAGGTTGCGGGCCAGGGAAAGGGCCTTGAGAAAAACCTCCGGCAGGATCACGGCCGAGCCCAGGTTCAGGTAGACCCCGCCCTCCAGCCCGGCCACCAGCCCGGCCAGGGTCCTGAAATCGCGATGGGAGCAGAGCCCGGTGGCGGCCGGGTCCATGGAGGGATGCATGTGGATGATGTCCGTTCCCATGGCCACGAAGACCATTACCGGCAGCCCGGCTTGTCTGGCCGCGGCCAGGATGGAGCGGTCCAGATGGGGCGGCCTCTCCTGGATCAGCCACTCCCCCACGGCCGCCCCCAGGCCCAGGCCCCGGGCCGCGCCCCGGGCCACGGCCAGGTTTATCCCCTCCCCGGTCTGGCGGGCCATCCCGAACCTTCCGCTCTCCAGCTCCTCGGCCACCTCCTCGGAGGTCCGGCCCACCAGGGCCAGCTCGGTGTCGTGGATGACCCCCGCTCCGTTGAGGAGGAGACCGCTTAAGAGGCGGCGGCTGATGAGATCGATGATCAGGGGCGAGAGACCGACCTTGATGACGTGGGCCCCCATGCCCAGGATGACCGTCCGGTTCTCCTGGCCGGCCTGGACCAGGGCCGCGGCCACGGCCCGGAAATCCCTTCCGGCCAGCTCCCTGGGCAGGCCGCTCAAAAAATCCCTGAGCCTTCCCCCCGGCCGCCAGGGTTTGGCCGAGGTGTCCAGGTGGACCTTGGACCGGCGCTCCTGGAGATCGAAGGTCTTGACCCCTCCCAGATCCAGCCTCTTGCCGGTCAGGGGGGGCAGGTCAGCCATGGTCCTCTCCGGGGGCCAGGAACAAGAGCTGATCCACCAGCTCGCACAGAATGTGTTCGATTATCAGGTGGACCTCCTGGATCTGAGGGGTCGAATCCCCCCGGACCACCAGGGACAGGTCCACCTCCCGGGCCAGCGACCCGCCGTCCCGGCCGGACAGACCCAGGGTGGTCAGCCCCCGGGACCTGGCCTCACGCACCCCGGCCAGAACGTTGGCCGACCGGCCGGAGGTGGAGATGGCCAGGGCCACGTCACCTTCCTGCCCCAGGGCCTTGATCTGTTTTACAAATATTTCATCAAAGGAATAATCGTTGGCCACGCTGGTCAGGATGGAGCTATCCGTGGTCAGGGCCAGGGCCGGCAGAGGAGGACGTTCTATCTTGAATTTATTGATAAACTCGGCTGCCATGTGCTGGGCGTCGGCGGCCGAGCCACCATTTCCGAAAATTATAATTTTCCCTCCGTTTTTAAAAACACCGGCGATGATCCTGGCCGCGGCCAGGAGGGTCTCGGCCTGTTCTTCAACGAACCTGAGTTGGAGTTTGCCACTCTCCTGGAACCATCTTTGGATTAGATTCAACATCCCGCTCGTCCGTCCACTCTCCTGTCTGCCCCGTTTTAGCCCCGAAAATGCTTGACTTTGGATCGAACCAGTTCCTAATATACCACCGTAATCTTGTCAACGCCTAAGGCAATCCCCGTCAATCAGGCGCCGGCGGGAGGGTGTTGCGGTTATTCCTGGGTGCCGCAGGATTTGGTTTATCTTTTTGGTTTTGTCACGAAAAAAAGGGGGAGAAGATGACGAAAGCTGATCTGGTGGCGAATATCGCTGCGGATGCGAACCTCAGCAAGGCTGACGCCGAAAGAGCGCTGAAGGCCTTCATGGGCAATGTGACCAAGGCCCTTAAGAGCAACGGGAAGATGACCCTGACCGGTTTCGGGACCTTCATGGTGGCCAACCGGGCCGCCAGGACCGGCCGCAACCCCCAGACCGGCGCGCCCATTCAGATCAAGGCCGGCAAGACCATCCGCTTCAAGGCCGGCAAGGCCCTCAAAGAGGCCATTTAAGGCGCCTTAGCAGGATTCCGCCCCTGCTGTCTTTTCCCGGCCCTCAGGGGCCTCGCCGGGGAGAAGGCCAGGGGGACCTAAGAGCGATCAAAGGCCAGGGCGGCGAAGGTGACGCCGCCCTGGCCTTTTTCGTCCAGCCACTGACCGTAATCCAGAATCCGGCCCGGGCCGGGGGGCAGAATCCTCAGGCCCGCCAGGATGGGGGCCAGGCCGCAGATGTTGCGCTGGTCCCTCTCTCCGGCCACGGCTCTGAAGAAACCCTCCGCATCCCTCTGGACCGCCTTGGTCAGCAAGGCCCGGTCGGCCTCGGCGTTGAGCTTCAGCTCGGCCTGGCCCACCGGTTCAAGGTGGCCGAACTGGGGGCCCACGTGGGCCAGATCAGCCCCCATGACCACCAGGGCCTCCTCCTCCCGGACCACCTCCCCCAGCAGGCCCAGCAGCTCCTCCTCGCCCCGGTCGTACCCGGGGGAGGCCAGGCCTTCGGAGGCCGCCGGCAGCCCGCCGCAAAGAAGGGGCAGGATCCTCAAGCCGGGTCCCACCAGGTACTGGAGAAAAAGTAGTCCGAACTCCAAGCTGTGCTCGCCCAAGTGGGCCATTCCGTCCCGGCCGAACCTCCCCCCCTGGAGCTTCAGGAGCCTGGCGGACAGCGGCCCGTCCGCCCTGGCCCGGCCCAGGGGGGTCACAAAATCCTTGTCGCACAGGGCGAACTTCTCCATCGTGGGAGCATGGGCCGTGCCCAGGAGGACCACCAGCCGGTCCTGGCTCAGGCCTTCCGGCAGGGACCGGAAGGCCGTTCCATAGACCGCCCCGCCCCGCTCAAGATCGATATGGGGGACCACCAGGCCGCTCAAGTTGTGGCCCGGCCCCGTCTCCGGGCCGGCCCTTTCCCCGGCCTGGGCCAGGAACCGGTTCAGCAGACCTCTCAGCTCATTCGCCCGGGCCGGGTAGGAGACCCCGGCCTGGCAGGCCGGCCGGTGATCCAGGGCCTCAAACCTCTCCCGGGCCGAGGCCAGGGCCGTCTCGAACCCTGGGCTCTCCAGGAGGAGGAGCCGGTCGAACTCGTGGATCAAGCCCTCCATCTGGGCCCTGTCCGAAGGCCGGCCGGTGATCCTGGACCAGTCGGCCATGACCATCTCCAGGCTCCGCCGGCCGTCCAGAAGGACCAGAACCAGGTAGGCCTCCTGGGCCAGGGCCGGCTGGCCCTGGAGGAGCCCCAGCCGGTCGTGGAGGGCGACCATCCTCCGGCCCTGGTAGGTCACCGGATGGGCACTCAGGGGGCGGGCCCGGGGCAGGCTGGCCTCAGCCACGACCCGGCCGCCCTTGTCCTGGTTCAGGAACGTTCATGCTTGCCCCCGCCGGCCTCCCCTCGGGGCCGGCTCAGCGGCCGCCCCGGCCCGCCCTCGGGCGGTTCCAAACTTTCCAGCTCCGCCGCGATCTCTTTCAGGTCCGGCTCCAGCCGGGCCGCTTCCTCCAGGGCGGAGCGGGCCTCCTCCGCCCGGCCCAGCTCGACCAGGGCCCGGCCCAGCCCCCACAGCACCGGACCGGTCCGCTCCTCCAGGCTGAGGGCGGCTCTGAACTGGGCCAGGGCCTGATCCGGGGCCCCATTCTTGAGAAGGGCCCAGCCCAGCCGGCTGCGATAGAGACCGCTCTCCGGCTCCAGGTCCACCGCCTGTCGGGTCAGGGAGAGAGCCACCTCCCGGTCGCCGGCCCGGTTGAGATAGAGCTGGCCCAGCCAGGAGAGGGAGGCGGTGTCGGCCGGGTTGGTCTTGACCGCGGCCTTGAAGGCCTGCCGGGCCTCCTCGTCCCGGTCCAGCCTGGCATAAGCCTCTCCCAGCCAGCGCTGGATCACCGGAGCGGCCCGGGGGGCCTGGGCCGCCCGCTGGAACCACTCCGCCGCGGCCTGGGGCCGGCCCTGGGAGAGGTGGAGCTGGCCCAAAGAGAAGAGGACCGCGAAGTCGTCGGGTTTGATCTCCACCGCCCGGTCCAGGGCCGAAACGGCCTCCTGGGGCCGGCCCAGCCGCCGCCTGACCTGGCCCAGGTTGTACCAGGCCATGAAGTCGTCCGGGGCCAGCTCCACCGCCCGGCCGAAGAGCCGGGCCGCCTCGTCCAGACGCTCCAGGTGACCGTAGCAGGCCCCCAGGGAGTTGAGGATGTTGACGTTGTCGGGGTCCACGGCCAGGGCCTTCTCGTACTCGTCCACGGCCGCCTTGAGATCGCCCCGTCCGTAGTGGCGGTCCCCGGAGACGTTGAGGGAGACGGCGTTGAACAGGACCACCGGCTCGGCCTGGGGAAATGAGGCGTGGTCCAGGGCCTTGAAGGCCCTCTCCAGGGCCTCCACCGGTTCGGCGTCGTGGAAGGGGTGGACGGCCAGCCCCACCAGGAGCGACCGCTCCAGCTTGGCGTCGGCCTGGGAGGTCAGCTCCCGTCCCAGGGCCAGCCCCCTCTCCCCTTCCCCGCCGGCGAAAACAAAGACCAGGCTGTCCACCCCGGCCCTGATCACGGCCTCCGGCTCCAGGACCTCCCGGCCCAGGTCGGCCACCCGGGAGAGGATGGAGTCTGTCTCCTTCTGGCCCACCAGGGCCCTCTGCCTGATCAGGCCTTTGACCCGGACCACGGCCAGGGTGAAGGAGGTCAGCTTGCGGGTCAGGGCCCGGATGATCCCGGGGGCCGCCCTGGGGGCCGGGAGACCCGTGGCCTGGTCCACCGGGACCTCCAGCTCCAGCCCGCCGAACTCCATGGTCCTCTCCGGACCGGTCTTCAGCCGGAACTCGGCCTCGCTCTCGATGAGCCGGAGCCGATCCCCCACCTGGACCGGGTGGCGGGAATCGCTCAAGGCGGCTATCTCGGCCGTGGAGTGCTCCTGGCCCACGGCCAGGACGGTCAGCTCGGCCTTGTACCCCTCCTCCTGTCCCGGCTCCGGTTTCTCCCCGGCCGGGTCCGGGAAGGCCATTACCCCGAAGCTCATCCCCTCTTCCAGGCCCAGGCTGCGGCCCAGGTCGATGACCACCCGGTCCAGGGGGAGGATCTCCGCCACCCGGCCGCAGCCCCGCCTGATCTCGGCCAGGGAAAGAAAGCTGCCCGGCCCCAGCCGGCTGGCGTGGACCAGGGCCCGGGCGGCCAGGTCCTCCAGCTCCCGGGCCAGTACCCGGGCCGCTTCCCAACCGCTACCTTCCCCGCCTGGGTCCAGGTCCTGGGGAAAGGCGGCCAGCCCTCCGGCCAGCTCGATCTTCAGGGGCCGGTGGTCCGGGGTGGCCAGGGGCGGAAGCTCGGCCGCCCATCGCCGGAGGCGGGTCAGGGCCTCCGCCCGGGCCGCCTCCGGCTCCAGCCAGGCAAAGACCGTCTCGCTCAAGCGGGCCGCCCCGCCGCTCTTTCCGCCTTCCAGGAGAATGGCCGCCAGGTAGTTGATCACCGTCCTCAGGAACCTGGCCCCCCAGCGTTCGGCCAGCCGGTCCGGATCCAGCAACCGGACCACCACCAGGGCCAGGCTCCGGCCCGGACCCCGGCCGTTGTCCAGCCCGGGCTTGACCGGATCCGGGCGGTCGAGGATCGACTTCAACCTCCGGGCCAGCTCGTCCAGAAGCTTGGTCCGGCCCCAGAGGCCGGTCATGGGGTCCAGGTGGAGCTCCTGGATAAGGTCGAACTTCTCCAGGGTCAGCCTGGCCAGCCGGCCCAGGAGGGGCCCCTGGCGGGAGAGCTGGTCCAGGTCGGCCACCTTCTCCAGGGCGGCCACGGCCCTGACCTCGAGGCGGTCCTCCTCGGGATAGAGCGAGGCCAGGGGCAGAAAGATCATCCGCCGCTCGAAATCGGCCACCGGCCGGCCGGTGATGGTGGCCTGGCTGAAGGCCCGGTCCTGGACAGAGCCCGGTCCGAGGACGGTCAGCCTCTCCCAGCTCACCAGGCCTTCCAGATCCTGGCTGAGCATGGACTTGAGCTCATTGAGGTCGGCCGGGGAGAAGGGCTGCCGGCGGCTGGGGAGGGCTTTGTTCACCGGATGAGCTCTCCCCCCGCCAGCCGGCCCAGGATCCGGGCAATCTCCGCTCCGTCGCCGGGGAGGAGGGTCCGGGGATCCAAAAGAAAGAGATCGTGCTCGATCCGGCCGATGACCGGAGGACGGGCGGCCCTGAAGAGCGCTTCCAGGCGGGAGGCGGACAGGCCCTGGACCCGGAGGCCCACCAGCCTGGTGGGCAGTTCGGCCAGGGGCAGGGCTCCCCCGCCCACCTGGGAGCTCCCCTTGACCAGGCTCAAATCCACCTCCCGGCCCCCGGTTCCGGCCAAGGCTGTCTTAAGACGCTTCAGGAGCCGGGCCGCCCGGGCGGCCAGACGGGCCTCGCTTAAGGAGAGCATCCTCAAGGTGGGGATCTCCCTGACGGCCCGGGGAGGATCGCGGTAGAGCCTCAGGGTCCTCTCCAGGGCGGCCAGGGTCATCTTGTCGATCCTCACCGCCCGGTTGATGGGGTTGCGCTGGATCCGGCCCACCACCTCGGCCGTGCCCAGGATGATCCCGGCCTGGGGACCGCCCAGGAGCTTGTCCCCGGAGAAGGTGACCAGGTCCGCCCCCTGGGCGATGGTCTCGGCCGCGGTGGGCTCGGCGGGGAGCCCGTAAGGGGAGAGATCCATGAGCGAGCCCGAGCCCAGGTCCTCCATGACCCACAGCCCCCTCTCCCTGGCCAGCCCCACCAGCTCGGCCAGCGGGACCACCTGGGAGAAGCCGACCATGGCGAAGTTGGACTGATGGACCTTGAGCAACCCGGCCGTGCTCTCGCCTATGGCCGCCCGGTAGTCCTCCAGGTGGGTCTTGTTGGTGGTCCCCACCTCCTTGAGCACCGCCCCGGCCCGGGACATGACCTCCGGGATTCTGAAGGAGCCCCCGATCTCCACCAGCTGGCCCCGGCTGACGATGACCTCCCGCCCCAGGCCCAGGGTGTTGAGGGCCACCAGGACCGCGGCCGCGTTGTTGTTGACCACCAGGGCGGCCTGGGCCCCGGTGAGCTCCTTTAAGAGCCCGGCCACCAGTTGGTAGCGGGAGCCCCGGCGGCCCTTGTCCAGGTCGAACTCCAGGTTGGAGTAAGTTTGGGCCAGCTCGGCCACGGCCAAGGCCGCCTCCCGGGCCAGGAGGGAGCGGCCCAGGTTGGTGTGGATCACCACCCCGGTGGCGTTTATCAGCCGCCGAAAGGAGGGCCGGTCCAGCTCCTGGGCGGCCAGGGCCGCCTCCAGGGCCAGGCGGCCCTGGTCCAGGTCCGGCCTTCCGCCGGCCAGGAGCTCGGATCTCAGCCGCTGGATGATCTCCCGGACCGCGGCCTTGACCAGGGACCGGGGAAGGCCGAGCCCCTCCAGCTCGGGCCGGCCTAAAAGGGTGTCCACCCCGGGCAGGGCCCGGAGCAGCTCTTGGGCTTCTTGGGTCAAGGATCCCCCCAGCTCGCGGGTTATACCAAGTTGCTCTTTAATGCAACTTTGGTATGCGCGCCCATCGGGCGCGCCGAGCTCGTAAGGCCGGCAAAACCACACTTTTTCCGGCCGGCAGCTACAAAGGCATTTGGTGCCTTTGATTGCGGAGTCCGTTAAAGAACGGCCGATCTTCTCGAATGATCCTAATTCATACGTCATCGGGGCGGATTTTGGCAAGACCCCGTGGATTGGAGTGGTCAAGCCCGGGCCGGTCTGATAGTCTAGATTCATGTTCGGTCTGGGCCATACCGAGCTCCTGCTCATTCTCCTGGTGGTGGTCTTTATCTTCGGGGCCAAACGTCTGCCCGAGATCGGCCGGGCCCTGGGCAGGGTCCAGGATGAGTTCAAGGAGGGCAAGCGCCAGGCCATGGGCGAGAGCCCGCCGGCGGCCCAGAACGGCTCCGAAAAGGACCCGGAGGCGGCCGGGGAGGACGAGGAGTCTGGGCTGGAGAGGGAGCTCAAGAACCAGCTTGTCTCCAGGCTGCCCGGGGTGGGCCGGCTCAACCGGATCAAGAAGGCGGCCGAGGTGGTGAGTAGGGTGGCCAAGGGGTCAGACGACCAGAAAGGCTGAGAGGTCGGTATTAGACCTCTCCTCGGGCCCGATCTCTAGCTCAAAGCTACCGCCGATCCTCCCTCTTGATCTCCTCCCAGACCTCGTTCATGGCCTCCGCCGAGGACCCGGCCGGGTCCTCCCCCCGCTCCCTCAAGACCTCCTCCAGCCTCTCGAACCGGCGCTGGAACTTGGTGTTGGCCGCCTGCAAGGCCTCCTCCGGGTTTATCCCCAAGTGGCGGACCAGGTTGGCCGCGGCAAAGAGGAGGTCGCCGGCCTCCTCGGCCTGCTCCTTTTTATCTTGGGCTGATTCAAGCTCGGCCAGCTCCTCCTCCACCTTTTTAAGGACCGCGGCCGCTTCGGGCCAGTCAAAGCCCACCCCCGCGGCCCGCTGGGAGAGCCGGTGGGCCCGCAGCAGCCCCGGCAACCCCCGGGGCACCGAGCCCAGGATCGAGGACCCGGGCCCGTTCTCGCCCCGCTTGATCCTGTCCCAGTTGGCCTTGACCTGGGCCGGGGTCTTGAGCTCCAGCTCCCCGAAGACATGGGGGTGGCGCCGGATCATCTTGGCCTCCACCGCCTCCACCGCCTCCTTGAGCCCGAAGGCCCCCTCTGACTCGAAGATCCGGAGGATGAACAGGATCTGGAAGATCAGGTCGCCCAGCTCCTCCCGGGCCGCCGCCGGGCCCTCCTGGGCGATGGCCTGGGCCGCCTCGGCCGCCTCCTCCACCAGGTAGACGGCCAGGCTGGCCGGGGTCTGGGCCCGGTCCCAGGGGCAGCCGCCGGGCCCGCGGAGGCGGTCGATCAAGCGGGTGAGCCGGTCTATGGGGTGATCTTCAGGCTGGCCTCCGTCAGGGGGCCGGTTGCCGGGGGGCGGGTTCATGGACAGGATCCTTCATGCCTTTTTCGAGGGCCGGGCAATCCTCAATTCCTTTTGCCCGGGCGTTCTTGGCGGAGTATCCGGGCTGGACCGGGAGGCTCACTCCTTGGGGGCGGCCTTTTCTTCCTCGGGTGGGGCGGGGGCCAGGTCGGAGAAGGCCTCCTCCAGCTCCCGGCGGCTCTCGGCCAGGGACCGGCTCAGCCCCTTGGGCAGCCGGTCCAGAACCCAATCGGCCGCGGCCAGGGCCCTGGGGGCCAGGCGGGATTGGGTCAGGAGGGGGCTCTGGGGCCCGGCGATAAAGGTCAGGAGGAAGACGCAGAGGACCACCAGGACTCCGGCCTTGACCGCCCCGAAGCACAGCCCCAGGAGGCGGTCGATCCCGCCCATGGGGCCCTTGGCCATGACCTTGGCCAGCTTGGAGCTGATCAGGGCCACCAGGATCAAGGTGGCCAAAAAAAGGATGATGAACCCGGCCGCCGAGAGCCAGGGGGCTGGTCCGAAGGCCGCCTCCAGGTACCGCTCGGCCCGGTCGTGGAAGCGAAGCCCCACCACCACTGCCAGGATCAACCCGCCCAGGGCCGCCACCTCCTGGACCAGGCCCCTGAGGTAGCTCCTGATCAGGACCACCAGGGCCAGGAGAATGATTCCGATGTCCAGTTCGTTCAAGGCGGTCCGCCTTTCAGTCGGCCGAGCCGATCATCAGACCCCAATTCGTGGATACCAGAGTTTGCGGGCTTTAGTCAAGGCCGGCGGGCAGTTCCCGGGCTCCAATCCCGAGCCGGCGCAAGACCCTTGCGCCACCGGCCCGAGGGTTTGGGGCCCGGCCCCCCCCGGCCGCCCGGGCGGCCTTGAAAGCGGGCCGGCCATATGGTACAGATGGGCCGAGCAGGTACGGATGAAATTTTTCACCACCGAGATCACCCTCTCCGGAACGGGCGGGACCGATGTCCACGACCTCTCCGGACCTCTTTCGGCGGCTCTGGCCGAAAGCGGGGTGGATAACGGCCTGGTCACCCTCTTCTGCCCCGGCTCCACGGCCGGCCTCACCACCATCGAGTATGAGAGCGGGGTCCTGGAAGACCTCAAGGCGGCCTTGGAACGGATGGCCCCCCGGGACCTGGCTTACGCCCATGACGCCCGCTGGGGGGACGGAAACGGCTACTCCCACGTCAGGGCCGCCCTGGTGGGGCCGTCCCTGACCATCCCCCTGATCAACGGCCGGCCCACCCTTGGCACCTGGCAGCAGGTGGTTCTCCTGGACTTCGACAACCGGCCCCGGCAGCGACGGCTGGTGATCCAGGTCGCCGGGAACGAGGCCGGGAAGTAAATCCAGGCGAGACCAGGCAGGAAATCGATGGCGGGTCCACAAACAGAGGGACGCGGAAACCTCTCCCCACCTTCCCCGGGGAAGGCGGAGGGGCGCGGTTCGGCCGAGGTGGAGAGGGACCTCTCCTTTGAGGACAACTCCCTGGCGGCCCGACTCTACGGCCCCGGGAACCGCCACCTGAAGGAACTCTCCCAGCTCACCGCCACGACCATCAACGCCCGGGGAAACCGGGTCAGGATCAGCGGCGATCAGCCCCAGGTCGAGCTGGCCGGTTTGGTCTTGAGCCAGCTCTACGGGCTGATCACCAAGGGCTACCCCATCTACACCGAGGACGTGGAGCTGGCCCACCGGATTCTGAGCCAGGACCACCAGGCCAAGCTCAAGAACATCTTCCTCAACAAGGTCTTCATCACCTCGGCCAAGCGGACCATCGTCCCCAAGTCCATGGCCCAAAGGGAGTACGTGGAGGCCATCCGCAAGAACGATCTGGTCTTCGGCATCGGTCCGGCCGGGACGGGCAAGACCTACCTGGCCATGGCCATGGCCGTGGCCGCCTTGACCGCGGGCCAGAAAAGGCGGATCGTCCTCTGCCGTCCGGCCGTGGAGGCCGGGGAGAAGCTGGGCTTTCTGCCCGGCGACCTGTATGAAAAGGTCAACCCCTACCTCCGCCCCCTCTACGACGCCCTCCACGACCTGATGGACTTCGAGCAGGCTTCCGGCCTGGTCTCCCGGGGGGTGATCGAGGTCGCCCCCCTGGCCTTCATGAGGGGTCGGACCCTCAACGACTCCTTTGTCATCCTGGACGAGGCCCAGAACACGACCACCGAGCAGATGAAGATGTTCCTGACCAGGTTGGGCTACTCCTCCCAGGCGGTGGTCACCGGCGACGTGACCCAGATCGACCTGGGACGGGGCCAGCTCTCGGGGCTGATCCAGGCCGAGCGGATCCTCCAGGAGATCGAGGGGATAGCCTTTGTCAGGTTCAGCCAGCGGGACGTGGTCCGGCACCGTTTGGTCCAGGACATAATCTCGGCCTACGAGCGGGCGGAGGCGGAGAAAAAAGAGGAGGGTCGCAATGGCTGACAAGGTCCGTCCCCTTTCAGCCAAGGGCCCGGCCAAGGGCGGCGAGAAACAGGGTCTCAAGGCCCGCCTCAGGGTCCTCGGCGGCCAGGGCGAGAAATCCCCCTCCCCGCGGCGGGGAAGACAGGGTCCCTCGTGGCCGGTCAGGATCAAGGCTTGGCCCTACAAGGACTCTCCCAGTCAGAGATGGTCCCTGGCGGTGCTCTTGGCCGCGGCCCTGGCCTTTCTCCTTTTCCCCACCGTCCTGACCAAGGTTCCCGAGTACCGGCTGGGCGAGGTGGTGGCCCGGGATGTCAAGGCCAGCCAGACCTTTCTGGTGGAGGACGAGGTCTCCACCGAGGAACGCCGCAAGGAGGCGGAAGGAAAGGTCAGGGAGGTCTACGACTGGGACGACTGGTTGGCCGAATCGACCATCAACCGGGTCAGGCAGGCCTTCGGCCTGGTCCGCTCCAGGCCCCTGGTCTGGGGGGGCAAGCTCCATGAGCCCGGGGCCGACGTGGAGCCCCTGGATCCCTCCCGGATAAAGGACGAGGAGGCGGCCCTCAAGGAGGAGTTCCAGGCCTTGCTGGGGACCGACCTGGAGAACTCCCAGTGGGCCCTTCTCAAAAAGGCCGGCTTCGGCTCGGAGATCGAGGAAGCGGTGGTCGGCCTGCTGCGAACCGTTCTCTGGAACGAGATCGTCCCTTCCCGGGAGCAGCTTCTGGAGGAGGAGGACAAGGGGATAATCGTCCGGACCATCTCCAACAACCAGGAGCGGGTCTTAAGGGATCTGTGGCCGGTCCTGAGCCCCAAGACGGCCGCCCAGCGGATCAGGACCCAGGCCCTGAGCCTCAACCTCAACCCCTGGCCCTACCGGCGTCTGCTCCGGCCCCTGGTGGCCGATATCGCCGTGGACCTGCTCCGGCCCAACCTCTCCCCCAACCGGCATGAAACCCAAAAAAGACGGCAGGCGGCCCGGGAGGCGGTCAAGCCGGTCTTCCAGAAGGTCCAGCGGGGGGAGATGGTGGCCCGGGAAGGCCAGATCATCACCTCCCAGATCCTGGCCCGGCTTAAGCGGGAGGCGGAGACCAGGCCCTCCCAGCTGCCCTGGCTCAAGTTCACCGGGATGTTCTTCCTCCTCCTGGTCCTCCTCCGCTTCCTCTACCTCCCCGATCTGATCCCCTGCCGCGGCGGCTCCAGCCGGGGCAAGGACCTGGCCTTCATCAGCCTGACCGTCCTCCTGGTCTTCGGACTGGCCAGGCTGGGGATCCCGATCCTGGCCGAGCTGGCCCGGGACTGGTCCCCGATGGATCCCCTGGTCCTGAGCGGGGCCCTGCCGCTGGCCGCCGGGGCGATGCTGGTCTGCGTCTTCCTGGGGCTGGAGGCGGCCCTTCTGACCGGGCTGGCCCTGGCCTTTCTGGCCGCCCATCTGACCGAGGCCAGGCTGGAGTACTTCGTCCTCTTCCTGGTCACCTCTCTGGTGGGGGCCCGGCCCCTGGTCCACCTCCCCAACCGGGGGGCCTCCCTCAAGGCGGGGTTGTGGGCCGGTCTGGCCGGGATGGTGGTCGCCGGGGCCACCCACCTGACCCAGTCCAACCCCCTCTCCCTGGCCGCCCTGGCCGAGATCGGGGCCGCTCTCCTGGGAGGTTTTCTGGCCGGGGTGATCGTCTCCGGCCTGATCCCCCTGGTGGAGATGGTCTTAGGCTACACCACCGACTTCAGGCTTCTGGAGCTGGCCAATCTGGACCAGCCCAACCTCAAGGAGCTCCTCATCCAGGCGCCCGGGACCTACCACCACTCCATCGTGGTCGGGAACATGGTCGAGGCCGCGGCCGAGGCCATCCGGGCCAACCCGCTTTTGGCCAAGGTGGCGGCCTACTACCACGACGTTGGCAAGGTCACCAAGCCCCTCTACTTCATCGAGAACCAGACCAGCGGCGAGAACCGCCACGAGAAGCTGGCCCCCTCCATGAGCTCCCTGATCCTCATCGCCCACGTCAAGACCGGGGTGGAGATCGCCCGCAAGGCCAAGCTGGACCAGAGGATCGTGGACATCATCGCCCAGCATCACGGGACCAGCCTGATCAAGTACTTCTACGACAAGGCGGTCAAGCTCAAGGGGGAGAAGGAGGAGATCAAGCTGGAGGACTTCCGCTACCCCGGCCCCAAGCCCCAGACCAGGGAGGCGGGGCTGGTCATGCTGGCCGACCAGGTGGAGGCCGCCTCCAAGAGCCTGACCGAGCCCACCCCGGCCCGGGTCCAGGGGTTGGTTCAGAAGATCATCAACCAGGCCTTCATCGACGACCAGCTCTCCGACTGCGAGCTGACCCTGAAGGATCTCCACGCCATCGCCAAGTCCTTCAACCAGGTCCTCAACGGGATCTTCCACCACCGGGTGGCCTACCCCGAACCTCAGCCCCGGCCGGGCCAGGCCAAAAGGAAGCCCAATGGAGATTCAGCTCCTAAACGAGCAGACAAAGGCAACGGTGGATCAGAGCCGCCTGAAAAGGAAGACAAGGACAATCTTAAAAGGCTTGGCATTAGCTGAGGCCGAGCTGAGCCTGGTCCTGACCGACGATAAGAGGATCGCCGAGCTCAACCGTCTCTACCTTGACCGGAACGGACCGACCAACGTCATCTCCTTTCCCCAGCTGGAGGGGCCCGGACCGGGGGAAAGGGAGGCCGGTCTCAACCCCGACCTCCTGGGCGACGTGGTCATCTCCGTGGAGACGGCCTTGAGGGAGGCCGAGTCGGCCGGCCGGGAGCCGGAGTGGGCCATCGACCGGCTCCTGGTCCACGGCATCCTCCACCTGGTGGGCTTCGACCACGAGGCCGAGGGCTCGGACGCGGCGGCCATGGAGGACGAAGAGGCCAGGCTGATGGCCCTCCTGGGCTGGGACTAACTTATAGTCCGCAATCAAAGCCACTACGTGGCTTTGATTGCTAACGGCCGGCAAAAGCGTCGTTTTGCCGGCCTTACGAGTTCTTACGAACTCGGCGCGCCTAGTAAAGCGCGCATACCAAGTTGCATTACAAGAGCAACTTGGTATTAGGGCTGGCCCGACCGCCCTCCGGCCTTGGCCGAAGGCGCCGGAAGTGCTATTCTCAGCCTTCCCTGAACTTATTGACAGAAAGTAGTGGGAGGACCAATGGCTGTCCTGTCTGTCAACATTGATCACGTGGCCACCATCCGCCAGGCCCGGGGGATCGACATCCCCGACCCGGTGGCAGCGGCGGTTCTGGCCGAGCTGGCCGGGGCCAGGGGGATAATCTGCCACCTCAGGGAGGACCGGCGCCATATCCAGGACCGGGATCTGGCCCTCCTGAAGGAGGTGGTCAAGACCAGGCTCAACCTGGAGATGGCCGCCACCGAGGAGATGAAGGGGATCGCCCTGGGGACCCGGCCCTTCATGTCCACCCTGGTTCCGGAGAAACGGGAGGAGCTGACCACCGAGGGCGGCCTGGAGGTGGCCGGGGCCAAGGACAGGCTCGGCCCCTACATCAAGGCCCTGCAAGCGGGGGGGATCAAGGTCAGCCTCTTCATCGACGCGAAGGAGGAGCAGGTCAGGACCTCGGCCGAGCTGGGGGCGGAGTACATCGAGCTCCACACCGGCCACTACGCCGACGCCGGGACCGAGGCGGAGGCCCGGCGGCTCTTCGTCCAGATCGCCCGGATGGCCGAGCTGGGCCAGGAGCTGGGCCTCCACGTCCACGCCGGCCACGGCCTCAACTACCGCAACATCCATCGCTTCGTGGACTGCCCCCTGATCGAGGAGTACTCCATCGGTCACGCCATCATCGCCCGGGCGGTCCTGGTGGGGCTGGAGCGGGCGGTGATGGAGATGGTCGACCTGGTGAGAGATTTTTGAATGATCCTCGGGCTGGGGATCGACATCGCCCAGGTGGACCGGATCCAGGAGACCCTGGACCGGTTCGGCCAGCGGTTCCTGGACCGGATCTTCACCCCTTACGAGCAGGAGATCTGCCTGGCCCGCTATAAACCCGCCTCGGCTTTGGCCATGCGCTTCGCGGCCAAGGAGGCCTTCTCCAAGGCGGTGGGGCTGGGGATGCAGGGGCTGGCCTGGCACGAGATCGAGGTCCGCCACGACCCCCGGGGCAAGCCTTTCCTGGTCCTGAGCGGCCGGGCCAGGGAGGCGGCGGAGAGGCTGGGGGCCACCTCCACCTTTGTCAGCCTGACCGACGAGGCCGGCCTGGGTGCGGCGGTGGTGGTCCTGGAGGGGAATGGAGGTAAAGGGTGAGACCTTTGACCACCGCCGCCCAGATGCGGGCCCTGGACCGCTGGACCATCGAGGAGCTGGGCCTGCCGGGAATGGTCCTCATGGAGAACGCCGGCCGGGGTCTGGCCGGGCTCATCCGGCGGCGCTACGGGCCGCTGCCCGGCCTGAAAACGGTCATCGTCTGCGGGGCGGGCAACAACGGCGGGGACGGTCTCGTCATCGGCCGCTGGCTGGCCGGCTGGGGGGCCGGGGTGAGCCTCTTTCTCCTCTCCACCCTGGACCGCCTTCGCGGCGAGGCCCTGGCCAATGCCAAGGTGGCCCTGGCCCTGGGTCTGCCCTTGACCGAGATCAGGAGCGGGGACGACCTGAAGCTCCTGGAGAGGGCCCTTCAAGGGGCCGGGCTGATCGTCGACGCCCTCCTGGGGACCGGCTTGAGCAAGGAGGTCCGGGGAGATTACGCCCGGGCCATCGAGCTGATCAACGCCGCCCCGGCCACGGTGGTCGGGGTGGACATCCCCTCCGGGGTCAACGCCGACACCGGCGGGGTCATGGGCGTCGCGGTCCGGGCCGACCTGACCGCCGCCTTTGGCGCGGCCAAGGTGGGCCAGGCCGTCCACCCCGGGGCGGACCTTTGCGGGGAGCTTCAGGTCATAGATATCTCCATCCCCGCCTCGGCCCCGGACTGGGGGGAGATCGACCATTTTGAGCTGGAGGAGGCCGATCTGGCCCGGCTCTGGCCCAGGCTTGGTCCCGAGGATCACAAGGGCCGGGCCGGCCATCTCCTGGTCCTGGCCGGCAGCCCGGGCAAGACCGGGGCGGCCTGTCTGACCGCCGAGGGGGCGCTGCGGGCCGGGGCCGGGCTGGTGACCGTGGGCTGCCCCGGCGGGATCCACCCCGTCCTGGCGTCCAAGCTGACCGAGGCCATGACCGCCCCCTTGAGCCAGACCGGGGCGGGGACCCTGGGCCGGGAGGCCGTCCAGGACTTAAGCCCCCTCCTCCAGGGCAAGACCGCGGTGGCGGTCGGGCCGGGGTTGGGCCAAGAGGAGGAGACCGGGCAGGTTCTGGCCTGGCTCCTGGAGCGGGTTCCGCTGCCCATGGTCATCGACGCCGACGGCCTCAACCTCCTGGCCAAAAACCCGGAGATCTTCAGATGGTC